>WBZT01001473.1_pt1 | contig 17171 bp, 10 predicted proteins | sample 5204241 | NCBI WGS metagenome assembly WBZT01 (sample SAMN12344358, study PRJNA552823) | activated sludge metagenome | biome: Activated sludge suspended growth; feature: Nitrification reactor; material: Wastewater; isolation source: activated sludge from nitrification reactor of wastewater...
GCGCGGGCAGCTCGACCACGAGCGACGTGCCGCCGCGCGCGGGATTCGGGCGCGGCGCCGCGAGCGCGATGCGTGCAGGAGTGGCGGGGCGGTCGGCGCCGGCGACGAAGCTCCCGAGCGGTTCGTCCGAGAGATACAGATCGAATCCCCACGAGAAGTTCCAGTTGCTCACCTGACCCGAGGGGCGCAGCGCGCGGATCAGTCCGCCGAAGTCGATCCGTCCGGTGTTGGGCGCGTGACCGTGCGAGGCGATGAAGCTCGTGCCCACGCTCGAGTAACTCACTTCGACGTCGGCGGCGGGCCGTGTGCGCACCACTTCGCCCGCGGGCCCGGGCGGCGGGTTCGCGCCGGGACGCGACTCGATCATCGCCCAGTAGATCGTGGGCTGCGACGACTGGTAGCGCAGCGCGAGGTCCAGCGATGCGACGGCGCGCCGGGCACCGGGATTCGAACTGCCGAAGTCGTACTCGTAGAGCGCGCCGTGCGCGACCGCGGCGTTCGAGTCGGCCACGCCCGCCGGCGCGAGGTACAGGCTTGAGCTGGTCGCGAGCCAGACGAGGAAGCCGCTCGTGTAGTGGTTGGCCGCCGCGTTGAACGAGCGATCCGCGTACACGGTGTCGGGCGAGAGCCCGAACGTCTGCACGAGCGAATCGGAGACGCCGTCGACCCACGCGACCGAGGCACGGCCGCGTGTGGCGGCGCCGTCGGCGCCGAGGAACGTGAGCGCGCCCGACGGAGGCGGCGCGAGCAGCGAGAGCAGCACGAGCAGGGCGAGGACGCGGCGCATGGGCACCTCCGAGGATGGCGAGTCGGCGTGTCGCGACGAGAAGCGTATCGCGCGCCGCGCGATCCGGGCGATGCCTATTTCGGGTTCCGGAACTCGCCGGGCTTGTAGACGATGCCCTTGCTGCGGCGGCCGTCCATCAGCACGACGACGGGCTCGTCGAAGCGCAGGTGACGCACGAGCCCCTGCTGGCCCTTCGCCGCCTCGGCCAACCAGTCCCAGTCGACCATGCCCTCGCCCGCGTTCACGGTGAAGTAGCCGACCTGGAACGAGGTGAGGTTCTGGAAGAAGTGGCTTCCCTGCGACGGCGTCACGCGGAAGTCGCGGAAGCCCGACTCCACGATCACGCGCGCGCCGGAGATCTGGTCCCACGTCACCGGGATGCCGAGCCACGGATCGGTCGAGCCCCAGCGGCCGACGCCGATCAGCAGGTACGGCCGGTTCTCGGCGAGCAGCCGCGCGTTGAAGCGCGCGACCTCCGCAGCGGCGTCGAGGCTCTTCGAGCGGTCGAAGCGGTGGAAGTCGACGACGACGACGTCGCGCATCGACGTGATCGTGCCGTTGCCGAGCACGCGCGGGCTCGCGCAGAGCAGCTTCTTCTCGTCGGACTCCTCGACGTCGGGCGTCTCCTCCTCGTCGTTGAGCGTGAGCGGACGCATCTGCAGGAACGCGAACTCGTGCGGCTCGTCCTCGCGGTTCGAGAGCCGCGCGGCGAACTCGATCTCGGCGGGACGGTTCATGCCGCGCTGCCCGAGGTCCAGCAGCAGCTCGAGCACCTCGGCGAGCGGGAACACGCCGTGCTTGAGAATCGGCGCGAACGTCACGAGCCGCACGCCGGGCCGCGAGAGGCCGTCGTAGATCGAGTGGTTCTCGCGCGAGTAGGTCGAGCCGAGCGAGTAGAGCGTGCCGTCCTTCTCGGCCACGTCGAGATCGAAGCGCGTCTCGCGCATGGCGTCGCCGTCCGAGCGCTCGTGCTCGCCCAGCTCGACGGCCCAGAAGTCGCGCTGCGAGTTGGCGAGGATGTCCTCGACCGAGCTGAACTGCACGATGTGCCGCGGATCGCGCGGGCAGAACGACAGGCAGCGCTCGCCTTCGACGACGCCGCGGCCGAGGCCGAGCGCGGCGACCGCAATGCCGTCTTCGGGCGCGAGCCCGGGCGGCGGGTAGAAGTTGCGCGAGCGCGCGACGCCGGAGAAGTCGGGATAGAAGCGCGTGCCGTGCGTGCCGCCGACCACGCGCTGGATCACGACGGCCATCTTCTCCTGCTCGAGCCGGTACGGCGTCGCGTGCAGGTAGTCCTTCGCCTGCCGCGAGAACGTCGAGGCGTACACGCGCAGGATCGCGGTGACGAGCTGGCGCAGCCGCTCCTCGCGCGACGGTGCGACGTTGGGCAGCATGAACGTGTCGTAGACGCCGGTGAACGGCTGGTACTGGGAGTCCTCGAGCAAGCTCGAGCTGCGCACGGCGAGCGGCCAGCGCGCGCCCTCGAGGAACACCTCGAGGCTCTCGATCACCTCGTACGGCAGCCGCGCCGAGAGGAAGCGCCAGCGCAGTTCCCTTTCGTCGGGGCACTCGAGCGCGAACGCGCGCAGGTCGTTCGAGTCGAGGAACTCGTCGAACACGTCCGTCGCGAGCACCATCGCCTGCGGCACCCCGATGTGCACGCCGGGGAAACGGCGCGTGACGCCGTGGTAGTTGAGCAGGAAGCGCACGAACGCGAGTCCGCGCGCCTTGCCGCCCAGCGAACCGCCGCCGACGCGCGTGAAGAAGTTCGCGCTCGGATCGAACGACGACGGATCGAAGTCGGCGACGAGCGTCTCGCTCTGCTCGCGGCGGTACTCGGCGATCGACGCGAGCAGGTCGCGCCGCAGGTCCTCCGGCGAAGGAAACTCGGCGACCTTGCGCGGGCGCAGCTTGCGCGCGAGCGCGAACTCGGTGCGCGCCGTGAACCAGCGCGAGAAGTGATTGCGCTGGCCGTGGTAGACGAGGCTGTCCTGCGGCACGGTGCGCAGGCGCTGCTCGAGCGCCTTCAGGTCGCTCGCGCGCCCCACCTCCTCACCGGCCGGCGTGCGGAACACGAAGTCGCCGAAGCCGAAGTTGGTCAGCATGAACTCGCGCAGCTCCGACAGCAGCGTGTCGGAGTACTTGCGCAGGAACGCCGCGCCCACTTCGGCCGCGCCGGCGGCGAACTCGCCGCGGCTCGACTGCAGCAGGATCGGCAGGTCGGGAGCGACGGTGCGCGCGTAGTGCACGAGTTCGAAGCCCGCGGTGCGCGATACGACACCGCCGCGCGGGAACTCCACGTCGGAGATCATGCCGAGCAGGCTCCGACCGTGCGACTGGATGACGTCGCGCGCCTCCTCGTAGGTGGTCGCGAGCAGGATCTTCGGCCGCGCGCGCAGGCGCACCATCTTGTGCGAGACGTTGAAGCCCTCGCGCAGCAGCCGCTCGGACTGCCCGATGATCTCGGTGTAGATCGTGGGCAGAAAACTGGAGTAGTACCGAACGTTGTCCTCGACCACGAGCACGATGGGCACGCCCGCGACCGACGTGTCGTGCCCGACGTTGCGCACGTCCTCGACGCTCTTGACGATCGCGACGAGGATGCCGGCGTCGCCCTGCCACAGCCACACGCGCTCGATGCCCGTCAGCTCGCGGCCCTGCGTGAATTGTTTCCGTTCCTGGTTGTCGTAGGCCAGCGCCACGATCGGAATGTCGAGTCCCGCGGCGCGCACGCGCTGCGCCAGCTCGACGGCGTCCATGTCGCCCGGCCGCAGCGCTGTGATGATGAGGTTGAAGCGCGGCTGCGAGCGCGCCAGCGCGATCGCCTCTTCACCCGTCGAGACATGCGTGAGCCCCGGTGTCTGCTGAAACGACAGCTCGAGAAACTCACCCGTGATCAGCTCGTTCAGCCGTCCGTCCTCCTGCAGCGTGAAGCTGTCGTAGAGACTCGACACGAGCAAGATGTCGTGCACGCGGAACGGCATCAGCTGCTGGAACGCGAGGAACGGGTTGACGGGCTCGGACGGCGTGGCCGGGTTCGGCGTGCGGAGGTCGCTCATGACCGCATCTTGCCGCAGGAGCGCGCGCGCCGGAAGGGCGTGGCCCCGCGCGGGGAAATCGAGGCGGCGCCGGGTGTGCGCCCCACCCCCGCACACGCATCGCGGGGCGGCTCGATCGAGCCGCCCCGCGTGCTTGCCTTGCTCTTCGCGAAAGAAACCTAGACCAGACCCTGGTCCATCATCGAGTTCGCGACCTTCAGGAAGCCACCGATGTTCGCGCCGTTGAGGTAATTCCCCGGCGTGCCATATTTTTCGGCGGTCTCGAAGCAGTTCTTGTGGATGGCGATCATGATGTTGTGCAGACGCTGATCGACTTCCTCGCGCGTCCAGGAGAGCCGCATGCTGTTCTGCGACATCTCGAGGCCCGACGTGGCCACGCCACCGGCGTTCGCCGCCTTGGCCGGTCCGTACAGGATGCCCGCGTCGAGGTAGATCTTGATGGCGTCCAGCGTCGAAGGCATGTTCGCGCCCTCGGCAACCAGCGACACGCCGTTCTTGATCATGTTCGCCGCGTCCTTCGCGTTGATCTCGTTCTGCGTCGCCGACGGGAACGCGCAATCCGCCTTCACGTCCCACAGCGGGTTGTAGTCCATCGACGGATCGACGGGCAGGTACTTGGCCTTCGGGAACTTGGTCACGTACTCCTGGATACGGCCGCGACGCACGTTCTTGAGGTCCATGACCCACGCGAGCTTCTCGCGGTCGATGCCGTCCGGGTCGTGGATCATGCCGTTCGAATCCGACAGCGTGATCGCCTTGCCGCCCAGGTCGAGGATCTTCTCGACCGTGTACTGCGACACGTTGCCCGAGCCCGACACGAGGCAGCTCTTGCCCTCGAGCGACTTGCCCTTGGCCTTCAGCATCTCGGCCGCGAAGTACACCGTGCCGTAGCCCGTGGCTTCCGGACGAATCAGCGAGCCGCCCCAGTTCAGGCCCTTGCCCGTGAGCACGCCGGTGAATTCGTTGCGCAGGCGCTTGTACTGGCCGAACAGGAAGCCGATCTCGCGGCCGCCGACGCCGATGTCACCGGCCGGCACGTCGGTGTCCGGGCCGATGTGGCGCTGCAGCTCGGTCATGAAGCTCTGGCAGAAGCGCATCACTTCGTTGTCGCTCTTGCCCTTCGGATCGAAGTCCGAACCGCCCTTGCCGCCGCCCATGGGCAGCGTGGTGAGCGAGTTCTTGAACACCTGCTCGAAGGCGAGGAACTTGAGGATTCCCAGGTTGACCGACGGATGGAAGCGCAGGCCGCCCTTGTACGGGCCGATCGCGCTGTTCATCTCGATACGGAAGCCGCGGTTCACCTGGACTTCGCCACGATCGTCCTGCCAGGGCACGCGGAACATGAGCACGCGCTCGGGCTCGACGATCCGCTCGAGCAGACGGGCGGAGCGATACTCGGGGTGACGCTCGATGACCGGAGCCAGCGAGCCGATGACCTCGCGCACGGCCTGATGGAACTCGGGCTCCGCGGGGTTCTTCGCGACGACGCCGTCGACGACGGAGTTGATGTAGTCCTTAGTGTTCATGGCCTTGCTCTTGGGGTTGCCAACCGCCACGTCCATTCCACTCATGGTCCGACTCCTTTCAGGGGCTCCGGAAAGAGCCCCAACGATCAGCAATCGGTGAGCCATTCGCGCCACGTTGGACGTTGCCCGTGTCGCATGAGGGGACGAGAGTCCCGCGCGCATCCTACTCTCGCGTGTCGGCGCTTGTATCCGTGAAAGGACAACGGGTTCGGCGTCCGCACGCGCTTCGGGCCTCGCGTCATGCCCGCGCAAAGCGCGCGCTCGATCGCGATGCACGCGATTCGCACGCGCAGGGCGCGCTCGGGCCGTCCGCCAACCTGACAGGTGCGCGCCCCGATCTGACAGGGTATTCGCGGCGTTCGCGATCGCGCTCCCGCGAGGGATCGATGCGGGCGCCTCACGCGCGGCGACGCGGGCGGCATTGCGCGCGACCGCGCCAAGAGCGCGCGGATGAAACCGATTTCAGCGCCGCACCCGCACCCGCGCGTCCGGCGCCGTCGCGTCGCTCACGCGAGCCGCTCCGGCGGCGTCGCGAGCGCCGCGTCGCCGCTGCGACCGAGCGCGCGTTCGGCGACGTACGCGCCGATCGCGAGGCTCGCCGTCGCGGCGGGCGACGGCGCGTTGAGCACATGCAGCTGGCGCGCACCTTCGGCGAACGCGAAGTCCTCGACGAGCGCGCCCGCGCGATCGAGCGCCTGCGCGCGCACGCCGGCGCGCGCGGGGCGCAGGTCCTCGTCGCGCAGTTCCGGCAACAGCCGCCGCAGCGCCTCGGCGAACGCGTGGCGGTCGAGCGAGCGGCGCATCTCGCCGAAGCCGTACCCCGCGTAGCGCGCGGCGAGCGCGCGGAAACCCGGCCACATCAGCGTCTCGGCGAGGTCCTTCGGGACGACCGTGCCCCACGTGTAGCCCTCGCGCGCGAACGCGAGCACCGCGTTCGGTCCCGCTTCGATCTCGCCGCTCACGCGGCGCGTGAAATGGACGCCGAGGAACGGGAAGCGCGGATCGGGCACCGGGTAGATGAGGTGGCGCACGAGCTCGCGGCGCTCGTCGGCGAGCACGTGGTACTCGCCGCGGAACGGCACGATGCGCACGTCCACGTCGAGCCCGCACGCGCGGGCGAGCCGGTCGGCGTACAGGCCGGCGCAGCCGACGAGCCGCTGCGTGCGCATGACGCCGCGCGTCGTCTCCACGTCGAGCGCGTGGCCATCGTCGTGCACCGACGCCGCGTGCGTCTGCGTCAGCACGTGGCCGCCCGCCTGTTCGATCTCCGCGACGAGGGCCCGAGCCATCGCCGGAAAATCCACGATGCCGGTCTGCGGCACGAACAGGCCCGCGAGCCCGGTCGCGTGCGGCTCGCGCTCGCGGATCTCGCGCGGCGTGAGGCGCGCGAGCCCCTCGAGCCCGTTCGCGATGCCGCGGCGCTCGAGCTCGTCGAGGCGCGGCAGCTCGTCCGGCTGCGTCGCGACGACGACCTTGCCGCAGCGCTCGAACGCGACGGCGTGATCGGCGCAGAAGCGCTCGAGCGCGAGCCGGCCGCGCACGGAGAGCCGCGCCTTGAACGAGCCCGGCTTGTAGTAGAGCCCCGAGTGCACCACGCCGCTGTTGCGTCCGCTCTGGTGCGCCGCCACCTCGTGCGCGGCCTCGAGCACCACCACGTCGCGCAGTCCCGCGCGCAGCAGCGCGCGCGCCGTCGCGAGGCCGACGAGGCCGGCGCCGACGACGATCGCGTCGTGCGGCGTCCGGTTCGGGGGATGAGGGGCGACGTCGTGCATGAGCGTCACGCTACCGCCGCCGCGCGCCCGCGCGCCAGCGACGCGGGCGCCGCGTTCGCGCGCCGGGACACGCGGCGCCCGCGGGGCACGTCTGCCCGCACAGCGGCGCAATACGCCGTCGTCGCGCGACCTGCCCGCGGGCCTCTCCGGCCTCCGGGTGCGGCCGGGAACGATTCAAGCCCCGGCGCGATCGGCCGAGACTGCTCATGGAGTCCCCTCCCTCCCGAGGAGTCGAACGGTGAAAGTCCTCGTCATCGATGACGACGTCCTCGACCGCGCCAACGCCCGGCGTGCGCTCCTGAGCAGCGGAGCCGAGTTGGAGATCGTCGAGCGCGGCACGGTCGCCGAAGGTCTCGCCGAGTTCGAGCGTCAGGCATTCGACGTCGTGCTGCTCGACTACCGGCTGCCCGACGCGGACGGGCTCGAGGCGCTCCGTGGCCTGCGCGCGGGTTCGGGCGTGCAGTGCCCGGTGCTGATCCTGAGCGGCCTCGACGACGAGAGCCTCGCGCAGCGCTGCCTCGAACAGGGCGCGCAGGAGTACCTCATCAAGGACGAGATCAACCCGCGCGTGCTCTATCGCGCCGTGCGGCAGGCGTGCCATCGGTTCCGTCTCGAGGAGACGCTGCGCCGCAACAACGAGGAGATCCGCATCCTCGCCGCGCGCGATCCGCTCACCGGACTCGCCAACCGGCTCTTCTTCGACGAGAGCCTCCGCGCCGCGATGGCGCTCGCGCAGCGGCACGGTCATCCGCTCGCCCTGCTGCTGCTCGACATCGACCAGTTCAAGTACGTCAACGACAGCTACGGGCACGACGCCGGCGACCAGCTGCTGCGCGAGGTCGCGGCGCGACTGCTCGGAACGCTCCGCTCGGGCGACATGCTGTGCCGGCTGGGCGGCGACGAGTTCGCCGTGCTCGCGCACGACTTCGAGAACGAATCGCAGGTGCTCAACCTCGCCCAGCGCCTGCTCGTATCGATGCATCGTCCCATCCGGCTCGCCACGATCGACGTGAACTGCTCCGTGAGCATCGGCGTCTCGTGCTACCCCTCGTGCGCGACCAGCGCCGAGGAGCTGATGAAGCACGCGGACCTCGCGATGTACAAATCGAAGCGCGACGGCCGCAACCAGATCTCGTTCTTCTCGGACGACCTCAACATCGGGGCGATGCGCCGGGTCACGCTCGAGCGCGAGCTGCGCGCGTCGCTCGCGAACCACGAGTTCGAGCTGCACTACCAGCCGCAGTTCGGCGGGCCATTCGCCGACATCGTGGCGGTCGAGGCGCTGTTGCGCTGGCGCCATCCGGAGCGCGGCCTGCTCGCGCCGCTGGAGTTCCTCGACGTGGCGGAGGATTCCGGCCTCATCGTGCCGATCGGCGCGTGGGTGGTGCGCGAGGCCTGCCGCCAGGCGCGCGTCTGGCGCCGCGGCCGCACGCGCATCCCCGTCCTGTCGGTGAACCTCTCGGCGGCACAGTTGCGCAACGAGGCGCTGCCCGAGCTCGTCGGGCAGGCGATCGAAGAGAACGACATGCATCCGCGCGATCTCGAGTTCGAGATCACGGAGAACGCCATCGTGCAGGCCCCCGACAAGGCCGCGCGCGTGCTGCAGCGCCTGGTCGACATGGGCTCGTCGATCGCGCTCGACGATTTCGGCGCTGGCTACTCGTCGCTGTCGCACATCCGCATGTTCCCCATCGGCGTGCTCAAGATCGACAAGTCCCTGCTGCACGGCGCGGGCGCCGGATCGCGCGAGGAGCGCCTGCTCCGCTCCGTGCTCTCGATGGCGCGCAGCCTCGAACTGCAGAGCGTCGTCGAAGGCGTGGAGACGGAAGAACAGGCCCGCGTCGCGCGCCGCTACGGCGCCGACCGGCTGCAGGGCTTCCTGCTCGCGCGGGCGGTGCCGGGGCACGATTTCGGGCTGATGCTCGACGAAGCGGCCTGAGCGCGCTCAGGGCACCAGTTCGACCACCTTCCAGTAGGCGTCGAGCAGGTCGATCAGCTTCATGAAGTCGCCGCCGGCGTTCGACTTCAGGATGTAGCCGGCGACCTGATTGCGATACGCCGCCGTGATGTCCTCGTCGTGCTGTGAAGTGGTCAGCACGAACACGATGATGTCGCGCAAGCGTGCGTCACGGCGGATCTCCTCCAGCAGCTCGAGTCCGTCCATGCGCGGGAGCTTGAGGTCGAGCAGTACGACGAACGGACGTGGCAGTGGCGTCGCGTCCGGGACCCCGCGCAGGATCGCGAGCGCGTCGACTCCATCGCGCGCGACCACGATCGGGTTCAGCAGCCGTCGATCGCGAAATGCTCGCTGGATGGCCATCACGTCCACGTCGTCGTCTTCGACCAGCAGCACCGTCACCGTCCTGGCGTTCATGCGCCCGTCCTCCCGTCCCACCGCCTTGGCCACGTGAATCGAATCGTCGTACCGCGTCCACCTGCCGATTGGATCTCGACCCTGCCTCCGTGCGACTCGACGAGTCGCTTGACCAGCGCCAGTCCCATCCCGCTGCCCTCGACCTCGTCCCGCGGCCGGAGCGTCTGGAACATCTCGAATGCCTTGGCGTGGAACCGCGGGTCGATACCCGGGCCGTCGTCCGTCACGTGGAACTCCACGTACTCGCCCGCATCGACGGCGCCCACGGTCACGGTGCCGTCCGGCCGGTCGTGGTGCTTGATCGCGTTACCGACCAGGTTCGCGAACGAGCGATGGAGCGCGCTGCGATTCGTCTCCAGCACCGGCAGCACGCCCTCGACCCGGAACGTGAATCCCTTCGGCCACTCGAACATGCCCGCCACGTCGCGCACGAGCACGTCGACGTTCACGGGCTCGACGTTCTGGTGCACGCGCGTGACCCGGGAGTACTCCAGCAGGTCCGTGAGCAGGCGTTCCATGCGCTGCAGGCGCTGGCGCAGCAGCGTCGCGTGCTGCTTCTGCTCGTCGTTCATGTGCGATTCGAGGTCCTCGACGAGCCACTGCGAGAGGTGCGACACCGCGCGCAGCGGCGCACGCAGGTCGTGCGACGCCGCGTAGGCGAACTGCTCGAGGTCGTGGTTCGAGCGCGCCAGCTCCTCGGTGCGCTCGCGCAGGTGGCGCTGCGCCTCGCGGCGGGCCGAGAGGTCGGTGAGGATCGCGAGCACGAAGTGGCCGCGATCGAGCCGCAGCGTGTTGAGGCCCAGCTCCAGCAGCACGCGCGTGCCGTCCCGCCGCAGCGCGTCCACCTCGATGGTGGCGCTGCGCTCGCCGTCGCGCGCGGTGGCGATGAAGCGATTGCGGGCCTCGACGTGGTACTCGCGCCGCGCGCCGGGCACGAAGATCTCGACCGGCTTGCCCAGCAGTTCCGGCTCCGAGTAGCCCATCAGGCGGCAGGCGGTCGCGTTCGCGAGCACCACATGTCCGACGTGGTCCGTCAGCACCATCCCCACCGGCGAGGACTCGATCATGCGTTCCAGCTGGCGCGAGCGACGGCGCGCGTGGTGGCTCGTGTGCACGAAGAAGGCGAGCAGGCCCGCGATCACGAGTCCCATGAACGCGAACACCCACGCCAGCGCCATGTCGGCGCCGTGCTGGGGCGAAAAGCGGATCACCCAGCGCATGTCGCCCACGCTGACGGTCGCCTCGGAGCTCGGCAGGTTCGTGTGCGCCGCACTGCCGCGCACGACCCAGACGGAGTCGCCCGTCCGCACGGTGATGGCGTAGTCGCGCAGGAGCGGATCCGGCAGCCGGTCGACGAACCGCGACATGTCGAACGCGCCGACATGGAGCCCGTCCGTGACCCCTTCGTGCGTGAGCGGCACCGCGACGAAGAACCCCGCCGCGTCGCGGCCGAAGCGCATGGGCCCCACGAAGAGCGGCCGGATGTCGCTTCGCGCGCGCTCGAATCCCGGCTGGCTCGTCGCCGCGTGCGCCACCGCGCCGAGATCCACCTCGGGCTCGGTCGCCAGCAGCACGCGCCAGCGAACCGCACCGGTCGTATCGATCATGTGCAGCGACGGCGGCAGCTGCGTGTCGGTCAGGTAAAGGCGCGAATCCGCTTCCCACTCGCCTTGCGTCGGGACTCGCCGGTGCCATCGCGATGCCTGCCTCCGCATCGCGCGCACGTGATCGTCGATCGCCATCTCGCACTGCCGCGCGACCGCACGCACGACGAGGTCGTTGGCGTGCGTCTGGCTCATGACCTGCCGCGTGCGCAGTGCGTGCAGCAGTCCGAGCATCAGCAGCGCCATCGCCATCGCGGTGCCCACCACCGGCCAGCCGGGCACGCCCACGTCTTCTCGGCGCGTCTCCTCGAGCACGACGAGCACCAGGGCGACGCCCAGCGCGACGAACTCGCCCGCCGTGGTGACCGCCATCTGCGACAGCCCGTGCCACGAGTAGGCCTTCGGCAGGTCCACCACGTAGCCCATCAGCGCCAGCAGTCCCACCGCGGCGACGAGGCACCCGCCGATGCCGACGAGGCTCGCGAGCCACCGCGACCGCCACGCCACCGAGAGCACGAGCAGCGTGCCGAGGAGCGCGAACGTCATCGCCGAGTTGACCGACATGCGCGTCAAGTCGGGCGTGAAGCCGCGCGGCGCGAGGAGCGAGTCGATCCCCAGCGAACGCCCCGTCGTGTGTTCGATCAGCGTCAGGATGCCGATCGTCGCCACCACGCCGCTGAGCGCGAGGACCGGCCCGCGCCGTCCCCGCGAGCGCGCCACGATGGCGAAGCCCACGCAGGCGAGACAGACCGCCGTGTTGATCTTCTGCGTGGCGCCGCCGGGGATCGGCTGCACGAACGCGAGGAGATGGGCGTGCCAGGCGATGACGCCCAGCAATCCCAACATCCCGACGCTCGCGCCGAGCCGTTCCGCCCAGGTTCGGAGCTGTCGATCGCGCTGCCCAGCGACCATGCGACCATCCGCGGCCGGCTCAGATCCGCTGGGCACCGGAATGCGCGTGCGGGGCCACGCAGGCGCCATACCCAACATACTGAGCCGCTCGCGTGCACCATACTCCGCCCGACAAGCAAAGACGACGACTGAATGTGGTGTCACACGAAGTCCGGTGTTCGCCGCGAATTCGTGACTCGGCTCCCGGCGGGTTCGCACGACTGCGCCCACGTTGCCCGACGCGCGCTCGCTGCCTAGCATGCCCGCTCGAACCCGGGAGGTGCATTTCATGAAGAAGCCCACGTTCGTCGCGTTGCTGCTCCTGCTCACCACGTCGCTCGCCACTGCCCAGACGGCGCCCGCGTCTTCGCCCGCGCCGAAAGGCGTGCATTTTGTCTACCTGATCCGGCACGGCATGTATGTCCCGGACACCGTCAACACCGACGATCGCGTGAGCAGCGCGCTCAACGCCCTCGGGCACGCGCAGGCGAAGCTCGTCGGCAAACGGCTCGCGAAGCTGCCCGTCACGTTCCACGCGCTCGTCACCAGCGACTTCACGCGCGCACGTGAAACCGCCGACGACATCGGCCGCATCCTGCACATGACGCCCGTGCGCGACTCGCTCGTCCACGAGTGCACCCCGCGCGCCGAGAACCCCGCGTGGATGCGCAACGCACACGAGGACGAGATCGCGCTGTGCGAGTCGCACCTCGCCGCCGCGTGGGCGAAGTACGTGGTCCCCACGCCCGACGCCGACACGCACGACATCGTCGTGTGCCACGGCAACGTGATCCGCTGGATGATCGCGAAGACGCTCGCCGACGACCCCACGCACTGCTCGCGCATGGACATCGGCAACTGCTCGCTGACGATCATCGCCGTGCGACCCGACGGCGTGCCGCGGCTCGTCATGTACAGCGACGTCGGCCACCTGCCTCTGGACAAGCAAACCTGGACCGGGCGAGGCGCCGGGTGGAAGAAGTGAAGACGCCGGGGCGGCTCGTGCGTGCGGCGCTCGCGCTGACGCTGCTCGCGAGCGCCGCCGCCGCCGCTGCCGCCGCGGGGCCGCAGGTCGCCCCACCCACGACGCCGCCCGGCCAGGGCGTGCACTTTGTCTTTCTCGTGAGACATGGCGCGTATCAGCGGGACGACAACGCCGACGAGCTGCTCGCGAATCCGTTGAACGCGCTCGGACACGAGCAGGCGCGGTTGGTGGGCGCGCGACTGGCCGACATGCCCGTGCGCTTCCGCGCGCTGGTCACGAGCGACTTCCAGCGCGCGCGCCAGACCGCCGACGACATCGGCGCGCAGCTGCAGATGACGCCGGCCGTGGACACGCTGATCCGCGAGTGCACGCCGACGACCGAGCATCCGGAGTACGCGACGTATCACAGTCCCGAGGACATCGCGGCCTGCGTCGTTCAGCTTCAGAATGCCTGGACCAAGTACCTGGTGCCGACACCCGACGCCGACACGTGGGACGTGCTCGTGACACATGGCAACGTGATCCGCTGGCTGACGCTGCGGTCACTGGGCGCCACGCAGGCCCACTGGTACGACCCGGAGACCGCGAACGCGGCGCTGAGCGTGATCGAAGTCCGCGCCGACGGCTCCATGCGGCTCGTCACGTACAACGACACGGGGCACCTGGCTCCGGAGAAGCAAACCTGGGCGGGACGCGGGATGGGATTCGCGAAGCGGTAGCGACGGCGTCGGTGTCGGCGTTGGCGTTGGCGTCGGCGACGGCGTCGGTGTCGGCGTCGGCGTCGGCGCCGGCGTCGACGTCGGCGGCGGCGTCGGCGCCGGCGTCAGCATCGGCGTCGCGCGCTGCCTCGCAAACTTGCTCGCTCACATGGCCCTTGACGCACTTCGGCGGCGCTGTTGTCGCAGCCCGAGAGCTGCTCACGCAGCGCGCATGAGCGCGCACTGTCTGCCGCTGCACAGCCAATAGGCGCCGCTCGCACGCGCGTTGTCGTGAAGGCGTGCGTTCCGCGTTCCTGCTGCATCTACGAGCGCCGTTCGGGGGCGTGATATGAACAGCGTGCTCGCTCCCGCGACTCGCCCCCGCGGTGATGCCGACCATGGCTCGCTACTCGCGCACGCAGCTTCCCGATCACGTTCTGATTCGCCAGGCTCGCGCCCATGTCGCCGGTGAACGCACCGCCACGGCCGAACTGATCGCCGACCTCGCGGAGGTCGAGTCCCGAGGGCTCTGTCGCGCCACCGCGTTCCCCTCGCTGTTCGCGTGGTGCACGGGTGAGCTGCATCTCTCCGAGGACGCCGCGTACAAGCGCATCCAGGCCGCGCGCGCCGCGCGCAAGTTCCCCGCGCTGCTCGACGCGCTCGCCGACGGTCGGCTGCACCTGACGGCGGTCGTCATGCTCGCGCCGAAGTTGACGGACACGAGCGCACACGAGTTGATCGCCGCCGCGACGCACAAGTCCAAGTCCGAGATCGAAGCGCTGCTCGCCGAGCGATTCCCGTCGCCGGACCTGCCGACGCGCGTGTGGCCGGCCGCACCTTCGGCGACCATGACGCCGCACGCGGTCACGCCCACGGGAGATGGCGGGCTGCGCGTCGCCATGGCCCAGAACCACCACGCGAGTGCTCAACTGGTTCCGGAACCAGTTGGCTCTGTTGCAGCGCAGGAGGTTGCGGCCCTTACCGAGGCGCCGACCCCGCAGCGAACGAAGCCCGTTCCCCTCTCGCCGCAGCGCTTCGGCCTGCAGTTCACCATCGGCCAGCAGGCCTATGACGACCTGCTCGCCGTGCAGGCGCTACTCGGTCACAACGCGGCGCCCGGCGACGTGGCTGCCGTGTTCGCGCAGGCGATGCAGCTGCTGCGTCGCGATCTCGAGCGCCGACGTTGCGCAGCGACACAGCGCCCGAGTTCGACGCCGCCGCGGCGTTCGTCCGATCCGCGCCACGTTCCCAGCGCCATACGCCGCGAAGTGTGGAAGCGCGACGAGCGTCGCTGCACGTTCGTCGATGACCAGGGCCGCCGGTGCAACGAACGCGCGAACCTCGAGCTCGATCACGTGACCCCGGTCGCACGAGGCGGCACCGCGACCGTGAACGGCTTACGCCTGCGCTGCCGCACGCACAATCAACTCGAAGCGGATCGGGCGTTCGGGAGGAGGTTCATGGAGGGGAAGCGGGAGAAGGGGCGGGGGAGGCGAGGAAGCGATCGGTAGCCGCACCTTACGAACGAATCTCGAAGCCAACCCCGCAAAGCTCTACGATGTTCTCGGCCAATCGTGTCGCGCTCGTGTGGCGGACCTGGCCTGGAGTGGTGTCGCCGTCAATGGCAACGTGATTCAATGCTCGCCCGTTCGCTGTACGCCCAACCGTGGAGATCCAAGCCATGCGCCGCCAGCATTGTCGCGATGTCTCGAGGCCACGGCCAATCGGCCATTTGGGCAGGGAGCAATTTACTGTGGCACGCCTCACCGCTTCTGAGGACGGACCGCTTTTCGATGCCCTTGAGGTCGCGCCTATAGCTCCACTCAATGGACATGGCGTGTACGAGAGCCTCGAGGACATCGACGATGTTCCCGAGGAGGATCGCGATCGCATCATGTGGACGGTCTTCGGCCACACGCCTGGAGAAGGCGTAGTAGCCATTGGCGACTTCTCAAGTCGCGATGAAGCCCTTGAAGTCGTGCGACGATTGCTGGGCGGGCTCAGGCCGTTGTGAGCTTCGTCGAGCGCAACGCTCGTCACGCATTCTGCGCGGGGAGTGCCATGAAGGTAGACGAACACGAAGATGCAGCGGTTCGAGTAGCCGCGTTCGGGTTCCTGGACCATCTTCGACAGAGATTCGACGAGAAACTGCGTCGCGAAGACCTCGAAGTTGGCTTTGAATACCGTGGCGTGCGCGTCCCTCTCGTTGGACCGCAGGGGATCTTCAAGCCGCAAGTCCTCCCGACCATGCCGTTGAGCATTACGACGGTCCCGATCAAGGAGGGTAGGCCGCGACCCTACGAAGACACGATGCGACCCGACGGGCTCATCGGATACAAGTACCGGGGCGCCAATCCGCAGCATCACGAAAACGTCGGTCTGCGACGTGCGATGTTCTCTCGCACTCCGTTGATCTACTTCTACGGCCTACGACCCGGCTGGTACGTGGCTGCCTACCCGACATTTGTTGTGGCCGATGATCCCAATCAGCTGTGCTTCACGCTTGCTGTCGACGACAAACGGGCGATCAACGAGGGCCGCTTCGGAGAGGTGAAGGAAGACGCCGTCGCGGCACGGCGGGAATACGTCACAAGAACGACCCAACAACGACTCCATCAGCGCAGCTTCCGCGAACGGGTGCTGAGGGCGTATCAGGCTAGCTGTGCAGTCTGCAAGCTGCGGCACGAAAGACTCCTCGAAGCAGCTCACATCCTTCCGGACGGTCATCCGCAGGGTGAGCCGTGGGTTTCGAATGGGTTGTCGCTCTGCAAGCTTCACCATGCTGCATACGACGAAAACATCGTCGGAATACGCCCGGACTACATCGTCGAGATTCGGAATGACATACTCTTGGAGAAGGATGGCCCAATGCTTACGCATGGAATCCAGGAGTTGGATGGGCACCCTCTCGTCGTGCTGCCTAGGTCGAAGAAGGAACGCCCAAATCCCGCGTTCTTGGAGATGAGGTATCAGCAGTTCAAGACCGCCTAGTGCAGCTCCCCCCCCCTACCCCTTCCGCCTCTCGTCGCCCACCCGCACCGTCCAGCCGCTGCGATCGCAGTGCTCGAGTAGCGGCACCGCGTACTTGCGCGACGCGTCAGTGAACGAGCGGAAGTCGCCGACCGTGAGCGCGTCGTGCGTGGCGAACCACTCGTCGAGCTTCGCGCGTAGCGCCGTCATCTGCGTGGCCGTGTACGTCAGCTCCTGCGAGACGCGCACGAGCCGGCCCAGGAAATAGCCGAGCCCGGCGACTTCGCCCGCAGCGGTGCCCAGGCGAGCGCTCCACTGCGGCACCTCGGGCACGAGATAGCCGGCGGCTTCCAACTCCGCTTCGAGGCGTGACAGCAAGGCCATCGTCTCCGCCGGTGGCTCCCATGGCACGCCGGCGGGGCGCACGCGTTCGCCGCGCTGCTCGATCACGCTGTCGGTGGCGAGCGACGCGAACGCGGCGTCGAAGAGCGCGCCGTCGAGCGTG
>WBZT01001475.1_pt1 | contig 17157 bp, 17 predicted proteins | sample 5204241 | NCBI WGS metagenome assembly WBZT01 (sample SAMN12344358, study PRJNA552823) | activated sludge metagenome | biome: Activated sludge suspended growth; feature: Nitrification reactor; material: Wastewater; isolation source: activated sludge from nitrification reactor of wastewater...
CCCGCCTGGCGGGCGGCACCGGGGATGTCAGCCGAGATCGGCGCTCTGCCGTTTCATGCCGCCGGATTCACGATGCACGTCGCCGGTCTTTTCCTTGTGCTTGAGGACCTGGCGGTCGAGCTTGTCGGCCAGGGCGTCGATGGCGGCATACATGTCGGCATCGATGGCTTCCACGAAGATGTCCTTGCCGGGGATATGCAGGTTGACCTCGGCCTTGTGCTTGAGTTTTTCCACGGCGAGGATCACGGAAACGTCGATAACCTGATCGAAATGCCGGGTGACCCGGGCCATCTTGTCTTCCACATAGCCACGGATCGCGGGGGTGATTTCCAGGTGGTGGCCGGTGATGGTGAGGTTCATACAACGCTCCTTGTGGTATGCGCCGGTCAGATCGACTTGCGCTGGTTGGCGGGAGGAATGTTCATCAGCTCCCGATATTTGGCGACGGTGCGCCGGGCGACGACAAAACCCTGTTTGCCGAGCAGGTCGGCGATGCTGTTGTCCGACAGGGGCTTGCTGCGGGTCTCGGCGTCGATGAATTGCTTGATGAGGGCGCGGATGGCGGTGCTGGAGGTGGCGCCGCCCTCCTCGGTGGCCAGGGAACTGCCGAAGAAGTACTTGAATTCGAACAGGCCCCGGGGCGTCATCATGTACTTCTGGGTGGTGACGCGGGAGATGGTGGATTCGTGCAATTCCACGGCTTCGGCGATTTCCTTGAGGGTCAGGGGCCGCATGGCCACGTCCCCATGTTCGAAAAACATGCGCTGCCGATCGACGATGGCCTGGGACACTTTCAGGATAGTCTCGAATCGCTGCTGCACATTCTTGATCAGCCAGCGGGCTTCCTGCAGCTGGGCGCCGAGGGAACCGCCGCCTTCCTTGTTGCCGCGCAGGATGTTGGCGTACATCTCGTTGATGCGCAGCTTGGGCACGGCTTCCGCGTTGAGGCTGACCATCCAGAGTCCCTTCACCTTCTTGACGAACACGTCCGGGGTCACATAGCGGGTGTCCAGGGGCGCGTAATCGGAACCCGGCCGGGGATTGAGGGAGGTGATGAGCTGGCGCAGATGGATGAATTCGGTGTCGTTCAGGTCGAACAGTTTCTTCAGCTTGCCGTACTCCCGCTCCGCCAGGAGGCCGAGATGGTCGCGCACCATGGTTTTGGCGATGGCCAGGTGGGGGAGGTCGTCCGGCAGGGTGTTGAGTTGCAGCCACAGGCATTCCCCCAGTTCCCGGGCGCCGATGCCGGCGGGGTCGAAGCTTTGCAGCAGTTTCAACGCGGTGTTGAGCTCCGGGAGATCGACCTCCATCTCCGCCGGGAACAGTTCGACGAGTTCCTCCAGGCTGGCGCTGAGGTAGCCATCCTCGTCCAGGGCCTCGATGAGCAGGCCGACCAGTTGCCGGTCGCGGGCGCCCAGGGGGGTCAGGGATAGCTGGTTGCACAGGTGCTGGTGCAGGTTGGTCTGGCTGGCATCGGCCTGCTGGTAGTCGTGTTCCTCGTCGTCGTCGCTGCCGGTGCCGTGGGACGGCGTCACGGCGCGGTCGCCCCAGGCCATTTCCTCGTAGACCTCGTCCCGCTCGGAGCGGGATTCCTCGGCGGGAGCCTCCGCGGCCGGGGAATCGAAGCGGTCTTCCCCATCGAGCCGTTCCAGGAGCGGGTTGTCCTGGAGCATCTGGGAAATCTCCTGGCTCAACTCCAATGTGGAAAGCTGCAGCAGCCGGATGGATTGCTGCAACTGGGGGGTGAGGGTGAGCTGCTGGTGCAGCTTGAGCTGGAGGCTCTGCTTCATGCGAAGCTTATCGGCAGTTTGGCGGTACGGTTGAATTCAGAGCTTGAAGTGCTCACCGAGGTAAACCTTGCGGACGGTTTCATTATAAATAATTTCGTCCGGCGTCCCGGCGGCCATGACCTGTCCCGCGTTGAGGATGTAGGCCCGGTTGCAGATGCCGAGGGTTTCGCGCACGTTGTGGTCGGTGATGAGCACGCCGATGTCGCGTTCGGTGAGGAAGCGCACGATCTTCTGGATATCGATGACCGAGATGGGGTCGATGCCGGCGAAGGGTTCGTCCAGCAGGACGAAACGGGGCGAGGTGGCCAGGGCGCGGGCGATCTCCACCCGGCGCCGCTCGCCACCCGACAGGCCGACCGCGGGCGTGTCGCGCAGGTGGCTGATGTGCAGGTCCTCCAGCAGGTTTTCCAGGCGGATTTCCACCTCCGCCTCGTCATAGCCCTTCAGCTCCAGCATGGCGGCGATGTTTTCGGCGACGCTCAGGCGGCGGAAGATGGAGGTCTCCTGGGGCAGGTAGGACAGGCCCAGGCGGGCCCGCTTGTGGACCGGCATGCGCGTGATGTCCACGTCGTCCAGGCGGATCTGGCCGCCGTCGGCCCGGATCAGGCCCACCATCATGTAGAAGCAGGTGGTCTTGCCGGCGCCGTTGGGGCCCAGCAGGCCCACGACTTCGCCGCTGTTGACCTGGAGGGATGCCTCCGCCACGACCTGGCGGGATTTGTAGCGCTTGGCCAGCCGATCCGCGGAAAGCAGACTCACGGTTTTGCCGGCGCGTTATTCTTCGGGCGGATCACCGCCCGGACGCGGCCCGGTGCGCCGTCGATGCTGCCCTGGGCCTGGTAGTAGCCGCTGGGGCCGTCGTAGGTGATCAGGTTGCCGCGCAGCTCTTCCTCGCCGCGCTTGAGGCGGGCCTGGCCGACCAGCCTGACCTTGTCGCCACGGCCGTCGTATTCGATGCGCTCGGCCCAGCCCTCGGTGTACTCGCCGCCGGCATCGGGCTTGCCGCCCGCCTTGGCGTCCATCCTCTGGCGGAAATAGGCGGGCTTGCCGAGAGCGTCGCCGGTGTTGAAACCCTGGTCGTCCTGGCGGACCTCGACCCGGTCGGCGGTGATCTTCAGCGTGCCCTGGGTCAGCACCACGTGCCCCTCATAGACGGCGATCTTGCGCGCATCATCGACCTTGAGGCTGTCGGCCTCGATATTGACGGGTTTGTCCCGGTCGGCCCTTTCCGACCAGGCGGGCGGGGAGATGGCCAGCAGGCCGATCAGGATGACTTCAGCGCGCATGTTCGTAAACTCCCCGGACGTTGCCCTCCATCGCCAGTTGCCTGACGCGATCATCGGCCACCAGCCCGTCGCCCGTGATGTAGGAACGCCCCCGCCGGATGGTCACCGGTTTGTTGCTGCGCAGGGTGCGCGCGTCGGTCGACACGTGCAGGTATTCCGTGTCCAGGGTGAGCGGCGGGGTGCCGTTGCCGGCCAGGCGCTCGACATGGACCCGATCGAGGAAATAGACCTGGTTGCCGTCCGACGACAGCAGGGCGCGCCCGGCGGTGACCGATACCGGGGTCAGCGGGTCGAGGATGCGCAGCCTGGGCTTGTCCAGGACCGTGGTGTCGTCGTCCATGTAATGGATCATGCGGGCCGCGGCCAGCCTTTGATAAGGCTTGCCGTCGGTGTCGAAGGCCAGGGCGTCGAAATTTTCCACGAAATAGTCGGGATCATGGGTGAAACCGGCATTGTCCACGGTTTCGACGCGTTCGCCGACATGATTGAGCCAGAAGCCCAGCATGGCCAGCAGCAATGCCAGGCCCATCGGCATCCAGTTGACGTGGTGTCCGACCCCGGTCATCGGTCGTACAGGGCGAGTTGGCCCGCCCAGGTGCCCTGGGCGCGCATGATGAATTCGCAGGCTTCCCGGGCCGCGCCCCGCCCGGCGCCGGCCTGGGTGACGAGATGGCAGCGCGCCTTCACTTCTCCGGGGGCGTCGGGCACGGTGATGGCCAGGCCGCAACGCTTGAGGACCGGCAGGTCCACCAGATCGTCGCCCATGTAGGCGATTTCCCGGGCGTCCACGCCCGTGGCGGCCAGGAGCTTGGCGAAGGCCTCCAGCTTGTCCTCGACGCCCTGGAAAATGTGGGCGATGCCCAGGTTGCGGGCGCGGTGGAGCACCACCTGGGAGGTGCGCCCGGTGATGATGGCGGTGGCGACGCCGGTGGCGCGCAGCATCTTGATGCCGTGTCCGTCGCGGGAATTGAAGGCCTTGTATTCCTCGCCATGGTCGCCGTAGAACAGGCCGCCGTCGGTCAGCACGCCGTCCACGTCGAACACCATCATGCGCACGGCGCGGGCGCGCTCGGTGGCGTCGACGGCGGTCTCCGGGGCGCCCGGGGTCGTCATACCACGCCCGCTTTCAGGAGATCGTGCATGTTGAGGGCGCCGCGCAGGCGACCCTCGCCGTCCACGGCCAGGAGTCCGTTGACCTTGGCTTCTTCCATGACGCGCACCGCTTCGACCGCGAGGGCGTCGAGGGATATCGTGCGGGGGCCGCGTTTCATGACCTCGTCGATGCGGGCGCTGCGCACGTCCACGTCGCGGTCGAGCAGGCGGCGCAGGTCGCCGTCGGTGAAGATGCCCACGAGGCGGTGGTCGGAATCGATCACCGCGGTCATGCCCAGGCCCTTCCGGGTCATTTCCAGCAGAGCTTCCTTCAGGGAGGCGGCTTGGCCCACCACCGGCAAGGCCTCGCCGCCGTGCATGAGATCGCGCACATGGATGAGCAGGCGGCGGCCCAGGGTGCCGCCGGGGTGGGTGCGGGCGAAATCCTCGGCGGTGAAGCCGCGCGCGAACAGGGTGGCGACCGCCAGCGCGTCGCCCAGCGCCAGCGCGGCCGTGGTGCTGGCCGTGGGGGCCAGGTTGAGGGGGCAGGCTTCCTGGGGGACGCCGGCGTTGAGATGGATGTCCGCTTCCCGGCCCAGGGTGGATGCCGGGTTGCCGGTCACGCTGATGAGCTTGGCGCCGCGCCGCTTGATCAGGGGGACGATGCCGGCGATTTCCGGGCTCTCGCCGGAGTTGGACAGGGCGATCACCACGTCCTGGCCGGTGATCATGCCCAGGTCGCCATGGCTGGCCTCGGCCGGGTGCATGAAAAACGACGGGGTGCCGGTGCTGGCCAGGGTGGCGGCGATCTTGCCGCCGACGTGACCGGACTTGCCCATGCCGGAAACCACCACCCGCCCCTTGCAGGCCAGGAGGATGTTCACCGCGTCGAGGAAGGAGTCGTCGATGCGATCGACCAGGCTGGTGATGGCCGCCGCCTCGATTTCGAGGGTGCGGCGCGCCATGGCCAGGATGTCGGCGGAGGACGGGGGCGGGGATGTCATAATGGGCCGAGAGTTTAGAACAAGTTGGCGGTTGGCAGTCACCGGATCGGGGGTGACTTCCCGCCGCCGGTTGACGACCGCCCGACAGCATCATGCCCACGACCCTGGAACTGACCCTGATCCTGCTTGCCGCCGGCGTGTTCTCGGTGGCCGCGCTGCGGGCGGCGGGGTTGCCCGCGCTGCTGGGCTACGTGCTGATCGGCGTCGGCCTCGGCCCCCTCCTGCCGGGCCTCGATGCGGAATCGCCCACCAGCCACCTGGCGGAGTTCGGCGTGGTGTTCCTGATGTTCTCCATCGGCCTGGAGTTTTCCCTCGCCCGCCTGAAGTCCATGCGCCAGGCGGTCTTCGGCCTGGGCGGCCTGCAAGTGGCGATCTCCATGTTCATCGTCATGATCCTGGGCATGATGCTGGAGTTCCCCTGGGAGTCCGGCCTGGCCCTGGGCGGAGCCCTGGCCATGTCCTCCACCGCCATCGTCAGCAAGCTGCTGTCCGAACGCGGCGAACTGGACAGCGAGCATGGCAAGCTGATCCTGGGCATCCTGCTGTTTCAGGACCTGGCGGTGGCTCCCCTGATCATCTTCGTGCCCGCCCTGGCCCAGAGCGCCGGCCTGGGCCAGGCGCTGCTGCTGGCCAGCCTGAAGGCGGTCCTGGCCCTGATCCTGATCCTGGCCCTGGGCCAGAAGCTCATGCGCCCCTGGTTCCATCTGGCCGCCCGCGCCAAGTCCGGGGAACTGTTCATGCTGAACGTGCTGCTGGTGACCCTGGGCCTGGCCTACCTGACGGATCAGGCCGGCCTGTCGCTGGCCCTGGGCGCCTTCCTCGCCGGCGTGCTGATCGCCGAGACCGAGTACCGCTATCAGGTGGAAGCCGACATCCGGCCGTTCCGGGATGTGCTCATGGGGCTGTTCTTCGTTTCCGTCGGTTTCATGCTGGACCTGCACGTGGTGGCCGCCAACTGGGGCCAGGTGCTGGCCATCCTGGTGGCCCTGGTGCTCGGCAAGTTCCTGGTCATCGCCCTGCTGGCCGGCCTGTTCACCCAATCCTGGGCGGTGGTGACGCGGGTCGGCGCCGGGCTCGCCCAGGCGGGCGAATTCGGTTTTGTCCTGCTGGCCCTGGCCCTGGGCAACAATCTGCTGGGCGGCGAGCAATACCAGACGCTGCTGGCCGCCATGGTGCTGTCCATGCTGGCGTCGCCCCTGTTGTTCATGGCCGGAATGCGCGCTTCCCACCTGCTCGAAGGCGGGGCCTGGATGCAGCAGGCGCGCGGCGTGCATGAAATCGCCACGCGCGCCTTCGGCATCCAGAGGCACGTCATTCTTTGCGGCTACGGCCGCAGCGGCCAGAGTCTGGCCCGCTTGCTGGAATCCGAGCATATTGCCTTCATCGCCCTGGACCACGACCCGCTGCGCGTGCGCGCGGCTTCCAAGGCCGGCGACGCGGTGGTGTTCGGGGATTCGACCCGGGACGAGGTGCTGATGGCGGCGGGGGTTCACCGCGCCCGGGCGGTGGTGGTGAGCTTCGCCAACACCGCCGCCGCCCTCAAGATCATCGCCGCCGTGCAGCGCCTGAAGCCGGACGCGCCGGTGATCGTGCGCACGGTGGACGACAACGATCTCGACCGCTTGCGCGAAGCCGGCGCCAGCGAAGTGGTGCCGGAAGTCATGGAGGGCGCCCTCATGCTGGGCTCCCAGACCCTGCTGATGGCGGGCGTGCCCCTGGCCCGGGTGCTCAAGCGCATCCGCCAGACCCGGGAAGCCCGCTATGGCGCCATGCGCGGTTTTTTTCGCGGCCTGACGGACGAGAGCGAGGACGAGACCGGCGGCGAGCGCCTCATTTCCATCGTGCTGGCGCCGCGCCACGGGGCGGTGGGCCGGCGTGTCGAGGATCTGGGACTGGAGGGCATGAACGTGACGCTGGTGGATGTGCGGCGGCCGGGAGGAGGGCATTTCGACCATGGGCCGGAGACCCGCCTGCAATCCGGCGACATTCTTCTCCTGCGCGGCGAGCCGGATGCCCTGGCGGCCGCGGAAATCATGCTGGGGGAAGGTTGAGCCGGGCGGAGACGCCAAGCGGAGCGAATGTGGCGAGGCTTCCGCAAGCAGACCACTAGAACAGGGCGCTTGCTCCGCAGTTGGCCTCGTTCTCGGCGGCGCGCCAGAGCCCGGTGCGGGCGTCGTAGCAGCGGCTTTCGCCGGGCGGTCCGCCGCCGCCGTCGAAGGCGCTGAAGCGGAACTGCCCGCTGTCGGCGCGGCCATCGTCGATCTTGCGGTCGATCTCGGCCAGGATTTTCGCGGGCACCTGGTTGCCGGTCTTCAGGTTGAGGCGGGGGGTGCCCCCCGACCCCGTGAACTGGGCGTCGTATTGCAGCTGCAGGGTCGCGCCATAGGGATTGCGGGGCCATTCCGCGAGGGGATCGGGCTGGCCGCCGCTCGCCTGGTAATTGCCGGAAATGAGGTTGGCGTGGGAGAGATGCACCCATGCCAGCAGGCTTTCCCGGGCCATGGGGGTGTCCCGGATCACACCGTCGCCATTGCCTCCGACCTGATTGCTGGCGATGCCGGCCAGGTTGGCCTGGGCCAGGGGGCCCGGATAATCGCCCGGTACCGCCCGGTATTTGTCCTGGAAGGCGTAATAGGCCGCCCTGATGCTGTCCATCTGGGAAATCAGGCTGCGGGCCCGGGCGCTTTCGATCAATTCCTGTCCCTTGAGGATGCCGCCCAGCAACAGGCCGATCACGACCAGGACGATGGCGAGCTCGATCAGGGTAAAACCACGTGGCGCTTCGGTCATGGTGGGAACGGCAAGCAATAAACGGGCCTCGGCGAGGTCGCGGAAAAACGGATCGTTGGGCGGGACACGGTTCGTGATTGGCGAAATAATGACGTTATCGACGAAACGGCGGACACTGTTTCCACCAAGTGTAGCCGAGCCGGCATTCAATTTTGCCCCGCCACCGCCGATATTCGACCCATGCCCGAGCCGCGCGCCAGCACACTTCCCTCCGCATCACCGATCCGACGGGAGCCTTTCGTCGCGGCTGTAGGACGCTACCTGCGCCTGCAAAGTCACGGCAATCTCATCCTGGGACTCATGCTGGCCTGCCTGCATGCGGCCATCGTCTGGGGCCAGGGCCAGGCCTGGGGCCAGGCCGTGGTGCTGGCCCACTACGGATTGTTCCTGCTCTGGCAGCCCTTTTTCAGCGGCCAGCAGAACCTGCCCTGGTTGCGGGCGCTCGGCGTCCTGGCCGTGGGCGTGGCCCTGGCTTTCCTGGACAACATCTGGACGGCCGCCCTCTGGGCGGTGTTGCTGGCGGGCCTGCTGGGCGGCGTGGCGGTCGGCGTCAAGCCGTTCAGGGAGCGCGTCGGCCTCTGGCTGGCGGTGCTCTATCTGCTGTTGTTGTTGTTCACCTGGATGTTGCCTCTCGGTTTCGGCCTGCCCGTCCTGGACGGGGGGCAGCCCGCGTTTCTGCGCGATGGCCTGCTGCTGCTGCCGCTGACCCTGGCCCTGTTCCCCGCGCCCCGGCTGGCCCGCAGCACCGGCGTGCTCGATCTGCTTTACACCCTGCTGTTCGTGCTGGTGATCGGCGTGCTGGCCCTGGGCAGTTACACCGCCATGCAGCTCACCCATACCGATTACGCCCACGGCGTCCTCATCAGCCTGGGCACGCTGGTGGTTTCCCTGCTGATCATCGCCTGGCTGTGGCAGCCCAGGGGCGAGACCTCCGGCCTGCGTCACCTGTTTTCCCGCTACGTGCTCTCGCTGGGGCTGCCGCTGGAGGAATGGCTGAAGGAATTGTCCGATTCGGCCGAGCGGGAGCCGGACCCGGATATATTCCTGCGCTCGGCCATGGCGGGTTTCACCCACCTGCCCTGGTCCACCGGCGTGACCTGGCGCACCGAATTCACCGGCGGCGACCTGGGCGCGCCCAGCCGTCACGCCGTGGCCTTCGCCCACGAAGGCGTGGAAGTGACTTTTTATACCGATGCGCCGGTCAACCCGGCCTTTGCCCTGCACCTGCGCCTGTTGACCGAGATCATCGGCTATTTCCACGCCGCCAAGACGCGGGAACGGGCCATGCAGGCCAACGCCTACACCCAGGCGATCTATGAAACCGGCTCCCGGCTGACCCACGACGTCAAGAATCTGCTGCAGTCCCTCAAGACCTTGTGCTCGGCGGCGGAACACAGCCGGCCCGAGCAGGCCATGTCCCTGCAGATGCTCATGCAGCGCCAGTTGCCGCAAATCGCCAAGCGCCTGGAAATCACCCTGGACAAGCTGAAATCGCCGGAAAAGGCCGCCGACCGCAGGGAAATCCTGGCGCGGGAATGGTGGCGCAGCCTCAAGAACCGCTATGCCCGGGATAACCTGAACTTCGAGATCGACGACGCCGATACCCTGCTGTGGCTGCCCCAGGAACTGTTCGAGAGCGTGGCCGACAACCTGATCCAGAATGCCTTGCGCAAGCGGGTCGGCCAGCCGGACGTGGCGATCCGGGTGGAACTGCGAACCTTGCCCGTGCCCAGCCTGATCGTGTGCGATACGGGGCCCGCCGCGCCGCCCGAAGTCATGGAAAAGTTGTTCCATGCCCCGGTCTCCACCCACGACGGCCTGGGCATCGGCCTGTACCAGGCCGCCAAGCAGGCCAGGGGGCTGGGCTATGGCCTGGAACTGTCCCGCAACAATGATGGCGAGGTGTGTTTCACCCTCTGGCAGGAAATGCTCTGAGCCATCGCCGGCGCCGCCGCGATCGGCGCCCGGCCCGTTTTATCCGGCCGCGTCCAGCATCAGCCGCTTCATTTCCCGCACCGCGTTCTCCCAGCCGGAAAACAGGGCGCGGGCGACGATGGCGTGGCCGATGTTGAGTTCTTCCACGCCCGGGAGGGCGGCGACGGCCTGGACGTTGTGGTAGTGCAGGCCATGGCCCGCGTTGACCGCGAGCCCGAGGGCGCGGCCCTTCTCCACCGCCGCGCGGATGCGCGCCAGTTCCCGGGCGGCTTGCGTCTCGTCCTCGGCGTCGGCGAAGCGGCCGGTGTGGATTTCCACCACCGGCGCGCCCGCGGATTTCGCGGCCTCCAGTTGATGGATCTCCGGGTCGATGAACAGGGAGACGCGCACGCCGGCCTCGCCCAGGATCTCGCAGGCGGCCCGGGCCTTCTCGAACTGCCCGGCCACGTCCAGGCCGCCCTCGGTGGTCAGTTCCTCGCGCCGCTCGGGCACCAGGCAGGCGTCCTGGGGCGCCAGTTCCCGGGCGATGTCCAGCATCTCGTCGGTGATGGCCATTTCCAGGTTCATCCTGGTTTGCAGGATATGGCGCAGGATATACACGTCCGCATCCTGGATGTGGCGGCGGTCCTCGCGCAGATGCAGGGTGATGGAATCCGCCCCGGCGTTTTCCGCCATCAGCGCCGCCTGGACCGGGCTGGGATATTGGGTACCGCGCGCCTGGCGCAGGGTGGCCACGTGGTCGATGTTGACGCCGAGTCGAATCATAGTTTCTGCAGGTCGATGAGGAGTTGCCGGGTGGCGAGGGGCTTGTCGCCGAGATAATGGGCCAATAGCCCGCGCATGAGAAGTTTACCTTCCGCCAGGGTGGCCGGGTCGGACAAATCGCCCCGGGCCAGGTCCAGCAGGGTCTTGCCGAGATAGCCGCCGGGTTGGCCCATCCCGTCCCGGGCCAGGGGCGCCACGCCCTCGCCGATGCGGTAGCCGTAGCGGTGTCGGGGCTCCAGTTCTCCCCCTTCGGCCAGGTGGCCCAGGGGCTGGGCGTAGCCCAGTTCCGACAGCAGGTCGAGTTCGAAGCGGCGCAGGACGGGCTCGACGTCATCCCGGCGGTTGAGGGCGTCCAGGGTGTCGACGTAGAGGTCGAACAGGGTCTCGTGGGCGTCGCCCTCGGGCAGCAGGCGCAGCAGCAGTTCGTTGAGGTAGAAGCCGCACATGAGGGCGTGGCCCCGCAGCATGAGGCCGCCGCCCTGCCACTCGGCGGCGTGCAGGGTGCGCAGCTGGCCCTTGCCGAACCAGGACAGGGCCAGGGGCTGGAACGGGATCAGGCGGGCCTTCAGCCCGGAAGTCTGGCGCCGGGCGCCCCGGGCCACCAGACCCTGGCGACCGTGGTGGCGGGAGATGACGTCGACGATCAGGCTGGTTTCGCGCCAGGGCCGGCTGTGCAGGACGAAGGCGGCTTCGTTGTCGATCCGCTCGGTCATCGGGGTTTACTCGTATCCGAACTGCTTGATCAGCCGGGCGTCGTCGGCCCAGCCCCCCTTCACCTTGACCCACAGGTCGAGGAAGACCTTGCGGTCGAACAGCTTTTCCATGTCCTGCCGCGCCTCGCTGGCGATGCGCTTGATGTGTTCGCCGCCCTTGCCCAGGACGATGGGCTTGTGGGTGTCCCGATCCACCCAGATCACCGCGCCGATGCGGTACAGCCGGCCGTCCTCCTCGAAGCTTTCGACGGTCACCGCCACGGCGTAGGGAATCTCGTCGCCGGTGAGACGGAACACCTTTTCCCGCACGATCTCGGCGGCCAGGAAGCGGGCACTGCGATCGGTGACGTCGTCCTCGGCGAACCAGGGCTCCCCCGCGGGCAGGTGGGGTTTGAGGATGGCCGGCAGGCGCAGGGCGTCCTTCTCGTTCTCCGCGCACAGGGGCACGATCTCGGCGAAGGGGAACTGGCCGGAAACCGATTGCAGGTAGGGCAGCAGGTCGGTCTTGTCGGCTACCGTATCCACCTTGTTCACCACCAGGATGACCGGCTTGTCCCGGGGCAGCAGGGGCAGGATGCGGGCGTCGCCGGGGGTGAACTTGCGCGCCTCCACCAGCCAGAGCACCAGGTCCACTTCCGCCAGGGCCTGGGTCACCGCCCGGTTCATGGCCTGGTTGAGGGCGTTCCTGTGCCGGGTCTGGAAGCCGGGGGTGTCGGCGAAGATGAACTGGGCGTCGGCCTCGGTGCGCACCCCCAGGATCCGGTGTCGGGTGGTCTGGGGCTTGCTGGAGACGATGCTGACCTTGGCGCCGACCAGGGCGTTGACCAGGGTGGACTTGCCCACGTTGGGGCGGCCCACCACGGCGATCACGCCGGTGCGGTAGCCCGCGCCGGAGCCGGGTTTGTCGCTCACGGTTTGCCCGGCTTCCTGGCGCCCTGTCCCTCCAGCGCCGCCAGGGCCGCCTCCGCCGCCATCTGTTCGGCGGCCTTGCGGCTGGCGCCCTGGCCATGGGTGGTCAGGGCGCGGGCATCGATGCGGCACTCCACGTGGAAGGTCTGGGCGTGGGCCTGGCCGGCGGTGTCCACCAGGTTGTAGGTGGGCAGTCCCAGGCGGCGGGGTTGCAGCCACTCCTGCAAACGGGTCTTGGCGTCCTTGCCCTGCTGGTTCGGGTTGATGGCGTCGATCCTGGCGCCGAAGAGCCGCTCGACCATGGCCTGGGCGACCTCGAAGCCCGCATCCAGCAGGGCGGAGCCCAGCAGGGATTCCAGGGCGTCGGCCAGGATGGAGGGGCGCTGGGCGCCGCCGCTTTTCAATTCCCCCTCGCCCAGGCGCAGGTGACCTCCCAGATCGAGACCCTGGGCAATTTCATGCAGGGAATCCTGATTGACCAGGTTGGCGCGCAAGCGGGACAGGCGGCCTTCCGGCTGGTCGGGGAAGCGGCGGTAGAGCATGAGGCCCACCACGCAATTCAACACGCCGTCGCCCAGGAATTCCAGCCGCTCGTAATTGCGGGGGCTGTAACTGCGGTGGGTCAGGGCCTGGAGCAACAGATCCCGGTTCCCCCAGGTGTGGCCCAGTCTGGCCTCCAGGTGCCTGGAGTCGGACGGCATGTCTAGTTCGTGCCCGCCTCGGCCTGGAAATCCATGCACAGATTCACCGGGCCCATGAAGTGTTCCTTGACGGAAAAACTGGTGGAGAGCCGCACGCCGCCTGGAACCTGTTCGATCACCAGGTCGTCCTGAGTGACCACCTTCACGTTGTTCAGGTTGAGTTCCTTGGCGAACTTGAGGCGCAGGTCGCTTTCCTTGAGTTCATTGAGATTGGGCTGATCCACCACGTTGCGCATGATCTTCTTCACCACCCAGTAGTCCATGTAGGCCGGCAGAATCCGGGCGGCCGCGTAGGCGGCGAAGCCGAGCAGCATCATGAGGAAAAAAACACCGCCCAGGGTGACGCCGCGCTGACGCTTCATGGTTTGCCTCACTCGATGGATGACCCGATGCGGGCCGGTTTGGAAAAGGATTTCAGCATGTTCAGGAAATCGTCGAAATTCCACCAGATGAAAAACGCCCGGCCGACGATGTTTTCGTCCGGCACGAAACCCCAGTAGCGGGAGTCGTTGGAGGCATCCCGGTTGTCGCCCAGCATGAAGTAATGGCCGGCCGGCACCGTGCATTTGAAACCGCTTTCGTTGTAGCCGCAATTGTCGCGGTGGGGGAAGTTGCCTTCCACCTGGTGCACGATGACCGGCGGCATGTCGGCCTGGACCATGGCGATATGGGCTTGCTCCCCCAGTTTCTCGCGCCAGGTCTCGCCCTGGACGTAGTTCAGCCCCTGGGCGGCATACTCGTATTTGCCTTCCCGGCTGTAGCTGACGGGCTGGCCGTTGATGATCAGGCGTTTGTCCACGTACTCCACCACGTCGCCGGGCACGCCCACCACCCGCTTGATGTAGTCCAGGGAGGGGTCGCTGGGGAAGCGGAACACCATGACGTCGCCGCGCCGGGGGTTGCCCAGTTCGATGACTTTCCTGTTGATCACCGGCAGGCGGATGCCGTACTCGTACTTGTTGACCAGGATGAAGTCGCCGATCAAGAGGGTGGGCAGCATGGACCCGGAGGGAATCTTGAAGGGCTCCACCAGAAAGGAGCGCAGCAGGAAGACGACGAGGATGACCGGGAAGAAGCTCCTGGAGTAATCCACCAGCATGGGCGGCTTGGCGTCGGCGGCGCGCCCCTTGCCGGTGACCAGGTGATCGATCAGCCAGATGCTGCCGGTGATGACCAGGGCGATGAAAAGGATGAGGGCGAAGTTCATTTTATGGCGAGGGGTGAGGAGTGGGGGGTGAGGAGGTCACTTGTCGCTGACCTGGAGGATGGCGAGGAAGGCTTCCTGGGGGATTTCCACGTTGCCCACCTGCTTCATGCGCTTCTTGCCTTCCTTCTGCTTCTCCAGCAGTTTCCTCTTGCGGGTGATGTCACCGCCGTAGCACTTGGCCAGCACGTTCTTCCTGAGGGCCTTGACGGTCTCCCGGGCGATGATGTGGGAACCGATGGCGGCCTGCACCGCCACGTCGAACATCTGGCGCGGGATCAACTCGCGCATCTTGGACACCAGTTCCCGGCCCCGGTACTGGGAGGTGGAGCGGTGCACGATGAGGGCCAGGGCATCCACCTTCTCGCCGTTCACCAGCACGTCCAGCTTGATCAGGTCGTCGGCGCGGAATTCCTTGAACTCGTAGTCCAGGGAGGCGTAGCCCCGGCTGGTGGACTTGAGCTTGTCGAAGAAATCCAGCACCACCTCGTTCAGGGGCAGGTCGTACTTGAGCATGACCTGGCGGCCCATGTACTTCATGTCCAGCTGGGCGCCGCGCTTCTGGTTGCACAGGGTCATGACGTTGCCCAGATAGTCCTCCGGCACCAGGATGGTGGCGGTGATGATGGGCTCGCGGATCTCCTCGATCTTGGACAGGTCGGGCAGGCGGGAAGGATTTTCCACCTCGATGACGCTGCCGTCCTTCATGACCACCTGGTATTCCACCGAGGGCGCCGTGGTGATCAGGCTCTGGTTGTATTCCCGCTCCAGGCGTTCCTGGACGATGTCCATGTGCAGGAGGCCCAGGAAGCCGCAGCGGAAGCCGAAGCCCAGGGCCTGGGAGGTTTCCGGCTCGAAGCGCAGGGCCGAATCGTTCAGTTGCAGCTTGGTCAGGGCGTCGCGCAGGGCGTCGTATTCGTGGGATTCCACCGGATACAGGCCGGCGAACACCTGGGGCTGGATTTCCTTGAAGCCGGGCAGGGGCTCGGCGGCCGGGTTGGCGGCCAGGGTCAGGGTGTCGCCCACCTTGGCGTGCTTGAGTTCCTTGATGCCGGCGATGACGAAGCCCACCTGGCCGGCGCGCAGTTCCGGCCGGGGCAGGGACTTGGGCGTGAACACGCCGACGTTTTCCACCAGGTAGTCGGCGCCGCTGGACATGAGCCGGATCTTCTCCTTCTGCCTGAGCACGCCGTCGACGACGCGCACCAGCATGACCACGCCGACGTAGTTGTCGAACCAGGAGTCGATGACCAGGGCCTTGAGCGGGGCGTTCTCGTCGCCCCGGGGCGGCGGCACGTGGGCCACCACGGCCTCCAGCACGTCCTCGATGCCCAGGCCGGTCTTGGCCGAGCAGCGCACGGCGTGATCGGCCGGGATGCCGACGATGTCCTCGATCTCGTGGATGACCCGCTCCGGGTCGGCCGAGGGCAGGTCGATCTTGTTCAGCACCGGGAACACTTCCACGCCCAGTTCGATGGCCGTGTAGCAGTTGGCCACGGTCTGGGCCTCCACGCCCTGGGAGGCGTCCACCACCAGCAGCGCGCCCTCGCAGGCGGACAGGGAACGGGATACCTCGTAGGAGAAGTCCACGTGGCCGGGGGTGTCGATCAGGTTGATCTGGTATTCCCGGCCGTCCCGGGCCTTGTACAGCAGGGCGGCGGTCTGGGCCTTGATGGTGATGCCCCGCTCCCGCTCCAGGTCCATGGAGTCCAGCACCTGCTCCTCCATCTCGCGCGCGTCCAGGCCGCCGCAGCTGTGGATGATGCGGTCCGCCAGGGTGGACTTGCCGTGGTCGATGTGGGCGATGATGGAGAAGTTGCGGATCAGGGTGTTGCGCATGAAAAAACTTGAGGCACGCAAACGTGCCTCTCGGTGACGGATTGGGTCAGGATTTTACCTGAAAGGACAGGGGCTTAGCCCTTTCCTTGGCCCTTTCCTGATGCCGCGTCCCGTGGCCGCGACCGGCGCGGGCTGAAATCGTGCCGCGACCGGCGGCCGGGTGTGTCACCCCGGAAACAGCGGTCGAGTCGGCAAGATCGGCGCGCAACGCCAGCATCCGCGGGGATTCCCCGCCTTGCGGGACGCGCCCGTCGGAGCCGTTCGCGGGGCGAGCAGCATGCTTCCCGCCCCGCGACCCCGCCCCGTTCAGGTTCACTTGTCCAGGCGCAGCGAGACGTAGTGGGCGTTCTCGCCCCGTTTCACCAGCAGGGCGGCGCTCTTGCGGGACGGATCGTCGAGCAGGCGGGCCAGTTCCTCCGCGCTGTTCACTTCCTGGTTGTTCACCGCCACGATCACGTCGCCGGTCTGGATGCCGGCCCGGGCGGCGGCGCCGGTGGTCTCCTCGACCAGGACGCCATTGCTGATCTTCAGGATGGCTTTCTGCTCCTTGGTCAGCTCGGTGACCGCCAGGCCGGCCCGGTTGGCTTTCTTCGCCTCCGGCGCCTTGGCGGCGGCGACCTTCTCATCGGACAGTTCGCCCACCATGACCGTCAATTCCTTCTGGGCGCCCTTGCGCCAGAGGGTCAGGGTGGAGCGGACGCCGGGCTTGGTGGCGCCCACCAGGCGGGGCAGGTCGAGGGAGGTGTTGATGGCCTTGCCGTCGAACTTGAGGATGATGTCGGAGACCTGCACCCCCGCCTTTTCCGCCGGGCTGCCCGGCTCCACGTCGGACACCAGGGCGCCGCGGGGTTCCTTGAGGCCGAAGGAGTCGGCCAGGTCGGCCGTCACTTCCTGGATGACGATGCCCAGCCGGCCACGGCTCACCTTGCCCCGGGCCTTGAGCTGGTCGGCCACATCCATGGCCACGTCGATGGGAATGGCGAAGGCCAGGCCCATGTTGCCGCCGCTGCGGGAGATGATCTGGGAGTTCATGCCCACCACCTCGCCGCGCAGGTTGAACAGGGGCCCGCCGGAATTGCCGGGATTCACCGCCGCGTCGGTCTGGATGAAGGGCACGTAGTTTTCCTGG
>WBZT01001477.1_pt1 | contig 17149 bp, 22 predicted proteins | sample 5204241 | NCBI WGS metagenome assembly WBZT01 (sample SAMN12344358, study PRJNA552823) | activated sludge metagenome | biome: Activated sludge suspended growth; feature: Nitrification reactor; material: Wastewater; isolation source: activated sludge from nitrification reactor of wastewater...
CGCCAGCGCGGCGAGGATGCGGGCGCGTTCAGTCTCGGTGACACCCAGGGCTTGCATTTCGTCAGGCGTCATATTGGCAATGGCGGTCAGCGGTTGCCTTGGCCCCAGTGTAGGGTCGCCGGTTGCGTTGAGCAGCTCTTGGGCTTTGCGGTACATGCCGGGGTCCGCGGTGCCTTTGCCCATGACGATGGTCAGCAGTTCGGTCAGACTCAGGGCCTGGGGGCCGACTTGGTTGAGGCGAAAGTCGGCGCGGCATTCGGCCAGCACGCGGGTTGGCTGGGTGGATGCCGCGTATACGGTTGACCGTGTTGTTTTTGGCATGGCGTTGTTTTCTCCTTTTCTGATTGTTTTCCCCGCTGCGCCGCAGGCGGCAGGCGCCAGCCGTCGCCGCCGTAGGCGCACGGTTGGGTGGCACGCAGCGCGGCTGGTGGTTGCGGAATTGGGTTGTCTGGCTGGGCTGGGGAACGCGCAAAAAGCCCAACCGGAGGGGGATCCGGTTGGGCTTGGTGGGTGGTTCAGGGCAGATAGGCGATTTTGCCGGGGGCGAGGGGTGACAGCGGGCTGGCCGGCCGTTCGACCGTAAGGGCGTCAGTGATGGTCTGCTCGATGAGATCCAGGCCCTGGGCGGCGGTCGGGCTGAGGCTGACCAGGTTGCCGACGGTGGTCAGCGGCTGGCCGTGTCGTCGCACCTGGCGCAGTTCGTCCCAACAAGTCTGAGGTGCGTCGGGCAGGTAGGTGCGGCGCTTGCTGGCCAGGATGATGCGGACAGCAGCGGTGCGCAGGCGCTGCTGCTGGCGCTTCTCCTGCACCTGGCGGCGGAAGCGGTCACAGAAGTCCGGCGTGCGGGCGGTGGGTGCGGCCGGTTCCGGCAGGACTGGATACTCGACGTAGATGCGGGGACCGTTCAGGCGGCGCTTCTGCTCGTCGGTCAGCGGTTTGCCGTCCAGCAGGACGTAGACCGGCTTGCGCTGCAGCAGCTGGCTGGCCGCAGCCCACATCTTGACGGTGCCGCTGGGGGTCGTGATGCGGCAGTCCCGGTAGCCTTTGCGGTGGGCGATGTCAGCCAGGTCGCGGGCGGTCAGGCGGCCTTCCTGGACGGCCAGCAGCAGCAAGGCGCTCTCGGCCTGCTGCTTGCTCAATTCCTTGGCCTGGCGCTCTTCAAGCGTTTTGCCCAGGATGCGGTCGATCTGCTGCTCGGCGTTGGCCCCGTACCGCTGGCGGTGCGTCGTGTAGACGATGGGCTGTGTCTCCCCGTCGTCGCCGCGCTGGCGGAGACTGAGACCGGCTACGTACTGTCCGGCGTCTTTCCCCAACTGGGCGGCCAGGCTGGCGGTGATGTCACCGTCACGCAGCCAGCTCACGCTGTCACGGTCACCGCCTTCGATGGCGAACACGGCGTCGGTGAACTCAGCTTCAGTCATTTCCCGCAGCTGCTGGTCGTGGGGATCCAGCCGGCCCCGCTCCACCCAGTCGCTCGCGTCGTCTTCGTGGTAGATGGTTGGGCGCTGAATGGGATGCTCGCTGACAACACGGCGACGATGTAAGGGGATGTACATCGGTAAGACGCCACGATAGTCCTGGATGGCGTTTTCTGTCACTGGCACTGTGAGACCCAGGCGGATTGGCGTGCGGCGGGTGCGGCCATTGAACGCTGCCAGCTTTTCGATAGCCTCTTCCTTGCCCGGCCAGTCCAGCCGCCACACGGCCTGGCTGGGGTGCTTGAGCCAGTACCAGTGGATGCCGGCGCGGAACGCTGTTGCCAGTTTGCGGTGGAGCCAGTGCGGGGCGTGGGCGTCGTTCCAGGACAGGATGGCGCTCCGGTGCTCCTCTGTTTCGATGTCCACCAGGTGGCCGGTGGTCTGGTCGATGACGGTGCGGGTGACCAGCTCCGTTTTCTCCCAGAGGCGGTGGCGGAAGACTTTGGGCAGGAAGCGGGGGCCTTCGTTCCCGTGCGCGTTGTCCAGCGTCGTCAGCCGCCACTCGCCGCCTTCTTGCCAGAGGAAGGTTTGGGCGGTCGGCTTTTCCTGGTATTCGTAGGGCAGCGGGTTGCCGTCGGTGTCCAGGCGTAGAGGAATGAACGGGCGCAGCTCGGGTAGCAGGTAGGCGATGACGTGCCGCCTGCCGCCCTGGACTGGAATCCAGTACCAGCGCCGCCAGTCCAGTTCAGGATTGGCGAACATGGACGTGTCCGGTTCATCGTTCAGCCACTGCATGCTGGTGTACGGCGCATTGTGGTGCGAGGCGACCGGCTCCCGGCGGGTGGCCTTGGGCCTGCGGACGCCCTTTTCAGCACGGCGGGCCAACTCGTGCGCCACGATCTGGGCGTGCTTGGTGATCTCGTGCGAGATCACCGTCACGCTGCCGCCGGTGATGAGGTGCCGGGCGAGGTTATCCAGCCGCCGGCCGATGGGGCTGGTGTGGTCTTGCTGGGCCAGGTACTGGGCGTAAAAGGGATTCCACTTGGTCGGGCTGTAGACCTTGTGGGGTTTGGGGGTCCGATTGCCCGCCCCGGTGCCGTGCTCGGCGCAGGCGTACGGGTTGGCTGCGTCTTCGATGACCGTCTGGTGATCGATGACGAAGAACGTGCGGTGGCGGTCGTAGCGTTTGTCGAACGTCTTGCGGCCGAAGCCGCCGAACTGCAGATTGCCGTCGTCGTCGGTGTCCAGCGTTTCGACGAACTTGAACTGGTCGTCTACGGTCAGGGCGCTGACGTTGCAGGGCGCGCCGGCATGGAGGCGCAGCAGCTCCGGCTCGGTGGTATTGTCAGCCGCTGGCGCTGCCGGCTGCTTGGTGCGCTGCAGGGCGATGCGCAGCAGCTGGCGGGTGTGCTCATTGCGCACCGAGGGCGCATCAGCGGCGCACATCAGCATCTTCTCGCAGAACTCATTGCTGGCCAGCATGCGGATGGCCAGGGTTTCGCTGGCTGTCTGGTCGCCCTGGCTGGCGGCCCGGAGCAGCCGGCCGGCGTCCAGGTAGTGGTCCAGCGTCAACCGGGTGGCGGCGAGGGCGTCGTGAGATTGCAGGTGGTTTTTGGCGTGGAGCGCCTTGGTGCGCTCCACTTGGGGCAGCGCACTGATGCGCTGCAGGTCGGCATCATGCCGATTCAACACGCCGCGTAGGATCGAATTGGTAGACATGGTTTTTTCTCCTGTACTGAAAAGTGAATCTCGATGACTGCCCAACTGCACCGTCACCAGCGGTCAAAGCATCCTTGTGGGTGGCTGCCGCCGTGGCTGGCTTGCGCGCCGATAACCCGTATGCCGGGGGTGGCATACGGGTTAGGTCGGGGAAGCTGGGTAAGTGGTTGGGTTAGGGTACGATCCAGACGCGCATGGGGATCGCCCGGTTGCGCGCGTGGCCGATGGCGTGCTTGGTGCCGGGCGACTTCCCATCCCAGAAGAAGCAGGCGTGGCTGGCGGTGTCGATCATGCGCTGATTGCGCACCATCCCTGCGGCGCTGCCCAGGTGCTCCCAGTCAGCGGGGAAGCGCTCGACTGCGTGGCCATGGGCGGCGGCCCACTGTTCGCCCAGGCTGTCAGCGCCCCGGGCTGTGCCGGAGAGGACCGTGATCGGCGCGGTGATCTTGGCGCACACGGCATCCAGCCGTGCGGCGACGTAGGCGTAGTCCGTGACGGTGCGGCTGCCGGCCACGACCAGCCGCATGGGCTTGCGGGTGGTGGCTGGCGGATTGACGATCGGCGCTGGTGCAGGTGCGGCTGCGGCGCGCAGCTCGTCACGCACCAGCATGAGGATGTTGCCCAGCAGGTTCTGGCCGGGCTTGTCGGCGCAATGAGGGCAGATGCAGTCGCCCCACACGTTGTCGTGCCAGGTGTTCGCTTCTACGATGACCTGGTCGCCAGTGCCCAGCAGCAGCTGACGCAGGTCGTTGTAGGTGCTGAACTTCTGCCGGCACAAGTCAAGCATGATTTGCACCTTGAGCTGCTCCCAGTTGGGCCGGAGCGTGACGATGCCGCCCTTGTGCCTGGGGCCGCCCATGCGCTTGGCGTGGCCAGGCGTGTCGGCCTGGCGGATCCGGCTGCGCTCCGCCGGGTCCAACGTCTTGCTCGCCTGGTAGGCGTGCTCGCTGCTGCGATACCAGTCGCCGTCGTAGCTGACGGCGCGCAGGTGGAAGTTGCTGAATTCAGGTCGCCACATCTTGTTCTGTCCTTTCTGAATGACATATTGCTAAAGCCTGCTACCCATCACTGCTGCCAGCGGTCAAAGCATCCTTTGGGCGCGCGACCGGGCCGGCGACCGGATGCCTAGAAAATGTGGTTGTCGATGGCGTAGGTGAGCATGTCAAGCCACCGGGCGTTGACGATATTGGCTGGCAGGTCGTTGTAGCGCACGAAGAATTCGTGTTCGCATGTGTTTGGCGCTGTCACGTACATCGCAAATTCGGCGTGGTCCATGCACGCACAGAACGTTTCGTCGCCGATGTCGGGTATGCGCCAGTTGTTGTGGATGAAGGTTCGGTAGAGTTCATACTCGGGCTCGATGCGGTTGTACTCTCGCAGCACAGCGCGGGCGGTTGGGCTTTTCCGATCATGGCGCAAGGCCACAAGTGCGTCCCAGATGCTGTTGTATTCGGTTTCTAGCGCTTGACCGATGATTTCGATGTCATTGTGTGGACACTGCTGTCCAAGCAGCCACCAGTTCCATTGGTCACGGATTGACATGGTTGTTTCTCCTTGTTGTTGTTGGCTGCGGCGAGCTTGCCGCACGCGCGGAAAGCCCACACCGCAGGGGAGCGGTGTGGGCGGTGGGATTGGCTAATTCAGGCTGCTGTTTGCCTTTCCCAGCTGCCAGTTTTCCAGGCCGGCCTGGTCGTCTTCGTAGGCAAGGAAGTCCAGATAGCGCTTTTGTACGATACCCGGTTCTGCCCACACTTCGGTGCGCCAGTCCTTGTCCAGGGAGCGGTAAGCGGCAGTGAGTGCGTGATTGCGGGCGTCAAAGTAGCCGCCATTGCCTGCTGTGACGTTCAGCAGTTGAATCGCATTGAACTTAAAGGCGTTCATGTCGCGCATGCGGCTGCTGGCGTCGATCGCTTCTGTTTGCAGCGGCCATGAATTGGGATTGCGCTCGGCGGCGTTTTGCGCATCATGCAGCTCAAACATGGTGGCGTAGTAGCAGGCAAAGAAATCATTGGGGCATTTGCGCCCGTTCTGCCACCACTGCCAGTTGGCGTATTCTTGGTATGGGTCGTATTCTGACCTGGGCAGCAATTCAAACCAGTCCAGAATCCAGATGTTCGTGATGTCTCCGGCCAGTTGCTCGGCGATTTCCTGCTTGGCGTATTTGCGCCAGGCGCGCATGTAGTTGGTCAACATGATCGTCTCCTTGGGTTGTTGTTTGCTGCGGCGAGCTTGCCGCACGCGCGGAAAGCCCACACCGCAGGGGAACGGTGTGGGCAAAGGTGGTGGGCTAGAAGTCGATGGCTTCGGCTTCTGCCCGCTCGATCAGCTGCCGCTCGAAGGCAGTCAGGAACATTTCTTCTTTCATGCGCTTCTCGGTGAGGCCGTCGCTGCGGGAATGCAAGTGAAAGTTGAAGCCGCTGCTTTCTGACGTGAAGGGGCGCAGCTTGTAGATGTATTCCAAGCTGCCCATCACCTTGATCGGCGGCGTGGGCATATGGAAGCCAGCATTGCGCATGGCGGCATCCAGGCTCTTGTCGTCGAATTCCTCCTGGTCTTCACGGGCGGCGAATTTTTGCCGTTGGGTGAAGGCTCCATCTTCACCGTAGGCGAAGCCGGTCAGGTAGTAGCGGCGGGTAGCGCCGTAGATGACCCTGGCGTAGAGCGTTACCTGCGGGCAGTCAATTGGTGCCTGAGCGATTACTTGGCTGGCTTTCACGGCACCACCTCCCCGCAGTCGATGCAGACCAGTTGCTCCTTTGGCCAGTACCGCATGGCCGTGTGCCGGTGGGTGCAGGCCACTGATGGCGCGGGCCACTCGATATTGCCCTGGGCTTCCTGGAGCAGTAACCATTGGTCGGCTGCTATGCCTGCGCTGCCCGGCGTGCATGGTTCCTGTTCCCACACCTCCATGCGGTGCAGGCAATGGAGTCTGGTCAGCAGGAAGGCGACAGTTTCTGCCACGCTGATGCAGCGTGCCAGCGGCATGTCACACACGCCGCTGCGAATGGTGAGGGTGGACATGATTGGCTCCTTTCGTCCACGATGTGAAGAAAAATGGCTTGCCCAACTGCACCGTCACTACCGGTCAAAGCATCCTTTGGCTGGTCGGCGACGAGATTGGCTTGCGCGCCGCAAGCTCACACCCCGGGGGAGAGGTGTGGCCTGCGGATTGGGGGTAAGGTGCGGGTTGGGTTATTGGCGGCTGTTGATGATGTGGGTCAGGTCGTCGTCGGTGATCTCCCATTCCGACTGTAATGCCGGGATGATGCGCGGGTAGACCAGTAAGTGGTTCCAGGCCGCTTTGAAGGTTGGGGCCAGCGTCGGCTGGGCGCGCAGGATAGCGTGCAGCTGGTCCAGGGCTGCCTGTCCTGACCGATACCAGCGCGGGTCGTCTGAGTAGCGGAAGGTCAGGTCGTGGCGGCTGATGAGCCAGGCAAGTCCCAGCGGGTCGATGGCCGCTGGGTCGTATTCGGTGAATTGCCAGGTGATTACTTCCTGCGGGGGGTCAGGCAACAATTGGTAGTAGGATCTTCCCCACTCCTGTTGAATCCAGTCGGTGTGGATCAGCTTGTTGAAGCAGTTGGTGACGCTGGCGGCTGGCACCTTCATGACGCCATCCGCGCCCGATTGGGTTGTGTACAGAATGGCGAGCCATTCGCATGACATGGTGTTTCTCCTTGTGGTTGAAGTTGTTGCGGCGAGCTTGCCGCACGCGCCGATAGCCCACACCCCGGGGGAGAGGTGTGGGCGGGTTGGGGCGTCAGTCATCCCCGCGGTAGGGGACTTCGCTGCGGCGGTCGGCAATCACCAGGAACCAGGTGAAGCCGATGAGGAAGGCAATGCCGCCGATGATGACCAGAGCTAGGATCAGGTCGCCGTTCATTGCCGCACCTTGTATTCAAATAAGCCTTTGTTGCTGGGCCGCATGTGCGGCGCTAGGACGGTTTTGGCGATTTGTCGCTCCACGATCACTTGGCCGTGTTGGGAGCGGTAGATGCCGTCGCCCGACTGTCGGGCGGCTTGCACTGCGCGGAGTAGCTCTTTTTCCGACATGCCGCGCTCGCTGGCGCGTTGCCGGGCGTGGTCGGAGACCAAGATGGTGAACATGGTTGATTCCTTTCCTTGGGTGAGATTGGCGAGCGCAAAGGTGGCTCACGCGCCGATAGCCCGTACCTTGGCGGCACGGGCTGGCGTTGTCTGCGGTTGTCGGGTGCGGGGGGATCCTAGCTGGTGTAGCCCAGCATGGTGCGTGCTACCCGCGCCAGTGTACAGATGGACTGGCGCGCCTGGCGGGCGATTTTGGGCGATGCCTGTGCCATGCCATCTAGTTGTTCGACGGCATGGAGTCCGGCGCACTCGGCGTCGCAGTACCCCATGTCTTGCCATTCACCGCCCCGGGTGAGGTAGTCGCCGCAGTAGCCGCACTCTTTGGGCCGTTCTTCTTCGTCAGGGCATTCCGCTTGCGGGTTGTGGAACTCAAGATCGTTCATCGCTCATTCCTTTCAGCTGAAGATGACCGCCAGGCCGGCGGCGAGACTGGTGACACTGGCGACGATGGGGAGCAGCAGCCAGTGCTTACGGAAGACCAGGGCGTCGCCGATGGCCCAGACGACCGGCAGCACGCCGACAATGATTACCGCCGTCCAGTAGAGCAGATCCCCGGCGGCGGTGGGGTGGCCCTTGAAGACCAGCAGGCCGCTGACCACCAGCAGCAGCGGGCCGCCGAACTGGATGGCACGCAGGGCGTTGTCACCCAGCGCGCAGACCATTTTCCCGAACCCCATGATCCACAGCAGTGCGCTGCAGATCGTCCCTAAAACAAGCAAGGCAATAGCGAGCATGGTTCTTTTTCCTTTCGTGCATCAAAAATGGATTACTTGCCCATACCTTCACTACCGGCCAAAGCATCCTTTTGCCGGCGCGGCCTGCGGTGGCGCCGGCAAAAGGCAATGGTGGTCTGCGGGGTGGTCGGGGGTGTGGTTGCCGGTTGGGGGACAAAAAAACGCCTGGCTGTCATCCCGCAGCCAGGCGTACATTTGTGCTATTCAGTTTTGACAGGGTTGGCGGCGTGGGCTAGAATTCCACGTCAGAGATTGGCTCGTGGCGGGCTCCAAACCCGCCTTCGGGGGACGGGTCAATCTCCTTTTTTGTCCACTCACGTCCTGCTGCACACCGCGGCGGGACGTTTTGTTGTTTGGACAGCCATTCCACTGCAGCACAGATTACATCCGCATGGCACGCCTGTGGTTTGCACCAGCAGCCGACCGCTACGTCTTGGCCGTCTTGGGTGCGGGCAACCAGGACGAGCAGCGCATCCCAGGCTGCTGCTTGCCAGGTTGTCATCAGGTCGCGGTTCATGCCGGCCTGGATGGCAGCCCACAGGTCACGCTTGAACTGGGCGATGCTCTGCTCCCGGCTGTACTGTTGGCCAACCGGGTAGGGGTTGGCCAACGGCGATGCGTGCCAGTCGGCGCAGGCCCGGCCGACATAGAACACATTGGGGTTGTTGGCCCGCACTCCTCTCACATTGATTGCGTGCATGGGATTGTCCTTTCTGGCCCGCGGGCCAAACACAATATTACCTACCTATACCTTCACCCTGCGCTGAAATATCCTTGGCGTGCTTGACGGCTAAAGGCTATTGCAGCACGCATGGGTGCTCATCGTTGTTGGCGGCGCGTTGGCCGCGTTCTACGGGGTGAGATGTCGCGAAATTCAGAGCAGAAGCTGCTTGTTGTTGTTGGCGCGCCTTGTTTTCGCACGCGCAAAAAGCCCACACCCCAGGGGAGGGGCGTGGGCAAAAAGGGGGGGCGGTTATACTACTTCTGGCATTTCCGCCACCACGCTGAAGCGGCGGATGCCATCTTTCCCGATTTGCTGTACTACATACAGCCCAGTCAGGATCGGGTTGTATGCGTAGTAAAACTGACGGCCGACGATGGTGCGGCCGTCAGCACTGACGGCGACAATCTGGTGCCACAGCCAGTTGCCGCTGTGCACCGGGTGCGGCTGCACTTTAGCGATCCAGGCAGGGGGCAACTCCTCCCCGCATGGGCCTGGATACTCCCACGTTTTTCCGACCGTTGGCAAGTCTCCGACAGTTATCATGGTGCTCATCGCTACATCTCCTTTGGGGCGGTTGCCCCGGTTGAATTGGTTTGCTGCTATCGTGCGCACGGTGCGCCCAGGCGTCAAGGGAGTCAACTCCTAAGTTTGCGGTTGACTCACGCGCCGTAAGCCCACATCCCAGGGGAGGGTGTGGGCTTGCGGCGTCAGCCGTAATAAACCTCTGGCGGGATGATTTCCCACTGGAATTCCAGCCAGTGCCGCACGTACTTGCGCGGCACGTCACGGTAGAACGGGGCTGCGCTGCCGCACCCGAACCTGGCCCACCATAGCAGCAGCTGGTCGCTGCTGGCCTGGCGCACCTGGTGGTGCGTGATATGTGACGGCAGCATAGGGGCCGGTGCCGCTGCCGTCGTGACTGGCAGGTCGGCGCAGAGAACTGCTGTGCTGACCGCCAACAGTTTCAGGAAATTTCGACGGGTCATGGATGGATCCTTTCGCTTGGAACTGGTAGCGAGCGCAAAGGTGGCTCACGCGCCGCAAGCCCCTACCCTGACCGGGGTGGCCAGAGTAGGGGCGTGAAGGGCTAGGCTGCTGCGCCCACGGCGAGGGTGGGCAACTGCTTCGGGGTGCGGCGGCGCTTGGCCAGTGTTTCGGGCCTGCGCATGATCGCAGTCACCTGCTCCATGCTGACGACGCTGCTGGCGGGGCTGGCGGCCAACTTGGCGTCGGCCTGCCGCATGGCTTCCTGGTAGCCCTGCAGCACTTCCGGGCGCTTGGCCAGGTACTGCTGGCTGCGCTCGTCCAACAGGGGAAACCCGTCCTGGCGCACGATCCCGTGCAGGCAGCCGTCCAGCAGGAACTTCCACACATTCTCCGCCTCATCGACGGAGAACACATCCACCAGTGGCAGTCCCTTCCAGACTACCGTCAGCCTGCCGCTGCCCGGCACTGCGGCGGCGTAGATGTCCGATTTGCCGGGGATGCCCAGCAGGTGCGCCCGCAGGCGCTCGCCATTGGTGCGCAGGGTAACGGTGGTTTCCAACTTGATGGTGCGAGTCTTGGCAAACATGATGGCCCTCCTTTCAGGGCGTGAAGCAGCAAGCAGGCAGTCAAGACGACTCCCTGTCCATACCAGCACCACCGGCCAAAGCATCCTCTGCTGGCCGGAACTGCGGTGCTGGTTCACGCGCCGATAGCCCACACCCCTGGGGAGAGGTGTGGGCAAGGGTGGAGGTTAGCAGCTCGGTACATCCAGGTTGCTGAGATGTCGTTCTTCCCAGTAGCCTGTCTCTTCAACTGGCTTCTCATCGAAGGCGGCACTGAACAGGGCGTCTTGGTACGCCTGGTAGCCGCAGTCGATGCAAACTTCACTGCCGGGCAGCGTTGGCTCGCCGCAGGCACAGTAGCCAGGCTGGCGTGCAGCAGCGTCGGCTAGTAGTTCCGCTTCGTAGTGGGCGATGTCGTCGGGGTCCATCTCGATGACTTTGCCCGTGCTGGCGCGGCCTTCAGCGTAGCCCGCTTGATTGCCTTGAGCGTAGCCCGTGTCGAAGCCATCAGCGTAGCCCCGTTCGCGGGCTTCCTTGATGGCGTCATTGGGTGGGCAAATGGCTTCCGCTGCTCCGTCAGCGTAGCCGTTCGCCCATGCTTCAAGGCTGGCGTCGGCCAACTGCTTTTCGCTGGCAGCCAGCCCGGCCCGGTAGCCACCGTCATATAGCGCCTGCTGATTGGCAACCAGGCTCGCCTGCCAACCAGCACAGTAGGCGTTCTCCCAGGTGCGCTGCTGGAAGAAGGCAAACGCCTTGGCAAAGCAGACGACGGCGCTGGCGGTCAGGGCCAGCGCAACTACGACCAGGTACAAATCAAAGAACAACATACATGCCTCCTTTCAAGGCAAGGCTGCGTGAATGAGAGGACAAAGAGCGTGCAGCCAGCCACTCCCTGCCCATACCATCACCATCGGCCAAACCATCCTCTGCTGGCCTGACCTGCGGTGCTGCTTCACGCGCCGCAAGCCCACACCCCAGGGGAGGGTGTGGGCAAGGGGGGGGCGATGGTGGGTTGTTGTTGTAAGCGGACAAGCAGTCAGCTGGAGGGCCGGCGACCTGCGGAGCTGGCACGTAGTCAATGTGGGCTGTGCGCCGTGCTGCGGCCAGAGGATGGGGACCCACACCCCTGCGGGTGGTCAAGGGTGTGGGTGAACGGCTAGAAGTCGCTGGTGCTGATGACGGCCTTTTCTCGGTGGGCCCGGGACCACAAGCGCCGGAAGTAGGGCAGGATCTCCTCTGCGCTGACCTGGTAGCAGCCGCCAGGCTCTGCCCGGTTTTCTTCATAGACCCAGGTGCCGCGCTCCTGCACCTGGATCAACAGATCCCCATCTCGCTGTGCTTCCAGCAGCGTACAGATGATGCGCTTTACCTGCTGGATGTCCGCTGGCGAGAAGAAGCCGTACTCACCCGTGGGCACAAGATAGAACTGCTCCCATCTGGCGGTCCCTTCCGGCTCACAGGCGTAAACCCGCACTGACTCGATGGTGCGCCGCCGGGGCAATGGCTGACTCCATTCCATGCTCCATGCCTCACCACCGTCTGGTTCATGTTCTTCCCACGGCTGTTCTTCCATCTCGGCGCGTACTGCCGCCCACCACTGCGCCGATGGTTCATTTCCATCCGAATAAACATCGACTACCGGGACCATACTGCGCCTCCTTTCAAGGCAACGGCTGCGAGAGCGAGAGAGACAAAGAGCGTGCAGCCAAACCACTCCCTGTCCATACCATCACCACCGGCCAAATCATCCTCTGCTGGCTCGACCTGCGGTGACAGTGGCAACCTGCGGACCGGCTGACCCTGGGTGGTCAACCAGCACGCGCGGCAATGGTGACGGTATGGGACTCGACGGGCATGATGGCGCGGAGCCAGGCCCCGGACGCGCAAGCGGGGGGCGAGGCGCCGGCGATGAGCCTGTGGAAAATTTTTTATCCTAAACTTTCTTCCACCCAACGGCCCGACCCCGCGGCAATACGCGGCGCATTTTCGATTTGCTGAAATGAGAACGAATGTTTGCAGTTGGGCCGTGTGACAGGCGCGTGGTGTTACAGGGTGTTACGCGGAGGCGCGCCGAATTGGGGGGGGCTTGGGTTGGCGGGTGGCCGGCGTGCTGGCGGGAAGATTTGTTGGATGGCGGGAAGATTTGTTGGATGACGGGAAGATTTGTTGGATGGCGGGAAGATTTGTTGGATGGCGCGGATAGATTTGTTGGATGACGGGAAGATTTGTTGGATGGCGCGGATAGATTTGTTGGATGACGGGAAGATTTGTTGGATGGCAGGAAGATTTGTTGTACGGCGGGTAAACTTGTTGACCCTGACTGTTTTCCTGCCTGACGATCTGACTGCGCGGCAATGCGCGGCGCATTTTGCGTTTACGGAACTGAGAACGAATGTTTTGCCATGCAACAAAAGGGCACACAAGCGTGCAGGTAAACGGGTAGACAAGAGGACCGCCCTTTGTTGGCGCAAAGGGCGGCTGGGTGAGAGGAGTGGTGCGGGTGGGTGAGAGTGTGATAATACAGGACAGTACAGGCCAAGGACGTAAGGTTATGGTAGCAGAGAACTGGTGTTCTGTCCAGAGCCTTGCCAGTTTTCCGGTTATTTGGCGGTTATTGGATTATTTGGCGGTTATTTGTCCTGTGGTTTGTGCTTGAAGAAGTCGAAACCCAACCCCATGACGAACATGATGAAGGCGCCCAGCAAGAGCATCATACTGAGGATGAGGGTGGGGAGTGGGTTGAGGTCCAGCAGGTCGCGCACGTCCTTGTAAGCCAGGGCGAGCACCAGGCAGAAGATGATATAGCCGCCGGTCCAGAAGATGGTTTGTCTGGTCTGCGGGCGGCGCTGGTAGTTGGCCAGCCGCTGTTCGATGGCGTTCACGTTTTTGGCCAGCTGGCGCGTGGCGTCCAGGTTTTTGAGGCTGAGTTGGTCGCTGTCGTCCAGGCGCCGCTGCAACTCGGTCCACACTTTGATGGTGAGGCGGATCTGGTCGTCGCCGCTGTTGTTGCTGTTGAAGCGCGCCGATCCGTTGAGCATGATGTAGATGCGGTTGTAGGTGGGGCGGCTGCCTTCGTAGGCGGCCGCATAGTCGATGCCGGTGGCGACGGCAGCGGCGAACAGGCTGCCGGTGACGTAGGCGTCGGCGTCTTCGACGGCCATGATAGTGGCGATGACGGTGCAGTCGGGGATGGCGTCATGGAGCTCCATGGCGATTTCCAGGCTGCTGCAGGTGTTGAGAAACACGCACTGGGGATTGGATCTGCGCAGGAGCTGCACCAGGCGGGAGCGGGGGAAGATCTGGCCGTCGCTGAGCTGGATGCCTTCAGCGACGGCATGGCAGGCAAAGTGGATGTACTGATAGGGCTTGCTGAGGGCGTCAAGCAGACTGTCTACTGTCACTTGGTTGATGAGCAGGTCCGGGTGGAGCAGATTGCTGATACGTTGGATTTCGGCGGCTGCGGTGGGTAGCGAACTGACTGGGGCGACGAGGAGGGTTTTACTGCTGGTCATAGGTGATTGTCCTGGGGTGCTGCTGCGGGGCGGTGGGGCGCGGGCGTTTGGGGAGTGTTATGCTGCCGGCGGCGCCTGCGGGTTGGTGTAGTGGGCGGCGTTGTAGGCGGTGCCGTGGCGGGCGCGCAGCTTGCGGATGTTGCTGGCGGCGATGGCTTCCAGGCTCAGGCCCAGGGCTTCAGCGGTGGCGGCGATGTACCAGAGCAGATCGCCCAGCTCCTCGTTGACTTTGGCCAGGCTGAGCGGGGCGTCATGGTAGACGTGCTTGTTGATGGGCTGGGCGGCTTCGACGGCTTCTTCGACCAGTTTGACCGGGTAGTAGGCGAGCACCTGGCCCGGCTTCATGGTGCGGGCGGCTTCGGCCTGGTACTCGTCGAGGGTCATGGCAGTGATGGTGTATTCGTGCGGCATCGGGTTAGTCCGCGGTGATGAACGGCAGCAGGACGCGGAACAGTTCAGGCGTCGGCGTGGCGGTTTTCAGCTCACTCAGTTTGATGCGCGGGATGATCACCTCCACTTGCTCATCGAGCAGCTCCTGCGTTTTGTCTTCCAGTTCCCGGCGCTGGCGGGGCTGCTTGAAGAGCAGGCTGCCATCGGGCGCGGTCTTGAGTTCGCCGGTCTCGTCGTCGAGTTGGCCGTACTCAAGCAGCAGCTTGCGGCGCTGCTTCTGGTAGGTCTCGAAGACCTCGCCGGCGTTGGCGATGGCCTTGGCGATGGCGTAGTTGACGCTGACGCCTTCAAACGGGGTCTGGGCCAGCTTGGGGTCGTTGGCCAGGTTGATGCACTGCGCTACTTTCACGGTGATCGTGGTGGTGTCCATCCTCTGTTTGTCCTTTCTGCGTTGTTGATGCCGGGCGCGTCGGTTGGCGGCGCGCTGCTGCTGCTGGTTCATGGGTTAGGCAGGCTGTTCCGGGTCCGGTTCTGCCGGTGGTGTGGGTGGGGTTGGCACGTCTGTACCGGGGATGTAGCGGCGGAGCAGGGCGTCTTTTGGGGTCTCGCCGCCCATGACCTCCAGCGGTGTGTTCAGGCCCTCTTGCAGCCACAACAGGAGCATGCCCCAGCGGTGCCAGGTTTGGAAGGCGAAGCCGGCCAGCAGTTCGCCGTTGGCCGCTGCGGCAGCCAGGGCCGCCTGGAAGCTCTTTTCCTGCCATTCGACCTGAATGGCCGTCATCTCCAGGTAGAGCTGGCGCAGGGCCGGCACGAGTTCACCGGCGATGCGCTGGGCGAGTTCGTCCTGCAGCAGCAGTTGGGCGCCGGCGGTGCGGCCGGCCTGGACATCGGCATAGGTCTGGAGCGCGTCACGGACCAGGGTGGCGGTGCCGCGCACGTCGATGGTGGTGGTCATTCGTTATTCTCCTCTGCTTCCTCTGTTGCTGTGTCTGGCGGTGTGGGGGCTGCGGACCGGGTGTTCCTGCGGCTGCTGGCGGTGGCGTCAATGGCCGGCTTGAGGTTGCGGGTGGCGCCGGGCTCCAACTGGAAGGTCACGAAGTAGGCGTAGTAGCACTCCATGCCGGCGATGCGGTCGGAGTGGGCGCCGGTGGGGTCGTCGATCTCGATCCACAGCTTCTGCGCCGGCGAGTCGATGGGGATGTTGCAAGCCGGTTCGCCCGGCGGCTTGGCGGTCGGCAGGGGTGGCGGCGCTTCGTCCGGCTGCATGCCCTCCCAGCCGTAGCGCACGTTGACCGTGCCGCGGGCGTCGGCGCCGGCAGCGTCGATGACGTCAATGTAGACGTGGTGGGCGCCGCCTTTGTCGGCGGAGTTGAATTTTTCGAGTTTGGCGATGACCCAGGCGGGTCGTGAGCTGACAGCGGTGGTGGTGAGGCCGATGTTCATGAGCGTTGTTTCCTTTCTGGCGTACATGATAGCACGTGCGTTCTGCGCTGGCTAGAATGTCAGATGTAATAGCCGAGCACGGTGCATTTGCAGCCCTGCATGTAATTTGAGCCTTCAAACTTCAGGCGGAATTCTCCTGCGGCGTTGAGGCGCACCATGGCGATGGTGCTGACTGGCTGGCTGGCGACTTGGCCGTACATCTTCATGGCGTAGGTGCTGCTGTTTAGATCATAGACGCCGCACCAGGCGCTGGTGGTTACGGTCGTCCAGAAGCCGCTCAGGTAGATCAGGACGGCTTTGGCGTCGGTGGGGATTGATGCCGTGCTGTTGGCGTCGAAATCAACGTCCGTGATTGCCGTTAGGTCGAGGGATCCGTTCCATGTGCGTGGGGAGGCGTTTTTGTCGACCATGTCGGTGGGCGCGGTAGGGACGAAGATATAGCCGCTGGTCCCGTTACGCTGGTAGGCCGTCAGATTATTGATGATCTTGCCGGTGTTCATGGTCAGGCCGGCGCTCTCGAAGAGGGCGATTTGGGATCCGCCATTGCCGATGCCGATGGCTTCACCGGCTTTGCAGTTGAGCCAGGTGTCGCCGGATGACAACTGCGAGAGCGCGTAGCTGGTGCTGCTGGCATTGTCCTTCTGAGCGAAGGCGGCGGCGCCGCTGGTGCCGGTCAGGTAGCCGATTTTGGCGTAGCCGAGGCCGTAGTAGGTGTCGCCGATTACGCCGTTGGTGCTGGTCCCCAGGACAAGCAGATCGGTTTTGTGCAGGTCATCCAGCAGGTCGGCGTTGAGACCGCTGCCGGCGCCGTCGTTGCCGGCATGCCAGACGTTGTTGCTGTTGAAGACCAGGCCGGTGTTGGTGACGCGCAACTCGTCGGTGTTGAGCAAGGTGCCGTCGTAGGCGCGCTGGTAGGCGATGAGGCGCACTGCGCCCAGGCGATTTGATTGTCCAGACGCGTATGAGTAGTCAGCAGCAACAATGGCCATGGTGTGACCCAGGTCGTTCTGCCACTTCAGAGACCGCGCCGTGCCGGGGACTGACGGGTAGACGGTTGTCCAGCCATCCGCTTTGGCGAGTAGACCGCTCTGGTCGAGGATCACATCACTGCTGGCGATGTTGATGCTGGTCTGGTTGATTTCCATGCCTGTCATGCTGATCTTGCCGCTGGCGCCCATGGTCAGCGCGCCGGTGATGTTGCCACTGCTGGCATTGATAGCGCCGGCAAAGGTGGCGCTGCCGTCGTTGGCGAGCGTGAGTTTGGGGACTGCGCTGCCGCCGGTCATGTAGTTGATGTTGATTGCGCCGCTGCCGATGCTGATGTAGCTGTGGCCGTTGGCGACGCGGCCGATGGTTAGGGTGGCGGCGCTGGCGTCGTACATGAGGTGCATGGCGTCGGGGTCGCCGAGCACCAGGTCGCCGGCAGCTAGTTGGCCGGCCTGGCCGCTGGTGTAGCGCGTGCCCCAGTTGGTGGGGCCGGTGGCGATGGCAAAGGCTTCATTGCCCACGTCATCGTAGCCCTGGAGGCCGTAGGCGCTGCCGGTGATGTAAG
>WBZT01001479.1_pt1 | contig 17140 bp, 17 predicted proteins | sample 5204241 | NCBI WGS metagenome assembly WBZT01 (sample SAMN12344358, study PRJNA552823) | activated sludge metagenome | biome: Activated sludge suspended growth; feature: Nitrification reactor; material: Wastewater; isolation source: activated sludge from nitrification reactor of wastewater...
TCGCCGCGTTCTACACGACCATCTACGCCTCCAGCGACCCCGTCTACCGGGCGTCGTTCACCGAGGATGCCGGCGCGTCACTGCAGAAGGCCGTCGACGTGCGGCGGGCGTATCTGACGGTGAAGGCGGCCAGTGACCAGTCGTGACCGTGACCCGGCGGGCCGTCCGCTCAACGCGCGGGCACGGGACGCACTCGGCCGGCCGTTGCCACCGGGAGCCCAGGGCGTGCCGCCCCTGCCCGACGACATCGACCCATCACCGGAGTCCGTGGTGGTGCTGGCCGATCGACTGCTCGACGAGGGATTGCCCTTCCAGGCGCACGAGGTGTTGGAAGCAGCGTGGAAGGCCTGCCCGAACGCCGAGCGCGCAGCGTGGCAAGGAATGGCACAACTCGCTGTGGCGCTGACCCACGCCTCACGCGGGAACGACTCGGGTGCACGGCGGCTGCGGCAGCGCGCGGAGGGCAACCTGGCGGCAGGTGGATTGCCGCCGGTGGCGGCGGATCTGCGGGACCGGTTGCGACGCATGTGTGATGCTGCCGGCGCGTATCGAACTGGTTGAGGTTGTGCACTCGGTAGCTCTTCTCGACCCGCAACACGCAGCGGAAGGGTCGAACGCTCGGCGTGTCGCGCACCGAACTGGTTGGTGGCGCATGTGCCTCAACCAGTTTGGTACGCCTCAGCCGTTCATGCGTTTGTAGAAGCCTTTGACCGTGCCGTACAGCTTCTTGTACTCGCGCATGTGGTGGGCGTAGACCTCGCGGTCGGCAGGAACAGGGTCGAAAGTGCGTGCCACCGGTACCCGGGCCGCCGCCTCGTCCAGGGTGATCTCGCCCATGCAGACCAAGGCCCACAACGCGACCCCGCGCAACTGCGCGTTGAGTGGGTCCGCCACCTGTTCGATGCGCCGATCCAGGGTGGAGGCGATGATCGAGCACCACAGGTCCGACTGTGCGCCGCCGCCCATGATGCGGATGCTGGGCACGGTGCGCTTGACGAACTTCTCGTAGTAACCGAAGAGCCAGTTGATGTTCAGCGCGACACCTTCCATGACCGCCCGGACGAGCATGGCCCGATCGGTACGCAGGGAGAGGTTGAGGAAGGCTGCGCGCAAGTTCTTGTCCTCCACCGGGCTGCGTTCCCCGGCCAGCCAGGGGGTGAAGATCAGCCCTTCCGACCCCGCCGGCGCGGTCGCGGCCAGCTCAGTGAGGGCGGCGTACGTCGGCTGCTCGGTCACGGGTGCTGCCCCGTCGGCGCCGATCCCGCTGCCACCGCCGAGCAGGCCGTCGGAGGGGGCGATGATCTGCTCGCGCAGCCAGGACAGCGCTGCACCGCCGGTTTCGATGTTGTTGCCCACGATGTTCATGTCCGGGGTGAGGCCGGGCAGGGTCGCCATCCCGTGCAGGATGTCGGTGCGCTTGAACGGCACCGGGCCGGACAGCCACGCCGTCGTGGAGACCGCCATGTGCGTGTCGTAGGCCTTCACCGCGCCGCTGCCGACGATCGCCGCGTGGATGTCGGGGATGCCGCAGGCCACAGGGACACCCGGCTTGAGGCCGAGGCGCTCGGCGGGGTCGGCGAGCAGAGGTCCCTGAATGGAACCCGTGGGGATCAACTCGGGGAGCAACTCCGGCTTGCGTCCCGAACGCCTCACCAGGTCCTCGACGTACTCGGGTTTGCTCCCGATGTGGTTGTCGGTGAGCCATGACGCGGTCATCGACACCGGCGTCGCCGCGGCGCGGCCGGTGAGCAGGAAGGCGAGGTAGTCGACCGGTTCGAGGAGCACCCGGCACCGGTCGCCGATGTCGGACAGTTCGTTCTGCAGCAGAAGCGCGTGGCCGGTCGGGTCGGCACCTGCGGGGTTGGGGGCGCCGCCGGTGATCCGGACCCACGGCAGGACCTTGTGCGGGGCATAGCCACCGAAGCTGATCGGGCCGCCGAGGATGCGCGCCACGTTGTGGCGCGACCGGGTGTCCGACCACAGGATCACCGGTCCGGCAGGGTCGTCGTCGGGGCCGACCGGGACGGTGGAGCCCCACTGACCGGTGATGCCGATCGCGACCAGGTCGTCTTTGGGGACACCCTCGATCACCTCCGCGACGGCCGCCCGTAGAGCGACTTCCCACTCGATCGCGTCCTGAGTGGCGGTGCCGTCGAGCCCGACGTAGACCGACACCGGCTTGAACGCGGTGGCGACGATCGTCCCCGATTCCTCGACAGCAGCGACCTTCGGGCCTCCGTTGCCCAGGTCGATGGCCAGGACCCACCTCACTGAGGTGCGACCTCGTGCATCGCGTCGAGCACTCCGGACATGAGCGTGTTCAGAGTCTCGTTGGCCTGCGGGGTGTGCCCGAAGCCGTACATCGCACCGCTGGCGGCCGGTGTGCCGGTGTTGTCCAGCGCGTACTGCACGGCGGTCTGCAGATCGGCCAGGAAGGCCTCGGCCACGCCAGGACGGGTGTTGGGGCGGGTCACGCAGAAGTGCAGGGCCGCTGGCAACTGCAGGGCGTTCATCCGCCACCCCGCCTTCTTCAAGGCGTCGTTGACCAAGTAGATGTCAAGGTCGTCGCGGTCGGACATGAAAGCGATCAGGAACTTCGGGTCGCCGATCACCTGCAGGCCGTCCATGGCCTCGATGCCCTCCCGGATGGTGGTCGCGGTCTCCAAGATCCCGCGGGCGGCGTCGAGGTAGCCGGAGCGGCCGGTGGTCACCATTCCCGCCCAGGTGGCGGCGATCAACCCACCGGAGCGCGAACCCGCGAGTCCCGGGGACAGATACAGCCCACCCGGCCAGTCGGGGTAGGTGAAGTACTGGTGGCGGCGCAGGTCCTTGCTCCGGTAGGACAGCGTCGAGGTGCCTTTGAGCGCGTACCCGTACTTGTGGGTGTCGGCCGAGATCGACGTCACGCCAGGGACGCGGAAGTCCCACAGCGGGATGTCGTAGCCGAGCTCCTCGGCCCAGGGCCACAACATCCCCCCGAGGCAGCCGTCCACGTGCATCCCGATCCCACGCTCCTGTGCCAGCGCGGCGATCTCTTCGATCGGGTCGATCAACCCGTGGGCGTAGTCGCCCGCCGAGCCCACCAGCGCGATCGTCTGGTCGTCGATCAGGTCGGCCATCGCGGCGACGTCGGCGGTGTACCCCTCGGTCAACGGCGCGTGCCGGACCTCGATGTCCATCCAGTAGGCACCCTTGTCCAAAGCGACGTGGGCCGTGATCGGCATGACCACGTTGGGCTTGGTGACGCCGCGTTCCCGCGCGGCTTCCCGGTAGGTGTACAGGGCGGTGATCAGGCTCTCGGAACCGCCGCTGGTGACCACGCCGCACGCGTTCGCGTCGCCGTGGAGCAGGTCGAGGACCATGGCGACGATCTCCCCCTCGAACTTCGTGGCCGAGGGGTACATGTCGCGCTGCAACACGTTCGCGTGGGAGAACTGCGAGAAGACCTGTCCCAGGTAGGCGTAGTGCTCGTGGTCGCCGCTGTACAGCGATCCAGAGACCTTGCCCTCGTCGCCGGTGGCGTCCTCGCGCTGGGCCATCGACGTGATCTCCGCGAGTACGTCGGCACGATCGCGTGGTTCGTCGGGTATCGCTCGGTAGTTGGTCGTCTCTTTGCGGTAGGGGTAGAAGCCGTCGATGAAGTCGTCGAAGTCGCTCACCCGTCCGAGGGTAGTCCGAGGGCACGTGTGTTGTGGAGTGCGCAGGCGCCCATCGCGACCGCGCGAGTGGCACCCTTGGGATATGCGCAAGACCTTCCCGATAATCCTGATCCTGCTCGGTGTCGTGATGTTCGGGGTCGGTCTGTCCCAGGCCATCAGCGGCGTCACGTCGTCGATCGGCTCCATCACCTCCACGACGATGATCAGTTCGCCGTTCACTGCGCCCGGGTCCACATCCGTGGAACTGCAGCCGGGGACCTACACGGTGTACGAGAACATCGGGTTCGCAGGCTCCAACCCCGGCAATGTGACGGTGGACCCTGAATCCATCACCGTCTCCGGCCCCGACGGTGAGCGGATCGCCACGACCTGCATCTCCTGCGGAGCGTCGAGTTCGACCCTGACCCTCGGCTCCACCACCTACATCGGGGTCATCACCTTCGCCGCCGGCACGCAGGGCGAGTACACGGTCGCGGCAGATGACGACGGTGGCGCGAACCTTGTCGTCGGGCCGTCGTTCGCCGAGGCGATCGGGGGCATCGTGAACGAGGTCGGCGGTGCGTTCGGATGGGTGGGTCTGTCGATCTTCGGTGGCTTCCTCACCGTGGTCGGGATCATCTGGCTGATCGTGGCGGCCGTCACCGGGTCCGGGTCGAAACCGCCGCCGGTCCCGGGGATCCCGTACTACGACCCCGCCGCTCAGGCGCAGGTGGTGCCCGCGGGCGGTGCCGAGATGCCGACCGGAGGTCCCACGCCGGTGGGCTCCTGGTATCCGGACCCGGAGGATCCGAGCCAGTTGCGATGGTGGGACGGTCGGCAGTGGACCGACCAACGCCGGCCGCGCTGACCACCTGACGATTCCGGCCTTTCGGGCACTGGTGCCGGACTGATCTTGTCCGGTAGAGTCCGTGCACCGTATCCCCCGGGAGGAAATGTAATGAAGAAGATGCTCGGAGTCGTCGTGGTCGTTCCGCTGCTGTTCGGCGGACTCGCCGCCTGTGGCGGCAGCGACAGTGGCAGCTCCACCACCGAGACCACCGCGGCGGCCACGCCGGCGGAGACCATGGCCGAGGAGACCACTGAACCGACGACCGATGCCTCCATGGCCGAGTCCGGCTCCGCGGTCGACGCCTACTGCCAGAAGGTCGACGAGTACGCCGCCGAGGCCAAGAAGGTATTGGCGGACCCGACGTCGGCCAACGCGTCCGACCTGCAGGCCAAGGCCCAGGAGTTGCAGGACACCGCGTCGCAGCTGACCCAGGAGCTCATCGACGACCCGTCGAAGGCTCAGCAGGTGCAGGAGTGCACCACCAAGTTGCAGGAGGCCCTGGCCAACTGACGCCACTCACGACCTCAGGGGAGGGGATCCGGACACCGGGTCCCCTCCCTTCGTCTTCGCGTATGGGGCGAGGGGGGTGGCCGCATTTATTACTTGCCAGTAACATAGGCCGCACGCCGCTGAATCTCAGGGGCGCTGATGCGATGCCAGGAGGCTCGATTTGACCAGCGAAGCGTATATCTACGAGGCGATCCGCACCCCTCGCGGGCGAGGCAAGGCAAACGGCTCATTGCATGGAGTCAAGCCCGTCACCCTGGTGACCGGACTGATCGACGAACTACGGACGCGGCACCCGGGGATGGACACGAACGCCATCGACGACCTGGTGCTGGGCTGTGTCACTCCGGTCGGGGACCAGGGCGCCGACATCGCCAAGACCGCCGCCATCTTCGCGGGCTTGCCCGACACCGTGGCCGGTACCCAGATCAACCGCTTCTGCGCCTCCGCACTGGAGGCCGTGAACATGGCCGCTCAGAAGGTCCGCGCCGGGTGGGACCAGTTGGTCATCGCCGGCGGTGTCGAGTGCATGAGCCGGGTCCCGATGGGCTCCGACGGCGGTGCGTGGGCGATGGACCCCGAGACCGCGTACGACACCTACTTCGTCCCGCAGGGGATCAGCGCAGACCTCATCGCAACCATCGAGGGTTTCAGCCGTGAGGACGTGGACGCCTACGCTGTGCAGTCGCAGCAGCGATCGGCCGCCGCGTGGAGCGCCGGCAACTTCGCCAAGTCCGTCGTCCCGGTCAAGGACCGCAACGGCGTGACGCTGCTCGACCACGACGAGCACATGCGCCCCGACACCACCCTTGAGTCGCTGGCCGGTCTCAAACCGTCCTTCGCCGGTATCGGTGAGATGGGTGGCTTCGACGCCGTGGCCCTGCAGAAGTTCCACTGGGTCGAGAAGATCGACCACGTCCACACGCCGGGCAACTCCTCGGGGATCGTGGACGGCGCGGCCCTGGTCGTGGTCGGCAACGAGCAGGTCGGCAAGGACTTCGGAATGGTTCCGCGGGCCCGCGTCGTGGCCACCGCGGTCTCCGGCGCAGACCCGACCATCATGCTCACCGGCCCGACGCCGGCCACCGAGAAGGCGCTGCGCCTGGCCGGGCTCACCAAGGACGACATCGATGTGTGGGAGCTCAACGAGGCCTTCGCTGCGGTGGTCCTGAAGTGGGTGAAGGACTTCGACCTGCCGATGGAGAAGGTCAACATCAACGGCGGGGCCATCGCGATGGGTCACCCGCTCGGAGCCACCGGCGCCATGATCCTGGGCACCGTGGTTGACGAGTTGGAGCGCTCCGGCGGACGGTACGGCCTGGTCACCCTGTGCATCGGGGGCGGCATGGGTCTGGCGACGATCATCGAGCGGGTGTGAGGGGAATGACGAACATGATCTCTTGGGACAAGGACGCCGACGGCATCGTCACGCTGACGATGGACGACCCCGACCAGGGCGCCAACACGATGAACGAGACCTTCCAGACCTCGTTCGAAGCCACGGTCGAGCGGCTGCTGGCTGAGAAGGACGACATCACCGGCGTCGTGCTCACCTCCGGCAAGAAGACCTTCTTCGCCGGCGGCGACCTGACGCTGCTGAGCAAGGCGACTCCGGCCGACGCCGAGGAACTGACCGCGCAACTGCAGAAGTTCAAGGCGCTCACCCGCAAACTTGAGACACTCGGCAAGCCGGTGGTCGCAGCCATCAACGGCGCGGCGCTCGGCGGCGGTCTGGAGATCGCCTTGTCGTGTCACCACCGGGTGGCGCTCGACGTCAAGGGCAGCGAGATCGGGCTGCCCGAGGTGTCGTTGGGCCTGCTTCCCGGCGGCGGTGGCGTGGCCCGCACGGTGCGGATGTTCGGTCTGCAGAAGGCGCTCATGGAGGTGCTGCTGCAGGGTCAGCGGCGTAAGCCCGCGGCCGCCCTCGAGGTCGGGCTCGTGGATGAACTCGTCAGCGACTCTGCTGAGTTGATCCCCGCCGCGAAGGCGTGGGTCAAGGCCAACCCCGAAGCCTCGCAGCCCTGGGACGTCAAGGGGTACAAGATCCCCGGTGGCACGCCCTCGAACCCGAAGTTCGCCGCGATGCTGCCGGCCTTCCCCGCGAACCTGCGCAAGCAGATCAAGGGTGCGCCGATGCCGGGACCGGAGGCGATCATGGCCGCCGCTGTCGAGGGGTCCCAGGTGGACATCGACAACGCGCTGCTCATCGAGACGCAGTACTTCGTGAACCTTGCCACCGGCCAGGTCAGCAAGAACATGATCAAGGCCTTCTTCTTCGACCTGCAGAGCATCATGAAGGGCGGCAGCCGTCCGGAGGGCTTCGAGCCCTACCGCGCGCAGAAGATCGTCATCCTCGGCGCAGGGATGATGGGTGCGGGCATCGCCTACGTCTCCGCCCGTTCCGGCATGGAGGTCATCCTCAAGGACGTGTCCCTGGAGTCGGCGCAGAAGGGCAAGGCCTACAGCGAGAAGTTGCTGGCCAAGGCGGTGTCCCGCGGCAAGATGACCCAGGAGGCCGCCGACGAGGTGCTCGCCCGGATCACCGCCACGGACAACCCGGCCGACGCCAAGGGCGCGGACCTGCTGATCGAGGCGGTCTTCGAGGACCCGTCGCTGAAGCACAAGGTCTACGCCGAGATCGAGCCGTTCATGGCAGAGGGGTCGCTGTTGGCCTCGAACACCTCGACGCTGCCGATCACGGGGCTGGCCGAGGGGATCTCGCGTCCCGCGGACTTCATCGGCATGCACTTCTTCTCGCCGGTGGACAAGATGCCGCTGCTAGAGATCGTGGTGGGGGAGCAGACCTCCGATGCGGCGATCGCGAAGGCGGTCGATGTCGCCCTGCAGATCAAGAAGACCCCGATCGTCGTCAACGACAGCCGTGGGTTCTTCACCAGTCGCGTCATCGGCACGTTCATGGGTGAGGCGGCAGCGATGCTCGGCGAGGGTGTTCCCGCACCGAGCATCGAGCAGGCGGCGCTGCAGGCCGGGTACCCCACCGGGCCGCTGGCGCTGTTCGACGAGGTGAGCCTCACACTGGCCCGTCGCATCCGTGAGGCCTCCCGCGAGGCGGCGGCAGCGGAGGGCTGGGACTTCCCGGAGCACCCCTCGTACCCGGTGATCGACACGATGGTCGTCGAGTTCGACCGCGGTGGCCGGGCCGCCGGGGCGGGCTTCTACGACTACGCCGATGGCAAGCGGGTCGGCCTGTGGTCAGGGCTGGCTGAGAACTGGGGTTCGGACATCGACCCCAAGGACGTCGACCTCAATGAGTTGCAGGAGCGCATGCTCTTCGTCGAGGCGATCGACTCGGTGCGCTGCTTCGACGAGGGTGTCCTGCGCAACGTGCCGGACGCCAACATCGGGTCCATCTTCGGCATCGGGTTCCCGCCCTGGACCGGTGGTGTGCTGCAGTACATCAACGGGTACGGGCTCAGTGAGTTCGTCGCCCGCGCCCGGGACCTCGCCGCGAAGTACGGTCCGCGTTTCGAGCCGCCGGCGTCGCTGGTGGCACGTGCGGAGAGCGGCGAGCAGTACGTCTGATCCGCTTGGGAAGGGGTCGGGCCTTCGGGTTCGGCCCCTTCCGCGTGTGCAGAGACTAGGGTGCGGGCATGGCTTCGGTCTGGACCCGCACCTTCTACCCCCGCGAGGACGGTGTCGCGTTCGACCGGGTGGTGTTCTTCTCCGACGCGGTCTTCGCGATCGCATTGACGCTGGCAGCGGTGGAGATCGGTCTGCCCGAGGTCGAGGGCGACCCCAACTCCGCGGGTGTCCTGTGGGAGGCCGTGCAGGACAAGGTCCCGGCGTTGACCGGCTTCCTTGTCGCCTTCATCTGGGTGGCGATCTATTGGCGTGCGAACCACCGCTTCGTGATGACGTTGCGGGGGATGGACGCCCGCTACGTGCTGGCCACCATCGTGTACCTCGCGCTCATTGCCCTCTTGCCCGTGCCGGCGCAGATGCTCGGGGAGTACTGGGGCAACCCGTTGGCGGTCTCGCTGTTCGCGGTCTATGCCAGCGCGGTCAGCGGTATGGAGGTCGTCCTGATCGTGGTGGCGCTGCGAGGGCGACTCTTCGTGGCGCCTCCTGATCGCCCCTTCGCCCGCCAACTGATCCTGGGGTCGCTGTCACCGATGGTGGTGTTCCTCACCTCCATCCCGCTGGCCTTCGCGTCCACGACGTTGGCATTGCTGTGGTGGTTGGTGGGCTCGGTGCTGGCGGGGTGGCTGCTGGGACGGATGAACGCCGTGCCGCCGGAGGACCCGGCCCAAGCGCGGTGATCCGCGCGATCCGGGAAGGAAAGGTACATCGGGGAAGGAAGGGAACGTGGATTATCCTTCCCGGCTGCACCTTCTCTTCCCGCCTTCAGGTTGTCCACAGAAGCGCGAGTGTGCCTACCGGTGCCCGAGCGGAGAGCCCACCTTGGAAGGGTGTTCTACACCGGTGAGATGAGGGCTCGTGGCGCGTCGTGGCGTGAGGTGCGCAGGCAGCGCAGCGCCAGCACCAAGGTGCGACACGGGGCGTACGCATCCGACGTCACGGACGAATGGCATCTCTTCGACTTGCGCTGCGAGGCGACGCTGAGAAGCGTAGGCGGGTCTGCCCTGGCGGGCCCGGCGGCGGCGCGGTTCTGGGGCCTGCCGTTGGTGGGGTCTGCTCCCGATGTGGTTCACGTGCGTGGCGTGCGGCGTGGAGGTGGCTACAGCAAGGCGATCAAGGTCGTCAGCGGCGCGGATCCGGAGGTGGTCGACCATAAGGGTGTTCGGGTGACCACGGTCGCGTGGACGGTGGCCGATTGTGCCCGGTTGTTGCCGCGCCGCGATGCCCTGATCGTGGCCGATGCCGCCCTTCATCTGGGTCTGTGCAGCATCGCGGATCTCAGGCATGTCCTTCACCAACTCGGCCGTGCGAAAGGGGTTGCGCGACTGCGGTGGATCATCGCGAACGCCGACCCTGCATCTGAATCGGCCGGCGAGACGTGGATGCGGATGGTGGTCACCGATCTCGGGTACTCGGTCGTGAGTCAGTTCCCGGTGCAGGCAGAGGGTCACAAACACCGGATCGACCTTCTGCTCCAGGGCACTCACGTCGGGCTCGAATTCGACGGGCTGATCAAGTACGGTTCCGACCTGGAGGATCCCGACCCCGAACAGATCGCGCGTGTGGTCAGGGACGAAAAGCGCCGGCACGCGAGGATCGAAGGTCGCGGCTACCGGTTGCTGCGGATCATCTGGGAGCAACTGTCCGATCCGACGACACTGGACCGAAGGATCCGGCACGCACTCGGGCAGGGCGCAGCGCGGCGGTCTGTGCCCCCGACCCCGCCCTGGTGACCAAGGCGGGAAGGAAGTGGCCAGCCGGGAAGGAAGTTCCACGTTCATTACCTTCCCGGGTGGACGTTCCCTTCCCGCCTTCGCGCCGAAGTGCTCACGGATCCAGGGCGAGCCCGCTCCCGCGGCGCATGCGACGATCGGAACATGCAGCGCACCTCCTCGCAGCGGTGGCTGGAACGCGCCCAAGTGGTCACCCCCGGCGGTGTCAACTCCCCGGTCCGCGCGTTCCGTGCCGTGGGCGGCCATCCGGTCTTCTTCGTGAGCGGACAGGGTCCGTACGTCACCGACGTGGACGGCAACACCTACGTCGACCTGGTGGGGCAATGGGGTCCGGCATTGCTCGGACACGCCCACCCCGCCGTCGTGCAGGCCGTGCAGGAGGCCGCCACATCCGGGCTGGGCTTCGGCGCGCCGCACCCGAACGAGGTCGAACTGGCCGAATTGATCGTCGAGCGGGTGGCCCCCGTGGAGCAGGTCCGACTGGTGAATTCCGGCACGGAGGCGACGATGAGCGCCATCCGCGTCGCCCGTGGGTTCACCGGCCGCGAGGTCGTCATCAAGTTCGCGGGCTGCTACCACGGTCACTCCGACGGACTGCTCGCGTCTGCCGGAAGCGGTGTGGCCACACTCGGCCTTCCCGACAGCGCAGGGGTCACCAAGGACCAGACCGCTGCCACGCTCGTGCTTGCCTACAACGACCTGGCCGCGGTTGCTGACGCCATGCAGCACCACAGTGTGGCGGCTGTGATCACCGAGGCGGTGCCCGCCAACATGGGTGTGGTGCCGCCTGCGCCAGGCTTCACGCAAGGGCTCGCGGGCCTGTGCAAGGAGCACGGCGCGCTACTGATCAGCGACGAGGTGATGACCGGATTCCGGGTCTCGGCCAGCGGTTGGTTCGGTCTGGAGGGTGTGCCGGCAGACCTCTACACCTACGGGAAGGTGATCGGCGGGGGGCTGCCGGTGGCGGCCTTCGGCGGGCGCACCGACGTCATGCAGATGCTCGCCCCGCAGGGTCCGGTCTACCAGGCAGGCACGCTGTCCGGGAACCCCGTGGCCACCGCCGCCGGCCTGGCCATGCTGCGCAACGCCGACTACGCCGGCGTCGATGCCGCTGCCGAGCAGGTGATCGCCATGACCGGAGAAGCGCTGTCCAGTGCCGGGGTCGACCACGTGATGCAGCGCGCCGGCAACCTGTTCAGCTTCTTCTTCCGCACGCAGCCGGTGACCAACTACGACCAGGCGCAGGACCAGGACACGGCCGCCTTCGCGGCCTTCCACGCGGCGATGCTCGACGGTGGGGTGAGCCTGCCGCCGTCGGCGTTCGAAGCCTGGTTCGTGAGCAGCGCACACGATGAGCGAGCATTGGAGCAGATCCAGCACGCGCTGCCCGCCGCTGCGCAGGCCGCCGCCCGAGCCCAGGAGGAGGCCCGATGACTGAGCGCACCACGGTTCACCTGTTGCGCCACGGTGAGGTGTACAACCCGGACAAGATCCTGTACGGACGCCTGCCCGACTTCCATCTGTCCGATCTCGGCCAGCAGATGGCGGTGCTCGCCGCCGACGCGTTGGAGGGTCGTGACATCGCCGAGATCTGGTCTTCGCCGCTCGACCGGGCGCAGGAGACCGCGGCCCCGCTGGCGGGCAGGCTGGGGCTCACGCCCGTCATCGACGACCGGATCATCGAAGCCGACAACGTGTTCGAGGGTCAGCGCGTGTCGGTCGGGGACGGGGTCCTGCGGCAACCGCGCGCCTGGCGTTACCTGTACAACCCGTTCCGTCCGTCCTGGGGTGAGCCTTACAAGGACGTCGCAGCCAGGATGCGTTCCGCGGTCACCTCCGCGCGGCGCAGTGTCCGCGGCCACGAGGTGGTCCTGGTCAGTCACCAGTTGCCCGTGTGGATCGCCCGGCTCGACGCGGAGGGCCGTTCCTTCGTCCACGACCCGCGCAGGCGTCAGTGCAACCTCGCCTCGTTGACCTCGCTGACGTTCGAGGGTGACCGGTTGGCGTCGATCGTCTACACCGAGCCCGCTGCCGCCCTGTACCCGATCTCGACCAAGGGGGTTGGGGCCTAAGTGCGTAAACGGCTGATTGTCGGGACGGCACTCGTCCTCGTCCTCGCTGCGGGCTGCTCGCAGGAGACGGGCGAGGTGGGGGACACCGCGGGTTTCGTCGCGGGTGACGGGTCGTCGGTCATCCTGCCGGAGGCAGAGCGGCTCCCTGCGCCGGTGCTCACCGGCACGGATCTCAACGGCGAACAGGTGGACACCGCGACCTGGAAGGGATCGCCGGGTGTCATCAACGTGTGGGCCTCCTGGTGCGCGCCGTGCCGTGCCGAAGCGCCGGAGTTGGTGGCGGTCGCGAAGAAGAACCCGGACGTCAACTTCCTCGGCCTCGACACCCGTGACTCCGAGGCCCCGGCGCGGGCGTTCGTGGAGAAGTTCGGGATCCCTTATCCCAACCTGCCGGACCCCGACGGGCAGCTCGTCCTGCAGTTCTCCGGCAGCCTGCCGCCGCAGGCCATCCCTTCCACACTGCTGATCGACAGCCAGGGCCGTGTCGCCGGGCGCTTCTTGGGGGCAGTGCAAGCAGGCGAACTCGATGCGGCGCTGCAGGACCTTGCGGCGGAGAGCGCCTCCGGTGGGGCGTCGCCGTGACGCTGGCGGTGAGTGTCGCGGAGACGGTGACCGGCGGTTCGCTGCTATTGGCGGTGCCGCTGGCGCTGCTGGCCGGGTTCGTGTCCTTCGCCAGTCCGTGCGTGCTGCCGCTGGTGCCCGGTTACGTCGGGGTGGTGACCGGGATGACCGGTGCCGAACTCGAGGAACCGGTCGCGCCGAAGCACACCAAGATCCTGACCGGGGTGGGGCTGTTCATCCTCGGCTTCTCGTTGGTCTTCATCTCGGACGGCGCGTTACTCGGCTATGCCGGGGAGGTGTTGCTGGAGTACCAGGAACCCATCCAGCGGGTGCTCGGCGTGGTCATCATCGTGCTCGGCATCGGCTTCATGGGCGCGCTGCCGTGGCTGCAACGGGACGTGAAGTGGCATGTGTCGCCCAACCTGGGGATGTGGACCGCGCCCGTGCTCGGGGTGCTGTTCGGGCTGGGCTGGACGCCCTGCATCGGCCCGACCTTGGCCGCTGTCCAGGCTCTGGTGTTCTCCGAGGGTTCGGCCCTGCGGGGAGCGTTGCTGTCGTTGGCCTACTGCATCGGGCTCGGGGTGCCGTTCCTGATCATCGCGCTGGCCTTTCGGCGGATGGCCGGCACCGTGATGTGGCTGCGCACCCATTCGCTGTGGGTCCTGCGGTTCGGCGGTGCGACCCTGATCCTCATCGGAGTGCTGCTCGTTACCGGGCTGTGGAACGAGATCTCCATCTGGTTGCGGGTGTGGGCGGGCAGTTTCGAGGTGACGCTGTGACGACAACTGTGGAACCCACTCGCAGCCAAGGACCCCGTCTGGGTGTGCGGGGGTGGCTGCGCTGGGGCTGGCGCACCCTCACCAGCATGCGCACGGCGCTGATCCTGCTCCTGCTACTGGCGCTGGCGAGCATCCCCGGGTCGGTGTTCCCGCAGCGCGGCACAGATGCGGCGGCTGTCGCCGAGTGGATCAATGCCAACCCGCAGGTCGGCCCGTGGCTCGACCGGTTCGGGATGTTCGATGTCTTCGCTGCCCCGTGGTTCGCCGCGGTCTACTTGCTGCTGATCGTGTCCTTGATCGGGTGCATCGTGCCGCGGACCGCGGACTTCCTACGTACTGTGCGCATGCCCCCTCCCGCGGCACCGTCGCGACTGTCGCGCATGCCTGCCTACGAGCGCACCGACGCCGATCCGCAGGCGCTCGACCTCGCCGAGGAGTACCTGCGCGCAAAGCACTGGCGGGTGCGTCGGGAGACTGACTCGATCGCCGCGGAGAAGGGCTACCTGCAGGAGGTTGGCAACCTGCTGTTCCACCTGTGCTTCATCTTCCTGCTGCTCGCCGTGGCGGTCGGTGGGCTGTTCGGGTGGTCGGCCAAGGTGATCGTGGTCGAGGGTCGCGGGTTCACCGGTTCGCTCACGCAGTTCGACTCCTTCCGCAACGGACGGTTCGTGGATCCTGACCAGATCGCACCCTTCTCGGTGGTGCTCAAGGACTTCACGGCGACGTTCCAGGAGACCGGCCAGCAGGCCGGCGCCCCGCGGCAGTTCGACGCGAAGGCGCTGGTGCGCCAGCGGCCCGGAGCCCCCGAGGTCGAGGAGGAGTTCAGCGTCAACTCGCCGCTGGTGCTCCCCGGGGTCAAGGTCTTCCTCACCGGCCACGGGTACGCGCCCGAGATCAAGGTGACCCGACCGGACGGGACGGTCATCTTCGACGATGCGGTGGTCTTCCTGCCCCGCGACGGCAACCTCACCTCCTCGGGGGTGGTGAAGGTTCCAGACGTGGAACCGGGGTTCGCCCTGACCGGACTGTTCCTGCCCACCGCCACGATCGACCCCGTGATGGGCCCGATCTCCACGTTCCCGGCGGCCAAGGACCCGCAACTGTTCCTCGGTGCGTTCACCGGCGATGTGCCGACCGGGGGGAACGTTTACAAGCTCGACACCAGTGGCCTCGAGCGCATCGGCACCGAGTCGCTTCGCCCCGGCCAGACGTGGACCCTGCCGGACGGCACCGACGTGGAGTTCGTGGGCTACCGCGACTTCGCGAACCTCTCGCTGGCCCACGATCCCGGGCGCTGGCTTGCTCTGGTGGCCGCGGCGCTTGTGATCCTGGGGGTCTCGATGTCCTTGCTGCTGCAGCGCCGCCGCGTGTGGATCCGGATGGTTCCGGGAGCGGATACAGTGGCGGACGTGGCCGGGTTGAGCCGATCGGGTGGCGGACGGGTCCACGAGGACGTCCGGGAGATCGTTACCGTGGTGCACAAGCCGCAGACAACGGAAGATGAGACATGGCACAACTGAGCAACACTGCTGTCTACGCGTCGATGCTGGTGTACGCATTGGCGCTGTTCGCCTTCGCCGCGTCATTGGCGGCCCGCCGGGTGCCGCTGGCGAGTTCCCAGAAGGTCCTGGTGGGTGCGGCTGGCGCCACGGACACTGAGCCGCAGGAAGCGGATGAGCCGGGCCGCAGATCAGGCAACATCGCTCTGTCGCTGACTTGGCTGGCCACGGGACTGCTCATCGTCGGGTTCGTGTTCCGAGGATTGGCCGCCGAGCGTTTCCCGTTGGGGAACATGTACGAGTTCTCCCTCGGTGCCGCCATCGCCGTCGCGCTCGTCTACCTCATCGCTGCCTCCCGTACCGACCTGCGTTGGCTCGGTGTGTGGGTGGTCGGGGCGGTCCTGCTGACGCTCGGCGTGGCGGTCACCCTGCTCTACACCGAGTCCGCGCAACTGGTCCCGGCACTGAAGTCGTGGTGGTTGGTCATCCACGTCAGCGCGGCAGCTGTGTCCGGTGGTGCTTTCACCCTGAGCGCAGGTTTCATCGGCGCCTACCTGATCAAGCAGCGTGCGGAGGACAAGGGCACTGCGGACAAAGGCCTTGCCGGACGGCTGCCCAGCGCGGAGCGTCTGGACAGTCTCGCCTACCGCACGATCGCCTTCGTGTTCCCGGTCTGGACCTTCGCGGTGATCGCCGGGGCGATCTGGGCGGAGAACGCCTGGGGCCGCTACTGGGGCTGGGACCCCAAGGAGACCTGGGCCTTCATCACGTGGGTGATCTACGCCGGCTACCTGCACGCCCGCTCGACGGCCGGCTGGAAGGGGCGGAAGGCCGCGATCATCGGCCTGATCGGTTTCGTGGCGTTCCTCATCAACTACTTCGGGGTGAACTTCTTCGCCGAGGGTCTGCACTCCTACTCGGGCGTCTGAGTCACTGCGGCATCCCGCGCAGGAAGTCGGGATCGTCGTCGGGTCCGAGGTAGCGCGGGCCGTCCTCGGGCAGCCGACCGAAGAACAGCCAGAGCAGCGCGCCGACCACGGGGAGCAGCAGGATGGCCAGGGTCCACAGGAAGCGGTTGCCTCCGCGTACCTCGGCGGCGGGCACCTGCCACGCATCGATCAGGGCGAAGATCATCAAGCCCAGCGCGACGATGACGAGGATCACCTTGACCATGTTTCGATGGTACGCCGCACCTGGCAAGTCGGCAGCACCCGAATTCCGGTGTTGATCGCGTCCACCCGTGAAGTCCACCTGGGAAGCAAAGGCCCATCCGGGAAGGAAGAGCACGTGGTATTTGCTTCCCGGATGGCCACATCCTTCCCGCCTTCGGATCCGCGCCCCTGCAGCAGGTAGCCGCCGGTTTCCGCCCGCCGTCGCCCGACGTACCCTGGAACGGTGACTGCTGGTCGTGCCTTCTTCGTGTACACGGGTCTTCGGATCCTGCTCCTGCTGGGTGTGGGAGCTCTGCTCTACGCCACAGGTGCCCGCGGTTTCCTCCTAGTGGTGTTGGCCTTCCTGGTCAGCGGCGCACTGAGCCTGGTGTGGTTGGACCGGCCGCGGGCGAAGATGAGCCAGGGTTTCGGCAATGCGGTGAGCCGGGTCAACGACAAGATCGACGCGGCAGCGGCTGCCGAAGATGAGCCGCTGGACCAGGCCTCCGACACTGAAGCGTCAGAGCAGGAAGCCGACGCCGAGACCGAGTCCCGTCAGCAGTAGCGCCAGCGACTGCAGCTGGAGTACCGGAATCAAGCCGCGCCCATAGGCGTGTTCGAGGACGTCCTGTGAGGCCTTGATCGCCGGGATCGCGCCGATCATCCCCAGGAGCGCCCACGGCGTGCTCGCCAGCCCCACCCACGCCACGAGCACGAAGGCGAGGATGTTCGCTCCTGCGAACGCTCTGC
>WBZT01000189.1_pt2 | contig 17137 bp, 12 predicted proteins | sample 5204241 | NCBI WGS metagenome assembly WBZT01 (sample SAMN12344358, study PRJNA552823) | activated sludge metagenome | biome: Activated sludge suspended growth; feature: Nitrification reactor; material: Wastewater; isolation source: activated sludge from nitrification reactor of wastewater...
CACAAAGGGATCCAATGTGGGGAGGTGTTTATTTTGTAGATAAATACATTTATAATTTAGGTATTGGGTTGAGTACCACCCCTCCAAATTTTGGGAAAGTATGGTTTCCAAGTTTTGATAATTTTGTGGAAAGAAGCACCTATGATTATTATGTAAAATCACTGAGCCCAACCAGAGCTTATTGTGTTGGACACTTGGTTGAAGAAGATTCACTCGGATCCGGAATTACCAGACATTATCGGATGGATTTTCAAATACCAACCTACCTTTCCAGCTTTGCTGTATCGGATTATGTTGTGGACAGAAGTATTACTACTTCTATTGGAAATTCAAATCTGCCCATTGATCTGATTGCGAGGTCTTCAGAACTCAACGAAATGAAAACCCAATTTGCAAAAATTCCGGAAGCTTTGGATGCTTTCGAGTTTTGGTTCGGCCCTTATAAATTTGAACGTATCGGTTTTGTTGCAACCACCGTTGGAGCAATGGAACATCCTACCAATACGGCCTATCCGATTAGCACTATCACTTCAGGAACGCTCACAGATAATGAAGCTTTATTTTCACATGAATTCGGTCATCAATGGTGGGGAAACCTTACCACCCTGGATGATGCAAAAGATATGTGGATTAAAGAAGGAAATGCAGAATACAGCGCACATCTTTTTTTAGAATATGCATATGGAAAGAAAAAATTTTTATCTAAGGTCAGAGAAAATCTGGGCGATATAATTTTTAATGCGCATATCAATGATGGGGCTTATCTTCCATTGTCCCCAATGCCTTATGAGCATACCTATGGTACACATACTTACAAAAAGGGAGCTGCAATGATCCATAATCTTCGGGCCTATTTAGGGGATAGCTTATATCGAAATGTATGTCATACAATATTCGATAGTTTGACTGGAAGAAGCATGAATGCATATGAATTCAGAGATTTTATCAATCGGAGCTCTACCGTTCCGGTGAATGATTTTTTTAATGATTTTATTTTTAACAAAGGATATCCGGGATTTTATGTGGACAGTTTTTATCAAAGCCCAATATTGAGCAAGAATATTTATAACATTAATATTGTTCAAAAATTACATCATGCTGATCATCTATGTACCGATGTACCATTAAAAATAAGTTTGTATGACAACCAATTCAATCGGATCATTAAAGAGGTAAAGGTATCTGGAAATTCTACCTGGGTTGAATTGGAATTACCCATTCAGTTTGCTTCTGTTGTTGCAATAATAGTCAATGAAGATCAGGGACTAAATTATGCAGCCTTGCAAGATAATGGTTATTTCAAGTCAAGTGGTTCTATCGGATTAATAGGATCCGCCATGACACCATCCATTGCTTCTATTTCTGATTCTGCTTATATTAATATAGTACATCATTTGGTAGGACCTTCTGAAGGTACCAAGCATTCCAACGTCTTAAAATTATCAAGCACTCATTTTTGGCAAGTCACCGGAATTGCAAAGGGAAATTTGAAAATGAATGGCAGGGTTGATTATAATGGAAGCAATGCTTCCAGTTTGGATTATGATATTTTGAAATCGGGCGAAGACAGTGTTATCCTGGTCTATCGGAAAAACTTTAGTGAAGAATGGCGGGAGTATAAACCTTCCAGTAAGCTAAAGGTCAGCCCAAATGATTTAAAAGGATTTATTCGATTGGATGAAATGATTCCAGGTGAATATGCATTGGCATATGGTTATTCAGCAGCAGTTAATGTACAGGATATTCCAAATTATGTATGCCAGGTATATCCTAATCCTGCCAATGATTACATACAATGCACCATCGACCATGCGGATGTTCACGCATTTCAATTGTATAATGCCAAAGGAAATGTGATACGTGAGAGCGTTCTCGATCATGATGGTTGCGAATTAAAAATAGACATTTGCGAACTGACCAGCGGGCAATACTGGTTACTGCTTTTAGGTAAAAACAAGCAATTACTTTCAGAGAAAAGTTTTGTAGTACTGAAATAGATCCTAAAGCAGATAGCTGATACTTTTTTCTATATGATTTTTGTGATAGACTTTGTAAGATTTACTTTAACTGTTAAACTATATCTTATAAAGAAGTACTTCACATAAATTCATAAATTCATAAATTCATAAATTCATTGTTTTTTTCCAGGAGTATTGTGATCAACTTTATTTCTTAGATACAATAGCGCCTTTTACTTTATAGATTGATACAATCTATAACTGCGGAATAATTTCAATCTTATATTTAGATATGTCCAATGTAGGGCTTTGACCAGATATGGAATTTTTCCTTATTTAATTTAAGTTACGCTTTCTAAAATAAGAACTTTTGCTAAAAACGGCTGTTGTTATGTTGCTTTAGTATTAAGTTTATGGGATACTTAGGATTTGGATTTGTCTTATTATTTCTCTTTGCCCTTGATTTATATGTATTTCAGGGTTTTAAAGTGTTGATTTCAACGAATACAAATGAAGTATTGGTTAGAAATCTTAAATGGGTCTATTGGTCTGTTTCGGTCCTACTGCCTGTTTTGTTTATGTTTTTTATGTTCAGAGGCAGGGCGACGCATCAGATTCCAACTTTTGGAATAGTGATGGGGCATTTATGGTTGATGCTGTTTGTTTCCAAACTCGTATTCGTTGTTTTTCTCATGCTGGAAGATGGATGGAGGGTTTTAGAATATGTATATCTGAAAGTTTTCAACTCAAATTCAGTAGAGGATCAGGCCAATCAGTTGGTAGGAATCGCTTCCAGAAGAAAATTTATTAGTAATGTCGCTTTAGGAATCGCTGGCATACCATTTTTTTCCCTGTTATATGGTGTGGTAGCCGGAAAATATAATTTCAAAGTTCATAAGCTGGTTATATCTTTTAAAGATTTGCCGGAGGCGTTTAATGGTTTTACAATAACACAGATCTCTGATGTGCATTCCGGAAGCTTCACCGACCGGGAAGGCGTATTGAAAGGACTTCAAATGGTGAAGGATCTTAAAAGTGATCTGATGGTATTTACAGGTGATTTGGTCAATACTTTTTCAGATGAATTTGATCCCTGGATTGAAGATTTTAAGGAATTAAAAGCACCTTATGGTCAATTTTCAATTCTTGGGAATCATGACTATGGTGATTATGCTGAATGGAATAACGCAACCGATAAACAAAAAAATTTTGAAAGAACAAAAGCACATCATGAGACCATTGGTTTCAAACTTTTGTTGGACGAATCGGTAAGAATAGCAAAAGATGACCAGGAAATTTATTTAATGGGTGTAGAAAACTGGGGGAAGGGATTTGGAGAGCGAGGCGATCTATATAAAGCCATATCCCAGGTAAAACCGGAGGCGTTCAAAATATTATTGTCTCATGATCCAACACATTGGGAATTTCAGGTGAAAAAATTTGAACAGCATATTCATCTAACCTTAAGTGGACATACTCACGGAATGCAGATGGGGGTAGAACTTCCGGGTTTCCGATGGAGTCCTGCACAATATCGATACCCAAAATGGGCAGGTTTGTATTCGGAGAACAATAGATTTTTATACATTAATCGCGGGTTTGGTGTTTTAGGATTTCGCGGAAGAGCTGGAATATGGCCAGAGATAACTCAGATAGAACTTAGGAGAGAAGTCTGATCTGATTAATTTCAACAATTAGAAAATCAAATTCACGCACCAATAGAATGGATGAATTTTTTTTTAAACTTTTCTTTCCATGGATTGAATCGATAATTTACAAACAATACAGTTATTATGTCCGAAAGACCTAAAATTAGTAAGGAAGGATTGTTGAAAGCATACCGAATCCTTCGCTTTATTACGCCCTACAAATGGTCATTTATTCTGGGAATGGTTTGTCTGATCATTTCCAGTTCGATGTTTATGATTTTCCCAGCTGCTGCCGGAGAGATGGCTAATGCAGCCATTGGAAAAGGCAAATGGAATATCAGTGTACAATCATTTGGCTTATTATTTCTTGCCATCCTCATAGTTCAGGGAATACTTTCCTATTTGCGAACAATATTTTTTGCAACGGTAAGTGAAAAAGGTGTTGCTGATGTCAGGACAGCTTTATATCAAAAAATTGTTACCCAGAATATGGAATTCTATGAAAGCAGAAGGGTCGGTGAACTGACGAGTAGACTTACAGCAGATGTAGAGCAATTACAAAATGCTTTTTCCATTACGTTGGCAGAATTTATCAGGCAAATAGTTGTGCTCGTAATAGGTTTGATTGTCATCGCCTGGATGACACCCAAATTGGCCTTAATTATGCTTTTAACTTTTCCGGTAATTGTGATCAGTTCTGTGTTGTTTGGCAGATACATCCGGAATCTCTCAAAGAAGAGACAAGACAGTTTAGCTGAGACAAATATTATCGTTGAAGAAAGCTTGCAATCATTTCCAACTATGAAAGCCTTTACGAATGAGCGATTTGAAATTGGACGATTTACAAAATCAATTCAGCATATGGTTGATATTTCAATGAATTATGCAAGAATGCGTGGACTATTTTTTATTTTTATTATTACGGTTCTTTTTGGAGGGTTATTTTTCATCTTATGGAGGGGTGCCTTAATGGTTCAATCCGGCGATATGGCTGCGGGAGATTTATTTTCATTTATTGTGTATACGGGTATTATTGGTGGAGCCATTGCAGGGATTGGAAATCTGTATTCAACCCTTGCGGGGTCAATCGGTGCAACAGAAAGAATTCAGGAAATTCTGGACAGAGATTCAGAGGTTCATATTGAGGATTCACTACCACAAGAAAAATTAAATATTCGCGGTGATATTGAATTCAGACATGTTTCATTTTCTTATCCCAGCCGTCCGGATATTGAAGTTTTGAATAATATACATTTACAAATTAAGAAGGGACAACGCATCGCGTTGGTCGGCAGCAGCGGAGCCGGAAAGTCGACCATTGTTTCATTATTGATGAGGTTTTATCCACTTACAAACGGAAGCATTCTTGTGGACGATACCGATATTGAAGAATACAATCTGAGTTCATTTAGAAAAAATATTGCCGTTGTCCCACAGGAAATTTTACTCTTTGGAGGAACCATCAAAGAAAATATTTTGTACGGCAAACCAAATGCAACGGATGAAGAAATTATTGCAGCGGCAACCCAAAGTAATGCAATGGATTTTATTAATGGATTTCCCGACAAATTGGAGACCGTGGTAGGTGAAAGAGGGATCAAATTGAGTGGAGGTCAAAGACAGAGAATTGCCATTGCAAGAGCGATTTTAAGAAATCCGGCCATTTTAATATTAGATGAGGCAACTTCATCTTTAGACGCTGAATCCGAAAGAACAGTTCAGGATGCTTTGGATCGATTAATGAAAGACAGGACATCTATAATTATTGCGCATCGTTTATCTACTATTCGAGAAGCAGATTGTATTTATGTTTTAAAGTCTGGTGAGGTAGTTGAATATGGCAAGCACGAAGAACTCATTCGAAATTCAGATGGATTTTATCACCATCTGATTAATCTGCAATTGGAATCTGAAGAAATTCGTTAAGTTGGAATAGGCTCATTTTTAGTATAAAATTTTTCATGGCAATCATCCGGACTTGAATCCCTGATCCATGATAAAGTTGAGTTACTAATGCTTTGGATATATCGTTACAATGGTAATTAAACATTGACCTTTAACAATTAAAATGGTAAAATCGTTAGTTGCAAATTTTATTTCAATGATTTAAATGGTTTGAACAATTAACAGTATTTCTAATCTGAACTTGAAAAAATCTTTTGTCCTGAAAATTTATTTTGTCGGGAATTATAGAATGGTTTATTTTGCAGACTATGAAGATTATATCTTTTCTGATCTTTATTTCCGCTCTTTTAAATTTGAGTATTGCAACTTCACAATTTAATTCCAGCTTCTTGTTGGGCTTAGATTTTTATCAGTCTTATACAAATCCTAAAAATTCCCTGCATTCCTTCGGAAGAAGTGCCGGTTCAATATTGCCTTTGTTTCTTGGGGTTCAAGGTCAAATAGGACACGGAGATTATGGTTTAGGGTTGGAAGCTCAAATTAATTTTGCGCCCCTGGCACTGGATGTAAATGAATTTAAAGGTCTGGGCGCCTTATCATTTCCATTGATGATCAAGTTTAATGCAGGAAGCTTATCCGGCTTTAGTAAAAAATTGAAAGGCTTTGGAATCGGTGGAGGAATACAATATAATCGCACTGAGTTATTTGGTACTACAGCCAAATATAAAAGTCTTGGTAGAGATTTTTTTAAAACTTATCTTGTGGAATTCAATGCAGGAGCTGGATTGAGCGGTTTAAAAGCCGTATTTTATATAAGATATGGATTTAACTCAGAACAGGCATCAAGTTTTAATACCGGCATATTACTGAATATTGATTTTCGTAAGAAAAATGAAAAGACTAATTTGCAAAATCCATTACGAATATAAGAACAAATGAAGCAAGGAATTTCATTAAAGAAATTAAATACATTTAACGTAGACGCACAGTGCAGTGAAATTCATTATATCAGGCAAGAATCTGATCTACAGCAATTCTTCGGGTATAAAGAATCACAATTTTATATTTTAGGTGGTGGAAGCAATGTTTTGCTAATTGATCCGATCGATAGAATAATTATTAAAAATGAAATAACCGGAAAAGAAATAATTCATGAAGATAGCGATCACGTAATCGTAAGAGTCGGCGGCGGTGAAAATTGGCATGAATTCGTAGAATGGTCTATCGATCAGGGGTATTCTGGTATCGAAAATCTAAGTCTGATTCCCGGAACTGTTGGAGCAGCTCCCGTTCAAAATATTGGAGCTTATGGTGTCGAACTTGAAGAAGTTTTTGTCCGTTTGGAGGGAATTCTAATGGATGAAGGTAAGCCTTTGGGAATAAACAAAAGTGCTTGTCGTTTTGGATACAGGGATTCAATATTTAAACATGAATTGAAAGGAAGATTTTTTATTAGCCACGTACATTTACGTCTAAACAAATCTTTTACACCCAGATTAGATTATGGTGCTATTAGAGACATCCTGGCTCATAATCAAATCACAATACCTACAGCTAAAGAGGTAAGCAAGGCAGTTTGTGAAATAAGAAAGTCCAAACTTCCGGATCCTTCCATACTGGGTAATGCGGGGAGTTTCTTTAAGAACCCTTTAGTGGACAGCAATAAATTGAATGAACTTAAACTTTACAATGCATCAATACCACATTTTTTGCATGAAGATTCAAATTACAAAATACCTGCCGGTTGGCTTATCGAACAGGCGGGATGGAAAGGTAAAAGAGTAGGTGATGTATCAACGTATGATAAACAAGCGCTTGTAATTGTTCAATTTGGCAATTCAACGGGTATGGAAATATACTCATATGCTCAGAACATCATTGAAGACGTAAAGGCTAAATTTGGCATTCAGCTCTCTATGGAGGTTAATATTTGGAAATAAATTAAGCTATTGCTGTATTTTAATAAAGAAATGCTTGAATAAGTTACGATCTAATTATAATATATTCAATTGTATTTCAGTTTGATATACTTTATAAAAAGTAATAATATTAATTTTTTTTCATTTTTAACAGAATTGATAATATTTTTATACCGAAGGATGACCTAAGGATATTTCAAAATTGTACTTTAAGTTAATTCTTTTGTCTTTGCCAACAAGTATAATCCTGAATTTGCGAGTTATACCTGTTACAAAGTCATTTAATCACCAGCCATATCCAAAACCTGATATCTTATTCATAAGATGGAAGGTCTCAAATAAGATTCAAAAACCAACTTGGGGATATGTTTAAAAAAACCATCGTACTGATCTGCCTACAGCAGATTTTATTCTTTTGCAGTCAAGAATCAATTCGCGCTTGCGGTAGAAGTGCAGATTCTTTGGTTCTCGTTAAACTCTATCAATTAACCGACGGGGCAAACTGGATTACAAAATGGCAACTTAATCAGCCCATGACCAATTGGTATGGTGTCGTTCTCAACACTAGTGGTTGTGTAGTTCAAATTAATCTGAGCAATAATAATTTGAAAGGCTTCTTGCCCCCGGAGATTGGCAATCTAACAGCGCTGACAAGATTATTTTTATTTACCAATAATATTTCCGGACCTCTTCCCGGTTCTTTGGTGAATTTGACTGAATTATTAGAATTGAATCTGGAAGGAAATTTTTTATCTGGTAGTATTCCAAGCGGCATTGGCAATCTCCGAAAACTTTCCATGATAACCCTTGCTGACAATGCCTTGACAGGAGAAATTCCGGATGGAATATTCGACATTGAGAATCTTATTCTGTTAGATTTAAGTCGTAATCAATTGACAGGAAGTTTATCTTCCAGAGTGAACAAATTGATCAAACTGCAATCTCTGGATGTATCGGAAAACCATCTTCAAGGTGAAATTCCTGCCAGCATAAGCAGCTTGAACAATTTGCGTAATCTATACCTAAACAATAATGAACTAAGTGGCGAACCGCCTGCAACAATGACTCAGTTATTCAATATGGTTAATCTATGGTTGAATGACAATCAATTTATTGGTAAGGTGCCTGATTTGACTGCTTCTCCTTTGATTAGTCTTCGTATCGAAAATAATTATTTCACAAGTATACCAGATTATACCGTGGTAAAAACTTTTGGAAGAGTAGATCCGGGTGGTTTGGTCATGTATAACAATTACTTCACTTTCGAAGATCTGATCCCTTTATTGGGAATGCCAAGATCTGTAAACTGGAATTTTAAACCACAAAGACCTGTGCCCGTTGACTCAATACAATATGTTCAGTATGGTTCAAATTATGCAATCAGACTAAATACAGATCCTGGGATTTCGGATAATAACTATAAATGGTTTAAGGATACCGCAAAACTCAATATCACCAACCAGAATTTTTTTCAGATCATACAATTGGATGAATCGGAGGAAGGATATTATTATGGAAGTTTTGTGAATCAGCTTTTTTCAGATTTTGAAATTCTTATCCCGTTTATCCGAATTGTTGGTTTTAATCCAGCGAAGTGTGATGCTCCATTGGCAGGAAAGAATTGTGCCGAAGCACCGGAATTTTGCAATACCTCTGATTTAAATAATTACTGTGGCAACCTGAGTATAAGTAATGAAGAGATTCATTCCAATCTTTGTGATAGCAATGATATTCTTGAGAATCCAAGGTATTTGCGTTTCATTGCGAATGCCGACAGCATAGTGTTCGAAGTATTTCCAATGAATTGTAATGTTGTTAAAAAGAATGAAGTAGAATATTCAGGAATGCAGGTTGCCATTCTTACTTCCTGTGATTCAAGCAAAAAAACTTCTTTATTCTGTACACATCAATGTATGGATAAACCATTTTTTATTGGCGGTAGTGGTTTCAAAAAGGGGGAAGAATATTTGATGGTTATTGACGGATGTGTAGGAAATCTTTGTAATTATCTGATTAAAGTAAAAGAAGGTAAAAACTACTTTAAATTGTTTCCGGATAGTGTAATAGCTGGTGAAAAAATCTATTGTCCGGATACATTAACGCATTATTATTCACTAAAAAATATTGAAGGTGCAAAAATTTATAATTGGTATATCAATGATACAATAGTCAAATCTTCCAAAGATACTTTTATTGCAGTTAAGAATTTTCCTGGTGGAGAATATAAGGTAAGTGTTCGTGCCTATGCTAAGTGTGATTCTACCAATCTCATTCAAAGCTCATTTAAAATTTATCCTGAATTGAAGCTAAGCAATTTTGTTTCTGAGCGATTGTTTAGAGATTCAGTATATCAGATACGATTTAAAATTACCGGTGGAGTAAAACCATATATCTTAACGGCCGGTCAAGGAAATTTTGATTCACTTACCGGTGAATTTGTATCCAATTTTCATGTTTGCAGAACGCCATATTATTTTGAAATCAGAGATTTTAATAACTGTCCCATCGTTGTCAGTGGAACTGAAAAATGTTCTTGTGACTCATATGCCGGAACCATGCCTACGGAATTATTGACCGTCTGCGATGGAAGTAATGTGGTGGCTAAAAACAATAATGATTTTATCAAAGATACCGGTGATGTATTTACCTTCATTTTTTGCAGCGACTCTACCAAGCCTATTAAATCAGTATTGAGATTAAATACATCGGGAATCTTCCCATTTGATATCAGTAAGTACAAATATGATTCAATTTATTACCTGGTCTTCGCCATAGGGCGTTCAAACGGTTTAGGTCAGCTTGATCTCAATCATCCTTGCCTTAGTCTGAGTAATGCCCAACCCGTGATATTCAGAAGAAAAAATACATTGTCCGCAGGACCGGATCAAACATTATGTTTTCCTGAGACCATTTTAAATGCCATTGGAAATTTTGCCAAAGTTCGGTGGACTCAAATCTCCGGACCAAAAGCCAGCCATTTATTGTATCCGGACAGTATCCATACAGACTTATATATAGATAGTGTTGGTGCTTATGTATTCAGAGTTGAGGCGGCAAATATGTATTGCCTGAGTTCGGATGAAGTAAGAATAGTCTATGACACGGTTTATAGACCTACCATTGCCGGAGTAAAATTCTTATGTGGCAATAAAGAAACCATTTTAGACGCCGGAGAGCAATTGTCTTACAAATGGTCTACGGGAGATTCTACCAGAACAATTAAGGTAACCTCCAGTGGGAAATATTGTGTTACTGTAACAAACTCACCGGGTTGTGCAGGAGATACCTGCGTTGATGTAAAAATTTCTCCTAATCCGCAATTCACAATTCAAGGTAGTAATAAATTATGCAAAGGCTCAAAAGCAAATTTGCAATGCAGCAGTGATTTTACCACTTACAAATGGAATAACGGATTAATTACTAAATCCATCCAAATTGACACCAGTGGTAATTATTGTTTAACAGTCACGAATAGTGATGGATGTACCGCAAGTTCATGTCTTGCGGTAAGTTTGTTTCCGTCAAGTAACTCAACTGTAATAGATTCTGCCTGTGATCAAACAGCATTTTTCTTTAACAACAAATTCTACAATGTTCCCGGTTCTTATGATATACTATTAACTGGTGGTAATCAATATGGCTGCGATAGCACCATCAAATTGAATTTATTTTCATATCCAATGATTGTACTCAAAGATTCATTGGTCAATTCGGATAAGGGAAATCAAAGTGGATCAATTGTTGTTAATTTTCAAGGTGGTACTGGACCTTATACTTACCAATGGAGTAATGGCGCAAAGACTAAAAATATTTCACAATTATCAGCAGGAACTTATACGGTAACTGTACGCGATGCCAGGAATTGTACTCAGGAATTTAAGTTTGTTGTTCGAAGTACGGTAGGGGTCAATGATCTTGAGGCGCGAAATGAATTTGTCATTTATCCAAATCCCAAATTGCATACAGAAAAATATTTTTGGATTTCAAACCACCTGGACGGACGTTGGCAAATATATGTTTATACGGCCGAAGGTCAATTAATTTCAAACACAATGTTTGAACACGTGGTTCCTCAAAAAATTTATGAATTGGAAATTCAGAATGATGCCAATGTTTTGTTTCTGGAAGCAAGACATGAATCCGGGAATTTGATTCGCAAGAAACTCGTATCCATTAAATAGTTTACCTTTTCATGAATAGAATATTAATTTTTTATTGCAGCTTTTTTTTGTTTTTAATTTTGCCAGATATTGAGGCTCAGAATGAAATTAAACTTACTAAATTGGTTGGTGGTTTGTCAAAACCTTTATTTATAACCAATGCGGGTGACGAGAGATTATTTGTAGTAGAACAAGCAGGAAAAATAAAAATAATTCAGGGAAATAAAGTTGAAGCAGAGCCATTTCTGAATATTACGGATCGCGTCAATTCCCGAAACAATGAACAGGGATTACTTGGTTTGGCATTTCATCCGGAATACAAGAAGAATGGATTTATTTATGTCAATTACATTTCGAATGGAGCAAACAGAACCATCGTTTCGAGGTTTAATCTTATACCTGGAAATTCAAATAAGGTGGATAGCCTAAGTGAAAAAATTTTATTGGTAATCAATCAACCTTTTAGCAATCACAATGGCGGATGTTTGAATTTTGGACCGGATGGATATCTATATATCGGAATGGGTGATGGCGGTAGTGCCAATGATCCACAGGGCAATGGTCAGAATAAAAAGACCATGCTCGCAAAAATGCTGAGGATTGATATCAATACCAATAATTCATACGAAATTCCGACAACCAACCCATTTGTAAATGATACGAGTTACCTTCCTGAAATTTGGGCACTGGGCCTTCGAAATCCCTGGAGATGGAGTTTTGACCGATTGAATGGAGATCTGTGGATAGGTGATGTAGGTCAGGATACCTGGGAAGAAGTTGATTATACCCCGGCGTCAAGCAATGGTGGCGAAAACTATGGTTGGCGATGTTATGAAGGTTTAGCAGACTTTAATCAGACAGCTTGTTCATCGAAAAACAATTTTGTATTTCCGATTCAGGTATATAAACATAATGTCATTGCAGATGGATGTTCCATAACCGGTGGATATGTTTACCGGGGATTGACATGTTCGTATCTGTATGGTCAATACATTTACGCAGATTATTGTAGTGGCTATATCTGGGCTATAAAAAAATTAGAGGGTATTAAGGATAGTTTTGTGAATAGAAAAATTTATCAATTTGCAAAGAACCAGATTTCTTCCTTTGGTGAAGATGTTCATGGGGAAATGTATCTGTGTGCTTTGGCAGAAGGCAGCGTGTATTCGATTGCCGATACCTGTCATTTCAATTATAAAATTAGCTCTAAAGATCCCGATTGTGTGGACTTGTCCAATGGTTCAATTCAGTTGGAATCATCAACCATGGGTTGTGAATATACGTATCAATGGAGTACGCTTCAAAGTCAATCCAGATTGGATTCTCTCAGCGCCGGAACATACACCGTTACCTTAACGTATGCTCAATGTCAAACGACTGAAAAAATAAAATTGAGTAATAAAATAAATAAAGATACTGCCTGCATTACACCGTTGTTTGTTGATAAGATTTGTGATGGCGATTCTGCCTTAATCATAGCCTGCACATCATCCGGAAAGCTGTATCAGTGGATGCGAAATGGAGTAGTGGATTCAACACTGCATGGGCAGAGAATCTTTGTAAAACAAGGAGGATCTTATGTGTTATCAACCCGGGATAGTATAGTATACGAATGTATCTCTTATCCTTCGGATACAATTTGGATAACAGTGCATCCCCTACCATCCAAACCTGTGCTGGAAATAAAAGGAGATACCCTTCGGGCTGATGCTGGATTTCCTTCTTATGTCTGGTATCTGAATGGAAACTTAATCGCAGGATCCACTCAAAATTATTACATCGTTCGGAACAAAGGTTTTTATCAGGTAGAGATCATTGACAGCAATCAATGCCGAAGTGTAAAGTCGGATTCTATTTTTGTAATCCCAACAGGTATTCATCATTTGTTGAATCAGGGAATAATTGTAATGCCTAATCCGGGAAATGGAGAATACGATTTTATTTTTGGAGATAGGATCCATCAGGATGACGAATTGCAGATTCTTACGCTTGATAGTAAACTTATCTTGAGACAGAAAATTAATTCTGATAGCAAAAATTTAAAAATTAGCTTATATAATTATGCAGATGGAACTTATCTCTATCGGCTTATACAGAACTCAAACGGCAAAATTATTTCTTCGGGATTATTGTTAAAGAAATAAGTTGATTCATTGGATTTTTTTCATGTACATGAAAATCATTTTTTAATATAGAATTTCAAAAAATATTTTGTTTTACAAAACAAGTTATTTAGAGAAAGATATTCTCATGGAGAGCATTGCAATATAAAGATTATTCAAAAATTTGATACAGTCCGTACATGACTACAATTACGCCTAAACTGGTTGCTCCATATAAAAAAACCGAGTTCCAGTGTGGATGCTCAATAATCATTGAAAGGATGCATGCAATCAATCCGATGAATCCACCAATTCCAATCATACTAAAGCCATGAGTAAACTTTTTGGAACTTTTAACTTTGCGGTATTCGTCTAAGTATTTTTCAATTTCGATCTCTTGAAGAGATTGTCCAATCAGTTTATTTCGAACGGTTTCTTCGGAATAATTCAATTTAATCCAAGTATTTAATTTGTTTAAATCAAATTCACTGTTTGTATTCATATAACATATGGATATTTAATAATTAAATGAAATACCTTCTACGTATACAAATATAGTGGAATAATAATGGATTAAACAATTATAATAAATTAATTAAACAAAAACCGAAGTGACGAATAACAATGGGAGATCTCATGCCAATACCTGAATTAGTATGCTCATCAGAATGAATAAAAAGTTTTTATTTCATCCAATTCGAGTATGGGTTTATATTAGCTTGGTATAGCTTACAATATGTCAAGCTGCATGGATACGAGTAAAAGACTCAATTTATCCTTCAGAAATTCTGGGTCTAATATAGTTCCAAACAAATACAGACGCAGTCGCGCCCAAAACCGGAGCGAAAATATAGATCCACAAATGCTCCGGATGATTTGAAACTAAGGCCGGAGCAACGGACCTTGCAGGATTCATGGAAGCACCACTTATCGGACCTGCAAACATGGCCTCCAGTAATACTACAGATCCAATGGCTAAACCCGCAAACATACCTTGTTCATTGGAGCCATGAGCTACATTAAGTATTACCAGCATTAAAAAGAATGTGAGAATAAACTCAAGAACAAAAGATTGGATTTCACTACCTGACGGAAGTGTTGCACCCAAAAGCTGATGATCAGGAAACAGCAAGCTAAGAACAACGCTTGCTGTAAATGCACCGATTAGCTGGCTTAGGATGTATGGAGCTATTTGTTTTACTTCAAACTTTTTGGCAATAGCAAAGGCAATAGTTACCGCCGGGTTGAAATGAGCACCTGAAATATTACCCAAAGCATAAATCATTGACATGACTATGAATCCAAACGTAATGGCAATGCCTACATGTGTAATTGCCCCGTTTGATTGATGGTTAATGATTATGGCACCTGTACCGCAAAACACAATGGCAAAGGTTCCAATTCCTTCAGCGACGTATTTCTTCATAAGTTTTCCGCAACAAAATTTTTGCAATACGCCTTAATCATTTTTCTTACAGTTCTGAAATGCTCCTGAATCTCTTCTTCTGTGCCTATGGCTTTTGCGGGATCTGGAAAGTTCTGGTGAAATTTTTTTGCTTTGGTAGGGAATACAGGACAGAATTCATGCGCATGATCACAAACCGTTATGACAAAATCAAAATCAATGTTTTTGTATTCTTCAACGTTTTTAGAGCCCTGTCCGGATATATCGATTCCATCTTCTTTCATAGTTGTTACCGCACGGGGATTTAAGCCATGAGTTTCTATTCCTGCACTAAAAATTTCTGCCTTGTTCTCTGCAAAGTATCTCAAATAAGCTTCTGCTATTTGACTGCGGCAACTATTACCGGTACACAACACCAAAATTTTTTTCATGGATTTTTAATTACAACAATCCGTACCACAACATTCTTTCGGCTTCTCAGCATATACGGTGATACTGAATATTCCCGTTTTCCCGGATTTGAAATCATTTAATTCAGTTTGGCTTAAGTAGTTCTTCAGAATATCATCTGGGATAACAATTGCTTTTTCTTTTTGTAACTGTACATTCGTGAAACCACTGTTGGTAATTAAGTCCATATACTCTTCTTTCTGAATGGCTCCAGAAACGCAACCTGCATACATTTCTGCATCTTTTCGCAAAGATTCAGGGAGGGTACCAATTAATACAACATCTGAAATACTAAAATGTCCTCCGGGTTTCAAAACTCTGAAAATTTCTTTGAAAACCTTGTCTTTATCTGGAACAAGATTTAAGACACAGTTGCTTACGATGACATCCGCTATGTTGGCCGTAACCGGCATTTTTTCAAGATCGCCCAGTCTGAACTCCACATTGTTAAAACCCAGTTTTTCTGCGTTTATTCTGGCTTTCTCAATCATCAGTGGAGTAAAGTCAATACCAAGAACTTTTCCTTCTGCACCTACTTCTGCCCTCGCGATAAAACAATCATTTCCGGCACCACTTCCCAGATCTATGACGGTATCTCCTTTTTTTAATTTGGCAAATTCAGTTGGCAGACCACATCCCAGACCAAGATCTGCGTCCGGATGATATCCATTTAATTCAGAATAATCATCACTCATGATATTGTAAACTTCGGTGGAGCAACAACCAGAGCCACAGCATGAAGATTGGTTGGTGTCTTTGTCCTGTAGAGCAATGGCACTGTATTTTTGCCTTACCATTTCTTTTAATTCTTCATTGGATTGCATCATTTTAGTTTTTAATGTTTTATAAAATAGATCGTAATATGCCGATTATAAATTTTTAAAAAATATCAGCAACAATTTTTTTCTAAAGGGGTAAAACTTCCAAATAATTCAGAAATTAGATTCTTCGCAACGTTCCATTCCTTTTCGTCAATGCAGTAACATACTTTTGCCCCTTCAATGTCTCCTTTGATTAATCCGGCATCTTTTAACTCTTTTAAGTGTTGAGATACAGTACTTTGTGATAATGGTAGTTCCTCTACCAGATCACCACAAATGCAAGCCTGACGCTTAATCAACAACTTGAGAATGGCAACCCTTGCGGGATGTGACAATGCTTTGGCAACCTTGGCTATTCTATTGTCTCTTACAGAGAACTCTTCTGATTTGGTCGATCCCATATTTTAATTATATCGCAATATTACGATGAATATTTTGAAACCAAGATTATTTTTAATAAAATACATAAAATAAAATTTTCACACATCTCTAATTTATTGAATAGCTGAAGATTATACTTTTTTAATTCATTTTGTTAAAGTTGTTTGCTATTCATGGTTCCCGTAACAAACATGGATGACTTCCCAAAACTTACTGCCACCATCTAATGAAAAGAAGTATAAATCTTATACCGAAATACAGAAAATGAAGACCGCGCTATGACCTGGCAAATGCCAGCAGCAAACCGTAATCACCTTTATCGGCAGTTTTAACGGCTTTGAGGTAAGCTACACGGGCATCTCTTTCATTGGAAAGCCTAGCAGCACC
>WBZT01001481.1_pt1 | contig 17127 bp, 18 predicted proteins | sample 5204241 | NCBI WGS metagenome assembly WBZT01 (sample SAMN12344358, study PRJNA552823) | activated sludge metagenome | biome: Activated sludge suspended growth; feature: Nitrification reactor; material: Wastewater; isolation source: activated sludge from nitrification reactor of wastewater...
GCGGGAGGTTCGCGAGGATATTCCGCAGATTGCTCGCCACCTGTGCAAGCAGTTGCAGTTGAGCTGCCAGATTTCGGCGGCGGCCATGGCGGCGCTGCAGAATTACTCGTGGCCGGGCAATGTGCGGGAATTGCGCAATGTGCTGGAGCGGGCGGCGGTGATGTGCGGCGAGCGGGAGATTGGTCCGGCGGATCTGCGCTTGCCGCGCGAGGCAGCGGCGCCAGCGGCACCAGCGGCGCCAGCGGCGCCCATCGCCTCGGCTCCCTTTCCAGCCCAAGCCGAGCCGATTTCCGCCCCGCCGTCGCAGCCGAGCGCGGCCGATGCTCGCGCTCACCTCAAGGAAATGGAACGGCAGATGATTCTGGACGCCATGGGACGCAACAGAAACAACAAGGCGGCTGTTGCCCGCGAGTTGGGTATTCCGTTGTCCACGCTGAAGCGTCGCCTCAAGGATTACCAGTTCGACGACGACGAGTGATCCTGGTGTCAAGCAGCAAGGGAGCGCCGCGCGGTCGAAGTTGAGAATACCCCTCCCTCCAAGAACGTGGGTGGCCTCGTAAAAACCTTACAACCCACTCGTATCGACTGACTTGCTCGCTTGCTCCGTCAGTGCCCAGGCGACGTGTTCCCGTACCAGCGCCGACGGATGCGCCATCCGGCCTTGCAAGGCGACCACTACCGCCACCGAACGCGGCGCGTTGCCCAAGGCCACGGCGATGTTGCGCAACCAGCGCTCATGGCCAATCCGACGAATGGCGCTGCCCTCGGTGCGGCGTAGGAATTTCGCCTCGTCCCAGCCGAACAGTTCGATCAAGCGCGGTGCGTCCAGCCCGTGGCGAACGCGGAAATCCGGCTCGCCGCTCGGTTGGGCGAAGCGATTCCAGGGGCAAACCAACTGGCAATCGTCGCAACCGTAAATGCGATTGCCGACGGCACGGCGAAACTCCTGGGGAATCGGCCCGCGCAGTTCGATGGTGTGGTAGGAAATACAGCGACGGGCGTCCACCCGGTACGGGGCGACGATGGCCTGGGTCGGACAGATCTCCAGGCAAGCGGTGCAGCGACCACAATGCGTGCCGGTCGACCGGTCCGCCGGTAGCGGCAGATCCACGTAAATCTCGCCAAGAAAGAACCATGAACCGATGCGGCGGTCCAGCAGATTGCTGTGCTTGCCGATCCAGCCCAACCCGGCTTTCTCCGCCAGCGCTTTTTCCAGCACCGGGGCGCTGTCGGTAAACACCCGATAACCAAATGGACCGATGGCGGTGGCGATGCGTTCGGCCAGCCGTTGCAAGCGCTGTCGCAATACCTTGTGGTAATCCCGGCCCAGGGCGTAGCGCGACACATAGCCCAGTTCGGGCTGGTTTAACACGCTCCAGGACGCGGCGGCGGCTGGCGGTAGATAATCCATCCGGGCCGCGATCGCTCGTACCGTGCCCGGTAGCAGTTCCGCCGGTCGGCCGCGCTTGAGTCCGTGCCGGGCCATGTAGTCCATTTCGCCGTGAAAGCCTCCGGCCAGCCAGTCGAGCAGCCGCGCCTCATGCGTGCTCAAGTCGATATCGGCGATACCGACCTGTTGGAATCCGAGTTCGCGCCCCCACGTTTTGATGGCGGCGGCTAGTTCGGCAAGCTGGGCGTCGTCTGCGGCAACGGTCATGGAAGCGAGTAGAATTAATAAGGAGAAGGTTGGCTTATTGTGCCCCAATCGAGGCGGCGAAGGAGGTCTCCCATGCGTGAACTGCCCGTCGAACTGTACCGCGCCGCTCAGGTGCGGGAACTGGATCGCATCGCCATCGCGGAACGCGGCATTCCCGGTTATACCCTGATGAGCCGGGCTGGCGAAGCGGCATGCCAACTGTTGGGCCAGCGCTGGCCGAAAGCGCGGCGGATCGTGGTGGTCTGCGGCGGTGGCAACAACGGTGGCGATGGCTACGTGGTGGCGCGACTGGCCCGTCAAGCCGGGTGCGATGTCCGGGTGCTGGCGGTCGCCGACCCGGCCACATTGCGCGGCGACGCGCAAACCGCCTGGCAGGACGCCCGCGCCGCAGAGATCGTGATCGTGCCGTTCAATACCGCCGAATTGCATGATGTCGATCTTATCGTCGATGCCATTCTAGGCACCGGCCTAGAACGGGAGGTCAGCGGCCTCTGGCGGGAAGCCATCGAGGCAATGAACGCCAGCCCCGCCGATATCCTGGCGCTCGATATCCCTTCCGGCCTGCACGCCGACACTGGGGCAATCCTGGGTACAGCGATCCACGCGGCAGCCACTCTGACCTTCATCGGCCTCAAGCAAGGTCTGTTCACCGGACAAGGACCGGCCTGTTGCGGCGTCATCGGTTTTGCGGATCTCGACGTGCCGCTCGACATTTATCCGGCGTTGCATCCCGCCAGTTGGCGTTACGACGGCGAAGACTTGCCGGCGCTGCTGCCGCGTCGTCGGCGCAGCGCCCACAAAGGGCACTTCGGTCATGTGCTGGTGGTTGGCGGTGAACTGGGGATGGCCGGCGCGGCGCGGATGGCGGCCGAAGCCGCCGCCCGCTGCGGCGCGGGGCTGACCAGCATCGCCACCCGGGCTGCCCACGCCGGTTTGCAGGCGGCGGTCCGGCCGGAACTGATGTTCCATGGCGTCGAAACGCCGGCCGAATTAGCCCCGCTGCTGGATCGGGCGACGGTGGTCGCCATCGGGCCGGGACTGGGTCGCGGCGCTTGGGGCCGAACCTTGCTACACGCCGTCCTCGCCAGTGACAAACCGTTGGTGGTGGACGCCGACGCATTGAATCTGTTGGCCGCTGAGCCGGTTTTTCGCGACCATTGGATATTGACGCCGCACCCCGGCGAAGCTGCCCGACTGCTGAAGATGACTCCGGCCAAGGTCGAAGCCGACCGCTTCGCTGCCGTCGAGGAACTGGCGCTACGCTTCGGTGGCGTGGCGGTGCTCAAGGGCGCCGGTTCGCTGATCGCCAGCAAGGCGGACGGGTTGGTGGCGCTTTGCGCGGTCGGCAATCCGGGTATGGCCAGCGGTGGCATGGGCGACGTATTGACCGGGGTCATCGCCGCGCTGCTGGCACAGGGACTGCCGCCGTTCGCGGCGGCTCAGGCCGGCGCCTATCTGCACGGGCGGGCTGGCGATCTGGCGGCGCGGGAAGGTGGCGAGCGAGGTCTGCTGGCCACCGATCTGTTGCCCTATTTGCGGCAACTGGTGAATGTCTGAATCATGTTGGAACTTGATCTCGATTCCGCCGCCGCCACTGAAGCCTTGGGGGCGCGGTTGGCCGGCGGGCTGGCGCCCGGTTGCGTGCTCTATCTGAGCGGCGATCTGGGCGCCGGCAAGACCACGCTGACGCGTGGCCTGTTGCGTGCCCTTGGCTATCGCGGCACGGTGAAAAGTCCCACCTTCACCCTTGTGGAACCTTATCAGTTGGATGGCTGGCGGCTGTTTCACTGGGATCTGTACCGGCTGGCCGATCCCGAGGAATTGGAGTATCTGGGTTTGCGCGATCAGATTGACGGCGAGGCGGTGCTGCTGATTGAGTGGCCGGAACACGGTCCCGGCGAACTGCCCCCGGCCGATCTGGAAATCACCCTCGGCTACGCCGGCGAGGGCCGCGTCTGCCGGCTGGAACCTCGCTCCCCGTCCGGCCAGGCCCTGCTGGCGGGTTTCGAGTAGGCTATTGCTCTTCCAGATTCGCCCACAGCGCACCCAATTCCAGGGCGATCGCGGCGAATGGCTCCACGGTGACGCTGTCCTCCTCTTGAAACAGCCCGATTACCGTCCAGCGTTCTTCGCGCAGGGCGAACACTTCCAGGGTATGCGCCAGCGGGTCCACCAGCCAGAGATACGGCACGCCATGACGGGCATAAACCGGCATTTTGATCACACGATCCGTCTTGGCGGTGGATGGCGACAGAATTTCGCAGACCCAATCCGGCACGACTTCGATTCGATGATCGCGGGGCAGACGCGGCATCCGTTCCCGTCGCCAACCGGCGAGATCGGGAACCAGCACTTCGGTGTCGCGGATGAAGTGAATTTCCGGCTCGTCCAGAATCCACCATCCCCCCGGTCCGCCACGCCCTCTGTGATAGGCGGAGCCAATATCCATTCCCAAGCCCGAACTGGCTAATGCATGTGGATTGGCGGGGCGTGGTTGCGCGTACAAGCGGCCGTTGATGATTTCGCCGGTCAGGTTGGCTGGCAAAGCTTCCAGTTGGGCATATAAATCATCCGAACGCGTCGCTTTTTCCATCACGGCGGACATCGCGATACCTCCTGCTGGCTCAGCGGTTCTTACGCTTTTTTCACACCTTAGAGCTTTCCTCGGGCAGTAACGACATCGGTTGTCGATAACGCTCGATATGGAAACGCCACTCTCGTTTCACCTCGCCGGCGAAGATCGTGCCGCCGGGGACCGCGTCCACGGCGTGGTCGGGATGGCGGTGCGTCCGCGCAATTGCGGTGGCGGACTCGGTGGATCGTTCACGCTGCCTGGCTTTTTTCCTTTTCCTCTTCCAGATGTTTGCAGTCGATGCACAGCTCCGCTGTGGGCCGCGCTTCCAGTCGGCGCAGGCCGATTTCCACACCACAGCCTTCGCAGTAGCCATAATCATCGCTGGCGAGCCGACCGAGCGCCTTGTCGATCTTGCGCAATAGCTTACGCTCCCGGTCGCGGGCGCGCAGATTGATTGTGAACTCCTCTTCTTGACTGGCCCGGTCATTCGGGTCCGGCAGGTTCAACGGTTCGTCCTGCATGTTGGTCACGGCGCGTCGACCTTCTTCCATCAGTTCCTGTTTCCAGGCTAGCAGGATGGCGCGAAAGTGATTTTTTTGCTGGTCGTTCATGTACTCCTCACCTTCATTCGCGCGATAGGCCACAAAGCCCGCAAGCGTTTCAGTCATCGTTATCCGCCTTTAGCTTTTTAGAATGCCTCAAAAATCCAATGGCCAGTTGCTCCTGGCCATCCGATGTAACGCTCGGTGGTTATGCGTCAAGCAGGGATTATTCTAGAAGGAAACTGCGACACTAGTGTGCAACTTGCGAGGATCGATCATTTAGACACCGCTTAGACAGGCGCGCAACGAGGTGGCAAGCCCTTGCAGGAGCTGGAAATAGGCGTCGGGACCTGGCGGCAATTCCGCGCCCAGTGGGTCGAGCACGCCGCGGCGGGCAGCACTGCCGGCGATGATCGTTTCCACCAACGCCGGTTGGAACTGCGGCTCGCTGAACACGCAACGTACCTGAAGATCGCGGATACGGGCCTGAATGTCCGCTACTCGCTTGGCGCCGGGCCGCCGCTCCGCGCTCATCGTCACCGAACCGATCGCGTCCAGGTCGTAGCGCCGTTCGAAGTATTGATAGGCATCGTGAAACACCAGGTATGGCTGTTGCTTGATCGGCGCCAGTTCCGTGGTCAGTCGCTGGTTCAAGCGGTCGAGGCGTTCGATCAGCGCCGCGCCGTTGCGTTGATAATCGGCGCGATGAGCGACATCCACCTCACCCAGCACGGTCATGATCCGACGCACCATGGCGATGGCGTTGACTGGGTCCAGCCAGACATGGGGATCGTGATCGGCCTGGTGAACATGCTCATGCTCATGATCGTCGCCGTCTTCCGGTGTTTCGTGGCCGTGTTCGTCATGCCCATGTTCATGCCCATGCGGTTCCCAGGCGCCGCCTTCCCGCAGCGGCAGCACCGTCATGCCCGGCGCGTCCAGCAACGCCACGACGCGGGTCTTGTCTTTGACATTGTCCAGCGGCCGAATCAGAAAACTCTCCAGATCCGGCCCGATCCAGAACACCACTTGAGCCTGATCGATGGCGCGGGCCTCCGAGGGTTTCAGGCTGTAATCGTGCGGCGAAGCACCGCCGGACACCAGCAACAGCGGTTCGCCCACGCCCTGCATGACGCCGGCCACCAACGAGTGTACCGGCTTGATGCTGGTTACGATCTGGGGCTGGGTGGCCAAGGCGACCAGCGGCAGGAACAGCAATCCTCCCAACAGTTTTTTCAGTACGCCCGCTCTCATTGGATTACACTGCATCGCTTCACTCCTGATGTTATGTTATAGAATAACATTTGTTATAAGATAACACTTTAAACGTTCAGTCAAGCTAGAATGATGGAGCCCTCCATGCGGCAAGCCGCGGATCTGAGCTGTGCACCTTCGATCGACGCGCAACAGGCGCTGGCGCGGGCGGAAGCCTTGTGCCAGCAGCGTGGCGCCCGCCTTACCGACTTGCGCCGGCGCGTGCTGGAAATCATCTGGAGCAGTGCCACGCCGCTGGGTGCGTACACCATTCTCGACGTGCTGCGCGACGACGGCCGCCAAGGTGCGCCGCCCACCGTGTACCGGGCACTGGACTTTCTGTTGGCGCAGGGCTTGATCCACCGGCTAGCCTCGCTGAACGTATTCACCGGCTGCCGGCGGCCGGGTAGTCACCACAGTGGCCAGTTTCTGATCTGCCGGGATTGCGGCCGAGTCAGCGAATTGAGCAACCCGGCGATCGACGAATTGCTGCGCGCCGAAACCGACGCCCGTGGCTTCGAGGTGCTGGCGCAGATCGTGGAGATTCTCGGCCGCTGCCCGGACTGCCTGGAGGAGCCGACGCGTCATGACTGAGTTGTTGCTGACAGCCGAAAACATCGGCCTGACCATCCGAGGCAATCCGATCCTGCACAACGTCAACCTGCGGGTCGCGGCCGGAGAAATCGTCGCCCTGATCGGCCCGAACGGCGCCGGTAAATCCACCCTGGTGCGGGTGTTGCTGGGCTTGCTGCGGCCGGACAGCGGCCGGGTCTGGTCGCGGCCGGGCCTGCGGGTCGGCTACATGCCGCAGCGGCTGGCGCTGGACAACACCCTGCCGTTGTCCGTGCAGCGCTTCGTGACCCTCGGCACTCCGGCGGCGCGGGCGCGGGTGCAAGCGGTACTGGCTGAAGTCGGCGCCGCCCATGTGCTCGATTCGCCGGTGCAGGCGGTTTCCGGTGGCGAACTGCAACGGGTGATGCTGGCTCGTGCCCTGCTGCGCGAGCCCGATTTGTTGGTGTTGGACGAGCCTATTCAGGGCGTGGACCTGAATGGTCAATACGAGTTGTACGACCTGATCGGTGGCCTGCGCCGCACCCATGGTTGCGGGATGCTGATGGTCTCGCATGAACTGCATCTGGTGATGGCCACCACCGATCACGTTCTGTGCCTGAACCGGCACGTCTGTTGCTCCGGTCATCCCGACCACGTTGCCCGCGATCCCGCCTACCTGGATCTGTTCGGCATTGATGGTGCGCGGCGGTTGGCGGTTTACCATCACCATCACAACCACCATCACGATCTGCACGGCGCCGTGGTGCCAGACCTGCCTTTTTCTTCCGCGTCGGGAGGAGAGGGCGGCCATCGTCCGCCCGTGGAGCAGGATCGTGGATGATTTCCTGGCGCGCGCCCTGCTCGGCGGCGTTGGCGTGGCGCTGGCCGCCGGCCCGTTGGGCGCGTTCATCGTCTGGCGGCGCATGGCCTATTTCGGTGACACCTTGGCGCATTCGGGGTTGCTGGGCATCGTGCTCGGTACCGTGCTGAATCTCAACCTGCAACTGGGCGTGGCGATCACCTGCTTGGTAGTGGCGCTGGTGCTGGTGCTGCTGCAACGACAGCGCCGGTTGGCGACGGACACCCTGCTGGGCATTCTCGCCCACACCACGCTGTCGCTGGGATTGGTCGCGCTGGCGTTTCTGGAAACGGTGCGGGTCGATCTGACCGCTTATCTGTTCGGCGATATTCTGGCGATCGGCCAAATCGATTTGTACTGGATCTGGGGTGGCGCCTTGCTGGCGCTGGGGGCGTTGGCCGGGCTGTGGCGGCCACTGCTGGCGATCACCGTGCACGAGGAACTGGCGCAGGTGGAGGGCGTGCCGGTCTTTCCCGTCCGGCTGGCGTTCATGCTGCTGGTTGCCATCGTCATCGCCGTGGCGATGAAGGTGGTCGGCATTCTGCTCATCACCTCGCTGCTGATCATTCCGGCGGCGGCGGCGCGGCGTTTCGCCCGCTCGCCGGAAGGCATGGCGCTATTGGCCAGCGGACTGGGCTGCGCGGCGGTGGGGCTCGGCTTGTGGGCTTCGCTGCGTTGGGATACCCCGGCCGGACCGTCGGTCGTGCTGGCCGCCGCCTTTCTGTTCGTGCTGAGTTCGGTGATCCCCGGCCGGTCGTGGCGCTAATTGGGCGAAGCTGGCACTCGTGATGGCCATGGGAAGGCCGAAATCTGAGTTCTGATGGCGAGCGCTCCGGCTGAGTTCAATCCACTGGCTTGCGAATTATTCGCAAAATTGTGGCGATTAAAATAAGAGGCATGTCTCTTTATCAATAATAAATGCTCACTATAATTAACGAGTATCAGAGAGTGATGCATCTGATCTTGACAGCGGCAAGGTAAGGAGGCGGAGTTTTTGGTGTCTCTTGTTGCGATGCCGCAACATTTTTGAGGTAGAGAAAAGCGTTTTCGGCCAAATGAGGAAGCCAGCACTCATGAACAAGAACCCTCGCCTATCTCGCCATGGTCGTCCCCCTCCATGGTTACGTATAAATCAGGCCAGCATATTAGGCTGGCTATGGCTCTGGTTGGCACTATTGAATCCAGGGCTGGCGCTGGGGGCTTGTGGCGATACCTGGACTTTGCTCAACCCACTACCGCAGAGCAATCAGTTGCAAGCCGTGACTTGGTCGGGCAGCCAATTCGTGGCGGTGGGCTACGCAGGCACAATTCTCACCAGCCCCGACGGGGTGAACTGGACCACTAGAACTTCGGGGACAACGCAAATCCTTAGAGCCGTGACTTGGTCCGGCAGCCAGTTCGTAGTCGTAGGCGACGAAGGCACAATTCTTACCAGCCCCGACGGAGTGGACTGGAGTACCCAAGACTCTGGTACGGTACAACTATTTCGCGCCGTCACTTGGTCCGGCAGCCAGTTCGTAGCGGTGGGCCTCTACTCGGACTCGGCAATCCTCACCAGCTCCGACGGAGTGCACTGGACTATCTGAAGTTCAGGGACGATAGAACCCCTCTATGCTGTCACCTGGTCAGGTAGCCAGTTCGTGGCGGTGGGCAACAACGGCGCAATTGTCACTAGTCCCGACGGAGTGAACTGGGCCCTCCAGGCCATGACGGGGCAGTTGTTTCTCGGTGTCACCTGGTCCGGCAGCCAGTTTGTGGCGGTGGGCTACGCAGGCGCAATTCGCACCAGCCCCGACGGGGTGACCTGGACCACCCGCACTTCCGGAACGGGGGTGGGCTTATATCATGTCGTCTGGTCCGGCAGCCAGTTCGTGGCAGTGGGCGACTATGGCATAATCCTCACCAGTCCCGATGGGGTGGATTGGGTCACCCAAAGTTTCGTGACGGGACAGTTGCTTCCTGGCGTCACCTGGTCGGGTAGCCAGTTCGTGGCGGTGGGCGGAGCTGGCACGATTCTCACCAGTGCCTGTCCCTGGGGAGACAGCCTGAGCTTGGCCGATGATCGCTGGATCATGATCGGATTGCCGGCGGTGCCGACCACCCCCACCGTGGCGGGCGTATTCGGTGACGCGCTCGGCCTCAACTACCCCACCGACTGGGTTCTGTATCGGCGCAATTACGCGCCTCTCCAGTACCAGCAACTGGCGCTCAGCGATCCGGTCACCCAGGAAACCGGCTACTGGATCAAGAACACCACCGGAGATACCACGCTGAGCATCGCCGCCGCCGCCGGCACGGCGACCGCCCCGCTGACCACCACCAACTGTCCTTCCGCCGTGGGTTGTTACGTTATTCCCCTGACCGCGGCGGCGAGCGGCAACCGCTACAACCTGATCGGCATGCCGTTCCCCTATCCAGTCGGCTGGTGGTAGGCGGTTGTCGAGGTCAACGGTATCGCCTACGACTTGGGCAGCACCGAGGCCAATACCTACGTCGCTCCCAGCTACTGGGTCTGGAACGGCGCCGACTACGACGTTTACGACGCCACCACCCTCGGCCTGGTCGGGATGCTGCAACCCTGGCAAGGGGTATGGGTCAACGTGTTGCCCGACAGCATCGGCCAAACGGTCAACCTGTTGATTCCCGCACTACCCAAAACCAGCCAACGTTCCGCCCCCACCGATCTGGTCGCGGTGGCGCCGGCTCGTGAGGGGTGGCAAAAAGCGCTGGATTGGTTGCTCGCCCCTGCCGTCGCCGCGTCCGACGACTATGCCCGCGCCAGCGGCCGGCGCGGTCGCGACGCTCGACGCGACGACAACGGCCGGGCCATTCAACAAGGCCAGGCCTGGTACGTTCGTCTGATCGCTGAGGAACCAACGCTGAACATGCGGAGCCGTAATAACGTATTTGGCCAACTACCGGACAGCGAGGTAGGCTACGACGCCCACGATCTGCTGAAACTGGCGCCCTTTGGCAGCCCCTACCTCTCTGTCGTCTTCCCCCATCCCGACTGGGGTTCTCAGGCCGGCGATTACGCCAGCGACTACCGTTCCAATCAAGAAGGTAGGGGTCGAGGCTTGCCCGCCGCGAATTGGCGCTTCGAAATCCGCACCGATACCGCCGGCCGCGTCGTGCAACTGCGTTGGGAAGGGCCGGAGGAAGTGCTGCGTCGCTCCGAGTTGCTCGATGAGGATACCGGCGCTCGCTACAAGGTTAGCCGTCAGCGCTATGTTGAGGATGGCATCCCCGTCACCATGACCACCCCAGTACGCCATTTCACTTGGCGCTACGCGGGTCGCTCGTCCGGTCGTTAACTCTGTGTTCCTCCCACGCCCAGGATTCCTTCCCCCGCGTGGGGGAAGGGGCCAAACCCAGGATGCCTCCAATGCAAAATGATGAATCCTTGAATCCGGTCAATTCCACCGCCAAGCCAATAAATTTGGATGAAACCGCTCCCGCCATCGACCGCCGTGAAGCACTGGAAAAACTCGGCAAGCTGGCCTACACCGCGCCAGTCCTGATAACCTTGCTGCTCTCTGACCGAGCGAGCGCCGCTTCTTGTCCGGGCGGTTTACCCCCAGACCCAGGTGGCAACTGCTGACCACAGTCCCAACCCCAAGTTGGGGCAGGGTCGGGGATTTCTCGGCTAAATGGGCAACGCGATGCCACTCGATCCGGGAAAAGCAATGGCATGATGCTTCCCGCACGCTGGCTAGCGGCGTCCATCGCCGACCATCTGGTACTAGCCCGGCCTGGCCCACAGCGCGGACAAAAGCTGCTGGTGCTGGACCCGCTGGCCGGTTGGATTTGGCAAAGTTACCACGCCGGTTTGCGCGTCGCCGAGATAGCGGGAGCCCCGGCGGCGGCGAAAAGCGCACCTGTTGACCGAAGCGCTCGATAAGGGGTGCATGGTCGAGGTTGGGCAGGCGCGATGCCAATATCGGCCAACTGCCTGACTTCAGGCACAAGCTCATGCCGATACCGACCAGTTGGCCATCAAGGTTGACCGGGATCACGTCATCGCCTAGCAGGCCGAATCCTTCGGCATTGAGCGCTGCGGCCAAGGTAGTTTTGCCAGCACCACCCTGACCGATCAACAGCACGCCCCGACCAGACTGGCTGAGCCCAGCGGCATGCAATACCAACAGACGACTATTGATATCGCAACCCCACTCCACTAGTTCGGATACAGTTCGGGCGATGGCTTCGTCGAATGCATCGCCGGCAGCGATGGGGGCACCGTCCACAGCCAGCCGCCAGCCGCTGGCGATTCCGCTGAGTCGGAGGCAATGGTCGGGGAAAAGCCCCGGTTCCACACCCAGATGATCGATGATCCGGGCCAGCGGTTCGGCGAGAACGGGATCGTCCACGACCAGCGCCATCCGCCGGTCGGCCAGTTGCAACATCCAGGTTGAAGCAGCGGGCGGTGGGGGGTCGGTCGGGAACACGTCCTCGACAGTGGTTTGCGAGCCTTCGGAGTTAGGCATTGCCGTTTCGGGCTCACTCGCATGGCGCCAAGCTTCGAGCAACGCCACGACATCGGCGCGGGCCGGACCCAGAGATAAACCGAAGCGCGTCGCCAGCAGTCCCGATGCGGGGACCGATTCCTATGGGCGTCTTTCTATTCCCTCGTTATCAGCCTGGCGGCGAACCCACCCTTGAGCCACTGGAACCGCTGGCGGTATTGCAGGGAATCGTCGTGGCGGAACCGGTCATTCCCACCTTAGACCCGGATCGGCTGAACACCCTGACTCGCTGGGTGAGTTCGGTCCCCGCGTTCGCCCTGACCTATGCCCATCTCGATCAGGCTCTGGCCTTGACCGAACGGGCACTCGTGGAGAGCGATTTCCCGAAGGTTCCACCCTATCGAAGCACCGCCTCCTAAAGTTCCCGCAAGCTGCGCCAAGGGGGTTGGCTCAGTGCCGAACGCGCGCCCAGCAGTCCGGCCAAACCCACCCCCAGCACACCCACGCCACCGCCGAGCGGCCAGATCCATGGATTCCATTGATAGGGGAATTCGAAGACCCGCGCGGCCAGCACGTAGCCCAGCACGGTGGCGGCGGTGGCGGCCAGTATCCCGGCCAACAACCCCAGCGTGGCAAATTCCGCCAGCAGGCTTTGCCGCACCACCGCCCGCCGCGCGCCCAGGGTGCGCAGTACGGCGCTTTCGAAGCGACGTTCGTCCTGAGTGGCCTGAATGGCTGCGTACAACACCACCAGTCCGGCCGCCAGAGTGAACAGGAACACGTATTCGACGGCGGCGATCACTCGGTCCATGATCTCACGGACCTTGCTCATCAGCGCATCCACGTCCAGCACCGTCACCGATGGATACTGGCGCACCAGGTCCGCCAGTAGCGGCTTCTGGCCGGCGGGTAGATGGAAGCTGGTGATCCAGGTCGCCGGATAGTTGTCCAGCACGCCGGACGGGAATACCACGAAGAAATTGGCCCGAAACGAATCCCATTCGACGCTGCGCAAACTGACGACTTTCGCTGGTAACTCCTGGCCGGCGATCTGGAAGCGCAGGGTGTCGCCCATGGCGATGCCGAGCTCTTTCGCCAGCCCGGTTTCCACCGAAGCGACGCCTTGACCCTGATCGCCCGGCTTCCACCAGCGGCCGGCGAGAATGCGATTGTCCTCCTGCAAGCGGTCGGTCCAGGATAGATTGAACTCCCGCTCCACCAAGCGCTTGGCGCGCGGATTGTCGTAATTGTCCGGTCCCACCACCCGCGCGTTGATCGCCGTCAGCCGCCCGCGTACCATCGGGAACAGCTCCGCGTCGTGTAAGCCATGCTCGCGCAGGAAGGCGCGTACCCCGGCCACCTCGCTGGGCTGGATGTTGATCAGAAAATGATTGGGCGCATCGGCCGGCAGGCTGGCACGCCAGTTAGTCAACAAATCGGTGCGCACCAGGGTCAACATCAGCAGCGCCATCAAGCCCAGACCCAGCGCGACCACCTGCACCGCGCTACCCGATCCGTGCCGGGCGATGTTGGCCAGCCCAAATCGCCAAGCCACCCCGACCCGACCGCGTAGCAGACCCAGCGCTTGCACTAAGCCCCAGGCCGCCAGCGCCAGCGCCGTCACCGTGCCCGCCACCCCGGCGCAGACGTACAGCGCCAGCCGCCATTCCCCCGCTTGCCAGATCAGCAGAGCCAGTGTCGCCGCCACGGCGGGACCGTATAGCGCCAGCAAGCGCGGGTTGACCGGACCGAGATCGCGGCGCAGCACCCGCAGCGGCGGCACTTCCCGCAGCCGTAGCAACGGCGGCAGACCAAAGCCGAGCAGGGTCACGAAACCGGTTGCCAGCGCCGGCAGGATTGGTTGCCAGGACGGTGCCGGTAGCTCGCCGTTACCGAGCAGTTGACCGAGCACGCCGCTCAAGCCGTACTGAGCGAGATATCCGACCAGCAGGCCCGCCGTGCCGGCCAGCAGCGCCAAGGCCAGCAGCTCCAGCAGGAATAAGCGGACGATCAGCGTTTCGGTGGCGCCGACGCAGCGTAGGATGGCGACGCTATCCCAGTGACGGGCGGCGAAGCGGCGGGCGGCGATGGCCACCCCAACGCCGGCTAGGATCACGCTGACCAGTGCCGCCAGGCTCAAGAATCGCTGCGCCCGCTCCAGTGCCGTCCGCAATTCGGCGCGGGCATCGCGCACGCCTTGCAGCTTTTCGCCGGTCGCCAGCCGGGATTGCGCCCAAGTGTTGAACGCGACCAGCGCCGCCGGCTCGCCGGCCAGCAACAGGCGGTATTCGACCCGGCTACCGGGCTGTACCAGTTGGGTCGAGGGAATGTCGGCCAAATTCATCATCAGGCGCGGCGCGATGCTGAACAGATCGCCGGCCCGATCCGGCTCGTAGGCCAGCACTGCCCCAATCCGGAACTCGCGGCTGCCGAGATGAACCGTGTCGCCGACCTGAAGATCCAGCACCTGCAACAGCCGCTCGTCCAGCCAGACCTGACCCGGATCAGGGATGGTGTCGATGGCGCGGGGTGGATCGAACGGCCGGTCGCTGATTTGCAGGATACCGCGCAACGGGTAAGCGGGGCCGACCGCCTTGACTTCGGCCAGTTGAGTCAGGTCGCCAGACAGCACCACACTGCGGAAACTCAAGGTCTCCGCGATCCGCAGGCCACGTCGGCGGGCCTCATCGGCCAGTAGTGCTTGAATCGGATTCGGCGCGGAGACCACTTCATCGGCACCCAACAGCTCGCTGGCCTTGCGTTCCATGGCCTGCTGGATGCGGTCGGTGAAAAAACCGACGGCGGCGACGCTGGCGACGGCAATCAACAGGGCAATGGCCAATACTCGCAATTCGCCGGACTGCCAATCGCGGCGCAAAGCTCGCAAGGCCATGCGGCCGATATTGCGCCAGTTCGGGAAATCGGCTCCGAGTGGGGAATTCGTGGTTGCGGCTTTCGGCATGGCTTCAAACCGGGTGGAGGCGTTGCGTCGGTTCCGCGCGCAAGCGGCCGTCGTCCAGTTCCAACATCCGATCGCAATAGGCGGCCAGTTCGGGATCGTGGGTGACCAGAATCAAGGTGGTACCCTGTTCTCGATTCAGCGCGAACAGCAGTTCGACGATGCGATGGCCGGTTTTCTGGTCCAAATTGCCGGTCGGTTCGTCGGCGAATAGCACGTCGGGATTGCCGGCGAAAGCGCGGGCGATGGCCACTCGCTGTTGTTCGCCACCGGAGAGTTGCGAGGGATAGTGCCGGGCGCGAGCCCGTAAGCCGACCCGTTCCAGCAGTTCCAGCGCTTGGCGGCGGGCGTCGGGTTGACCAGCCAACTCCAGCGGCAGCATGACGTTTTCCAGCGCGGTCAGTCCGGTCAGCAGTTGGAAGGACTGGAACACGAAACCGACTCGTCGCGCCCGCAGCAGGGCGCGGCCATCCTCGTCCAGGCCGCCGAGATCGACCCCCGCCAGCCACACTCGCCCCTGGCTAGGCACATCCAAGCCGGCCAGTAGGCCCAGCAGGGTCGATTTGCCGGAACCGGAGGCGCCGACCACCGCCACGCTTTCGCCCTTGACGATGGTGAAGTTGATGTCGTCGAGGATGAGTAGTGGACCTTCCGGGCTGACGACCTGCTTGCTCAGCCGCTCAGCCCGCACGATACCGCTGGCGGACTGGTTGTCCACTGGTGGCGCGGCGGTTACGCTAACCCCGCTGGCCGCTTCCAGGTCATGATCCACGCGCATTGCCAGGTTCTCCGATGATGAAAACGAATCGCTCACCTTGTTTACCGATTTTGCTGTTGGGGCTGATGGTTTTATTCGGTTCCGCGGCCGGCGCCGAATCGCCGGTGATTCTGGTGCTGGGCGACAGCTTGAGCGCCGGTTACGGGATACCGGTCGAAAAGGGCTGGGTCAATTTGTTGCAACGCCGGTTGGTGGAGCGCGGTTTCCCGTACCGGGTGGTCAACGCCAGCATCAGCGGTGACACCACCAGCGGGGGTCTGAGCCGGCTGCCGGCGGCGCTGGAGCTGCATCGTCCCGCCATCGTCGTTTTGGAACTGGGCGCCAACGATGGCTTGCGCGGTCAACCGCCGATGGCGATGAGTCGCAATCTGTCACAGATGATCGAACGATCCCAGCAGGCCGGCGCGCGGGTGTTGCTGGCGGAGATGCGTATTCCGCCGAATTATGGCCCCCTGTACGCGCAAAAGTTTCAGGCGACCTTCGGGGAACTGGCCCAGCACTACGCGATTCCCTTGATTCCATTCTTGTTGGACGGCGTGGCGGGCAATCCGGCGCTGATTCAGGACGATGGCTTGCACCCGCGCGCCGAGGCGCAGCCGCAGATTCTGGATAACGTCTGGGCGGTGCTGGAGCCGGCGTTGAAGTCGTGATGGTTTATCAGGCGACTCATCCTCACCGGTCATGATGGAGCACCTCGATCGCTCCCGAGCTTAGCGGAGGAGATGTTTTTTCATCGCGCCTGCTCGTCAATGCGTTGGCGTTGCTGCTGGGCAGCATCCTGGATTTGCGATTCCAATTGACGCGCTTTGTCTAATGCTTCGGTTTGCGCACGCAGCGGATTATCGGGTTGGGCGGTGGATTTCGGTGCGTCGTGCTCCTTGGAACAGGCGCCCAGCGCCAGTAGTAACAGACTGCCCAACAGGATGGAACGCAGATTCATGGATTCAACTCCTCTCAGAACAGATTAGATAGGCTACCATTACATTGGTAATGGGCTCTATGAGATTTCCCGTGGAGGCCACAAGAAGTAGGGGTATGGAGTTCATGCCCAAAGGCGTGGACCCTCGATATCCAGCCACAGCCGACGGAACAGTTCGGTCGGGTCATCCAGACCAAAGCAGCGGCGTTTGAGCAGCTTCAGTTTATTGTTGAGTCCTTCGACGAAACCACTGTTATGCCCGCCCTCGAAATAATTGAGAATTTCGTCCCGCCAGTGATTCAAGGTTAGGAGTTACGCAGTTGGGGGTAATGTGTAAAGTGGATTATAGTAATTTGAGTAATTAATTATACATTTTGACGAGGGAATCCAGGGAGGTCTGTTCGTTGTATTCGCGGATTTTCTTGAGGTTGGCGAAGTCGTGTTCGATGGGATTGAGGTCGGGAGAATAAGGGGGAAGATAGAGTAAGGTGGCGCCAGTGCGCGCAACAAGATCGCGGGTTTTGGCGGATGGATGAAAGGCCGCATTGTCCAGGATGACGACGTGT
>WBZT01001483.1_pt1 | contig 17101 bp, 11 predicted proteins | sample 5204241 | NCBI WGS metagenome assembly WBZT01 (sample SAMN12344358, study PRJNA552823) | activated sludge metagenome | biome: Activated sludge suspended growth; feature: Nitrification reactor; material: Wastewater; isolation source: activated sludge from nitrification reactor of wastewater...
CGATGTCGGGAATCTACATCACCGCACCAATAACGATGGCATTTTGACATTTAATGCAAACGAGTTGAACGAACTAAGCTCCGTAACGCGACTCAACAATCTGTTTACTTATTCCGGTGCGACTCCAACACCGGGCACCAGCGTCAGCGTCAATAGCATCAATGGCAACTATTACAACGACGGCACGTTCGCCGTGCCGGGGTTGACGCTTCAAGATGGCAACAACACCTTGGATGTTTTGGTTGCTGGTTCGGGTAACCGCAATGGCAGCTTGAGCACGACGCTCAACTTGCCCTCCACCGTTAACTACACCTACGACAACAACGGGAACATGACCGGTGACGGGCTGAAGACTTTCCAGTACGACTGGGAGAATCAACTGACCAACATCACCGTGGCAAACGCATGGAAGGCTGATTTTACCTATGACGGGTTGGGTCGCCGCCGCATCATAAAGGAATACCAGTGGCAGTCGGGCAGTTGGGGCAGTCCAGTCAATGAAGTCCGCTATGTCTATGACCGCAATTTGGTAATTCAGGAACGGGGCGCTGCCAACCAACCTTTGGTCACCTATACGCGTGGGTTGGATTTGAGTGAAACTCTACAGGGCGCGGGCGGTATTGGCGGTTTGCTCGCTCGAACCGATGCAGACGGCTCGTTGTTCTACCATTCTGATGGAGCGGGCAATATCACCACACTGCTGGATGCGAACCGGAACATGGCCGCCCGATACCTATATGATCCATTTGGCAATTTGGTGGGCCAGTGGGGCGCCAAGGCTGGTGCAAATCACTATCGCTTTTCGTCGAAAGAGGTTCATCCGAACAGTGGGCTCTATTATTACGGCTATCGGTTCTACGAACCAAACCTGCAACGTTGGCTAAATCGAGATTCAATAGGGGAGCGGGGAGGGATAAACATGTTTGGATTTACGGCAAATAGTCCTGTCAACATGGTGGATGTGGATGGTCGTTGGTATGGCTATGTGGCAAAGCCCCTTGCCGATTTCATCGGCGAGGGCTCAGCGAATTCATCAGATCCCGCAGCAGGCTTCATGGGCTCGTTGCTAGAGGATGTGCTTAATGCTGCGGCCTCATTGGATCCATTCTATTCAAGTATCGAGGATGCAAAGGAGCTAAACGAAAATGGTTTGGAGGACTGGGCGGGGCAAAAGTATGCCGATCTGGAAGAGGCCGTTGGAACGGCTAACATTGTCCGCGCTGTTGATTTTGCAGACGAATATTCACCTTTGGAACAAGTTGGTTACGCCACAGTAGGTGCAGCGCAGACGTTTTTGTGTGTAACGGCACCACTAGCATCTCCGAAAAAGCCCTTGAAAGGTACAAATGAAAAGGGTAAAGTAACAAGCCGAACAAAGTGGAGAAAGCAAACACTGCAAGATAGTTGGGATGAAGCTGCACCTGGCCCAACCGGTGGCAAACTCTGCCCCGATTGTAAGGCAGAGGTTAAAGTACCACCCGGTGAAGGACCACGAGATTGGGACAATGATCATCAGCCTAAGTGGACAGAGCGAGAGTTTCCACCTAATGTTAGCCGTGAGGATGTTATTGATAATTATCAACAAGGAACTAGACTTAGATGTCGGCCATGCAACAGAGCAGACAATCATTAAGCCCGCCGCTCATTTCGCATATCGAGCTTTACTTGGGCAGGATAAGGCATGGATGGAATCTCCCTTTGGAAGGAGGTTTATCCCAATTTCAGGTGGTTGAAGCTGCCGGTGGAGCAGTTCCTGACGTTGTTTCCTATTCAACAATTGGCTTGAGTGATTTTCCACTTCGCAGCAAGATTACCCAAAAAATCATCTATCAGGAATTGTTTATCTCGGTAGCTGATCTTGAGGGTTATCGAAATATTCCTGTCCTCTTGGTGGAACTCGGTCACCAGTTGATTCAGAGTGGCGAGGCGCTTGTGCGTGGCCAGGTTATCGGCCCCCGAGAGGGGAGTGTCATTAGCGGTGGGATATTTAGCGCGCTATACGTAGCGATGCCTGCGTATTGGCCTGATAGATTCGCCTCATGCCTGACTGAGAGTAAGTCTGTGGTTTTCGTCTGGCTTGTTCCGATTACTTCAAGTGAAGCTGGTTTTGTAAGGTTAGCTGGATGGGATACTTTTGAAAATGAGCTCTCCCAAGCGGACCTTGATATGTGTAGCATTGCACGACGAGAATTACCACTTGTTCGTAAAGGTCCCCAAGGTTGATGAATGGGCAATTTTGTCCAGTAATTCCCGAGCGGGCGTAAAGCTGTTCTGAATTTGTATCGCCTGCTTCGCAGCAGTCTGTGCCTCGTCAAATCGGTTATGACGTGCTAGTATTGTTGCTTGGGCAAACGGGATTTTGGGGTCAGTGGAATCCAGGATTTCGGCGCGGCCTAATGCGTTAAGTGCTTCGGCGGTCTTTCCTCGAGCATCGCGCACCAAGCCCAAGTTGAACCACGCTTTTGCCAGTTGAGGGTCCAATTTCACCACTTCTTCCAAGGCAACGTCTGCCTTCTCAAAATCGCGCATTTCGGCCAACGCCAATCCCAAGGCAACCCGCGCTTCGGTTGAGTTTGGTTCCAACCGGCAGGCAACCCGGAGTTCTTCCACCGCTTCGGCCTGACGATTCAGCCTTTTCAAGCCATCCGCCAAAGCATGGCGCAACGGTGGAGAAAAAGGATCCCAAGCAACTGCCTGTCGAAGATGAACCAAGGCTTCCGCAGGCTGGCGACGGTCCAGCAGCAGCATCGCCCGGCGGTACTGGCCACTCGGTTGATCGCCTATCAAATTCAATGCCGCCTCCAATTCCTTGCCTGCACGGCTCTGCAAATCCACCTTGGATCGCAAGCTCCAGGCCGCCGCAACACGCACGCTGCGCACCGAGTCGTCGAGCGAGGCCTTCAAAGCGTTCAGCACATCGGGTCGGGAAATATTCACCAGTGGCTCCAGTGAACTTGCGGCCTTCTGGCGGACAAGCGGGTCTTCGCTCATTAACGCCGCAAGCAAGGTGTTCTTCACCTTGGGTTCTTCGGCCCATTGCCAGAGCATGCTGAAAGCCGCCGCCCGCCAGTAAGGCATTGGCTCATTGGTGGCCATGTTCAGCAGTTTGTCGCGTGCGCTGGCGTCGCCGCGTCTTCCGGCGGCCAGCCATTGGGCCCGTTCCCGAGTATGGCGGTTCATTTTCTCGCCATACCACTTTTCTGTGTGTTCCAAAGCCCAGTCCACGGTTTGGTTTTTGTGACAGCGATTGCAGGCGTTGGGAATGCCCGACTGCTTGGTGAGCAGGGGATCAGGAATGGTGAAACCGTGATCGTGGCGAGGATCACGCTGCATGTAAGTGGTCACCGGCATGTGACAGTCTATGCAGGCATCCCCGCTCGTGTCCGCCTTGTGGCGGCTGTGCGTGATGGGATCAATGCGTGGTGCGCCGTTCGTGACGACACTACCATGACAGGACATGCACATCAGATTGCCCTTCACACGCAGTTTGTTGGAGTGCGGCTCGTGGCAATGAACGCAGCGAACTCCTGCCGCGTGCATCCGGCTGCTCAGGAAGGAGGTGAACTCGTAATCCTCGTCATGCACCTGTCCGTCGGGATACCACCGGCTTGTGGTGTCCAGGATGTCCAGAGAGTAATGATCAAAGAAGGAATCTCCCGGCTTGAAATCATCAGTGAGGTTGTCGCGCAGCGAATGACACGACCCGCAGGTATGGAGCATTTGAACCGGTGATAGTGGCGCGACAGTCGGGTCGGTTTGATTCGAGTCAGGGTGTGCCTTGCGCCAGTCCACATGCGCCTTCATCGGACCATGACAGGCTTCGCATCCGACGGACATCTCGGCCATTGTGGAGCGGTAAGTGTCTGTCACTGGATCATAGTCCTTGCGGTAACGGGTGTTGTGGCACTCGGCACAGGTGGAATTCCAATTCATCCCCCGGCCTGTCCAATGACCGTATTCGCCGGGTTTCCGGTCTTCATTGCCATAGACATTGAACCACTCGTTGGACTTTGGGTCATAAGTGGCTTCATGCACCTGCCAGCGTCCACCCGGCGCAGTTGTCAAGAACTGCTGCACCGGATCGTTCCCGATTACACGTTGGACGCGATAGGCTTCGATATTGGTGTGGAACCCAAGTGTGGTGATTTGGAATTGGCCACTATTGACTCGCGTCTCCGTTCTTTGTGAGGCGTGGCTGAACGAGCGGGGAGGGTCGAAAGCGGTGCTGTCGAGTTGTGGGGAAATCAATCGTTCGGCCAAGCCGTGATTCGACTTCAACCAAAGTTCGTATTCCTCCTTGTGGCAATCCCGGCAACTCCGCGAGCCAGCGTAACTGGCGTGAACGGCAGGATCGTCTTTGGGGAACGTTGGATATTCCTGCGTCCTGGGCTGTTGTGTTGATCGCCAACGCAGCCCAACAGCCAATAAGGAACCCAACAACGCTAGTCCCATGAGGATAGCCGACAAACTCCTGACATCCGCCCGCCGGATGTTGGAGCGTGTTTGCGGCCCGCCTCTTTTGCGCTTCGTCGATGGCACAACCAATGGTTTTTGATATCAGAATTGAAGTCAACCGGATGATTTGTGCTCTCTCCCCCCCCGTTGCGTTTGCCAAGTTCGCTCCCAAATCCCAAGCCCCACATTTTGTCAGAATCGAAACGATCAAGAGTGCCTTGACTGAGTTCCAATACAGGAGGGAATTGACAGACAGGTTTGAAACTACTCCGCCACCAAATTCCCAACAAGCTACTCTGCTGTTGGGTGGCCAAGCCCCGCAAGCGTGTCAAAGCCAAGGAACCCAGCGATTGCCGAATGGCATCGTCGAAGCGGCGTCGTCTTGCTTCCCTCCTACGATGGGCAAATCACCAACAGCCTGCTCCAGTGTTGGGTTTGCGCATTTCATAGCGTCTGTTCCTTCAAAAGCGCGACTAGATTTGATCGCTCCACGTCAGTCGGCTGGGAATAGCCACGCTCCCAAAGGCTGAGTCTGAGCTTCGAAACTCCAAGCTTCGTGGCCGTTTCTGGCTGTGTTAACCCCATCTCCAATCGCTTGATCCGCAACTTCTCGCCAAGTGTGTTTACAGTTGTCGGGCAAGGCTTCCGGTGCCTAAGCTTTGGCTGTTCGTCGTGCCGTAACACCTTGATTACACGTTGCGAAAAACCCAACAGTTGTATCCCGCTGGGAGAGGGAGAGATGTTCGCCGCGTCTTGGCCAATGCATTGCCGCCGTTGACTTCGTGTCAATCGGACTTCAAATAAAGCTTCCGCCAGCTGTCCCCTCTCCCAGCGGGAGAGGGTAAGGGTGAGGGAGAACGCTCCGCTGTCGCCGGCCCGCAACTGGTTGAGATAAGCCTGCTCGCTCACCGGAAATCGCTTTCCAGCCCTCTACAGTTTCCTAGACTCGCTTGCGAAGAAACTCACCGCGTTACGCGTCTGAACTTTTGCGATAAGCCGAAAACTTTTTGTCCACGATTATGATCCACCAATCACGCCGGGAATTTTTGAAAACCTCCATGCTGGCCTTGGCCGGTGCCGGGCTCGCTTCGGCCGGCGGCCGGGCGGCCGAAGCGGTTGCCAAGCCGAACTCCAAAGTCGCCGGCGTCCAGTTGGGGATCAACGTCCCCTACAGCTTCGGCGATGGCGCGATGAGCGGCGACGACATCCTCAAGAATTGCGTCGCCCTGGGTTTGAGCGGCGTGGAATTGCGCACGCAGCCGGTGGAAGTCTTTCTCGGCGCGCCGAAGGAACTCGTTTACACCAAGAACCAGCCCGCCACCGAAGCCAAGACCACGGCGGCGGCGATGCAGAAATGGCGCGCCGCGGCGCCGCTCGGGCGCGTGGCGGATTTTCGGAAGCAATGGGAAACCGCTGGCGTGCTGATCGAGATCGTGAAGGTGGACGGCATCTTCAAAATGTCCGACGCCGAACTCGATTACGTTTTCGCGCTGGCCAAGGCGCTCGGTGGGCGCGCGATTTCCACCGAGATTTCTCATGAGGAGAGCGACCTGAAACGCGTCGGCCAGTTCGCCGACAAACACCGGTTCATGGTGGGCTATCACGGCCACGCCACGACCAAGCCCGAGCATTGGGAGCACGCCTTCGCGCTGGCGAAGTTCAACGGCGCGAACGTGGACCTCGGGCATTTCGTCGCGGGCAACAACACCTCGCCCGTGCCGTTTCTGAAGCAGCATCACGAGCGCATCACCCACGTGCATCTCAAGGATCGCAAGCTGAACAACGGACCGAACACGCCGTTCGGCGAAGCGGACACGCCCATCGCGGAAGCGCTGCGCTTGATCCGCGACAACAAGTGGAATATCCAGGGCACGATCGAGTTTGAATACAAAGTTCCCGCCGGCTCGACGCGCATGGCGGAAATTGCGCGGGCGTTGAAGTTCTGTCGCGACGCGCTGGCTTGAACGGAAAAATGCCGCTCGACGTGGCAAATGGACGGATTTACGGTCGTCGAGTGAACCAAAGAATTGTAAACTTCTCCAAAGTCAGCAACGCCAGCTCTTAGGTGACTCGCGCATACCGTCATGAATACTCTCCGACAAGTGACGGTCTTGGCAGTTGCTTTTTTTCTCGTTGGGATAGTTCTTATCGGCGTTGCTGCGTTTCAGTTTCTCAGCGTCTCTGCCTTCATTCGCACCGCCAACAGTGCCATTGGTCGTGTAGTTGCATTGGAGTACCGAAGTAGTTCCGGAAAACAATCCGGTGGCGGATATGTCACGGTGTTCACGTTCGTGGATGCTTCCGGCGTGACCCACACTGCCCGCACTTCATCGGCCCAGAATCCAGCCACGCATAACTTGGGCGAAATGCTCGTCGTGCTCTATAAACCTGAGTCGCCTGAAACAGCTCGAATTCGTGCGTTTCGGACACTTTGGATTTCGCCAACCATTCTCAGCGGAGTTGGGTTTGCATTTTCAAGCATCGGAGCATTTGCTTTCAGAGCTGCACGCAGAACCTATGGAACTAAAAACCATGATGATCCTGCTTAGCACCCTCATGGGTCGCCCTCGTCAACCCTTCCCTTACTTCACCACCATGCTGGTGAACGGCGCGACGTAGGCCTGGAGCAGAACGAGAATTCCCATCAGCACCGCCAGCACCAGGCTGTGGACAAACACGTAGCGCAGGATGCTGCCTTCGTGGCCGAACCAGTTCGTGGCTGTGCTCGCCACCACGATGCTCTGCGCGTCCACCATTTTGCCCATCACGCCGCCGGAACTGTTCGCCGCGCCCATGAGAATAGGACTCACGCCGGTTTGTTCCGCCGTGATGCGTTGCAGACTGCCGAAGAGAACATTGGACGCGGTGTCCGAGCCGGTCAGCGCCACGCCGAGCCAGCCCAGCAGCGTGCCGAAGAATGGATAGAGCGCGCCCGTGTGCGCTAGCGCGAGGCCGAGCGTCGCGTCCGTGCCGGAATATTTCGTGACGTTCCCCAGCGCCAGCATCGCCGCGATGGTCAGGAGCGAGAAGCGGACGTGCCAAAACGTTTTGCCGTACTGCCGCAACATCTGCCGCGGCGAATAGCCCATCACGAATCCAGAAATGATCGCGGCCAGCAAAATCCCCGTGCCCGTGGCGGAGCCGAGATTCAATTTGAACTCCGCGGCTTCCGCTTTCGCATTCGCCGGCGCGACGGGCGGCATGCGTTGCACGATGTTGTGCAGTCCGGGCACGGCAATTTTCCACGGTGCGATTTTGTCGAGCACCGCCTTGACCTGCGGCGTGCCCCACACGAGCAGCAGCGCGGTGAGGATTCCCCACGGCAGCCACGCGCGAAACACTTCGTCACGCGGGGCAGCAGTCGTTGGCTTGGTTTGCACGGGTTCGCCCTCGACCGGCAGCTTCATCAATTCCTTCGGTTTCCAAAACCGCAGCAACAGCACCGTCGCACCGATGGAACACGCGCCGGCAATGATGTCCACGAGCCACGGCCCGTGAAAATTGGAGACGAGAAATTGCGGCAGCGCGAACGCCGCGCCCGCCACCAGCGCCGCCGGCCACACGGCCACCATGCCGCGCCAGCCCGCAAACGCCGCGACGATCCAGAACGGAATGACGAGCGAGAAGAACGGGAGTTGCCGCCCGACCATCGCAGAAACGAGCTTGGCATCGAGACCGGAAACGGCTTCGAGCGTCGTGATCGGAATGCCGAGCGAGCCGAACGCGACGGGCGCGGTGTTCGCGATAAGCGCGAGGCAGGAGGCTTGCAGCGGTTTGAAGCCGAGTTGAATCAGGATCGCGCCAGTGATCGCGACCGGCGTGCCGAATCCCGCCATGCCTTCGATGAACGCGCCGAACGAGAACGCGATGAGGATGAGTTGAATCCGCGGATCGGGTGCGATGTGCGCGAGGCTGTTGCGCAGCACGGTGAACAAGCCGCGCTCGACCGTGAGTTGGTAGAGAAAGATGACGTTGAGAATAATCCAGCCGATGGGAAACAAACCGAACGCCACGCCGTAAACCGTCGTTGCGCCGGCGGCCGTGAGCGGCATTTTGTAAACGAACAGGGCAATGAGCAGCGCCACGACGAGTCCCGCCAGCGCCGCGAGGTGAACGCGAATCTGCAACCAGGCAATTGCCGCGAGCAGCACGACCACCGGCAGCGCCGCGACGAGCGTGGAGAAAAGCGCATTGTGCAGCGGATCGTAGTTCTGCGACCAAGTCATGATGAATGACCGCTAGAAAATCGGAAACCGCGGGCGGCGTCCAGCACTCGTTCGGGCTCGTTCGGTGGTGGCGGTTGGTTTTCGATGATCCGTGGTCGTTCTGTAATTGCGATGGTTCTCCCTCACCCCGGCCCTCTCCCGCTGGGAGAGGGAGGACCGTTCGCCGTTCATCTCGAAATCGTGTGGCGGCATTTGCTAGGCAGCCGACGAGAAACCTGAATCACCCCAACGCTGTTCCCTCTCCCAGCGGGAGAGGGTCAGGGGGAGGGAGAGCGTGGAATTTCAAGCAGGCCCGGGCCAGAGCTGAAAGACGCGAGCCCTAATCGCGCTGGCAACTCTCCAGCCACCATTTCAAATAGCGCTCGCTGCCCGCGCGCACCGGCAGGACGACAAACTCCGCCGTGTCGTAGGGATGCAACTTGAGGATGAGCTGCTCCAGTTCCTTCAGCGTGCGGCGCGTGGCTTTCAAAATCATCAGCACTTCGTCGCCGCGCTCCAGTTTTCCCTGCCACCAGTAGTGCGATTCGATCTTCGGCACGAGGTTCGCGCACGCGACAAGCCTTGCTTTCAATGCCGCCTGCGCCAGCTTGCGCGCCGTTTTCAAATCAGGCGCCGTCACCAGCACGATGGAGAACTGATTCGCTGATTTCATATCGCCCGGCGGCATCAAACCGGAAAAACCGACTTCGGCCAGGTCAACGGCACGCCCTCGTTGGTCAGCAGATTTTGGAATTCCTTCAGCAGCGCGCCATCGGCGTGGACCTGGCGCGGCAATTTCTTTTTCGCCTGGCAGAACGCCGCAAGCGCGCCGACGGATTCGCCGATGTTCCATTCGACCGGATGCAGACGGTAGCAACCGTTCGTGATGTGCGTCGTGCCAAGGTTCTTGCAGGCGGGCAAAAGATTTTCGACGCGTCGCGGGATGAGCGCGCCGAGCGGAATCTGAAATGGCAACGAACTGACATCAATGTAGTTGTCGCCGCCGGTGCTCGGATGGAGATCAATGCGATAACAACCGATGCCGACCGTGTCGGCGAATTCCTCGGCGCGCACTTTTTCCTTGGGCAGGCCGAGCAATTTCATCCGTGCCGACGTGTTGTTCGCAAACCGTGAACGCGGCTTTGATGCGCCGGCTCTCGCGGATGTAAGGATACTTCGCGAGGCCCTCCTTCGTGCCGACGATGTCGGGTCGCAGGCGCAGGCCCTTCCAGCCCGTGCCGCCGTCGGGGCGCGGCGCTTCGGTTTGCAGCCAGTAAACCAGCGAGAGGCTGAGTTGCTTCGCGCGCTCGATATGTTTGGCCGCGACGTCCGCGGGGCACGCAAACGGATTGCCGAGCAGGTAATCGTTCTGCGGCCAGTTCACGAGCGTGACGTCGAGGCCGCGCGAGTCGTCCGTGAGATTCCTACGCTCCACGATCTGCCGGTAGCGGAACAGTCCCTCGCGTTTGACAGCGTCAAAGCCGATGTTGCGCGGTTCGAGCGTGTGCGGGTGCGAATAAGTGAAATCAAGCAGCCGGCCGGTCCACGGCGGGCGCAACTCCGGTTTGTAGTCGCGCCAGAAAGTCCATTCGCGCGGCTTCTCGATCGTGTGATCTTCGCCCGGCCGATATTCCAGCGGAAAGCAGACCGTGAATGCTTGCATGTTATGCGGCTGCGCTGCCGCCTTCGCGTGCGGCTCGCCGGTTTCGGATTGCGCCTCCGCGCCAGTGACGAATTCCGTGTTCGTGAGCGGCAGCAGATCGCCCATCTCCGTTGCGTCCACAAACACGGCGGCGCGCAAAGTCGCTTCGCTTCCGGACTCCACGCTGCGCACGAGAACGGCTTCAACTTTGTCACCTTTCGTCCAGGCGCGCCGCGCGGAGTGCTGCAACAGGATTTGCACCTTTCCGCTGCTGACGAACGGCGCGAGCATGTCGTTCAACACCGCCAGGGCCACGCGCGGTTCGTGACAAAGTCGTGAAACGCCGCCGCCGCCGGGATTCAATTGCTTGTTGGCGCGCGCGGCGTCGGTAAGCGGATAATTTTTCCGGTAATGCTCGCGCACGCGTTCGCGGAAGTCCGCATAGCTGCGCGTGGCGCCGAAAGTTTCAATCCACGGATTCTCGTCCGGCGGCACGGCTTGCGACGTGAGCTGGCCGCCGATCCAATCCGTTTCTTCGGTCATGATGACGCGCAATCCATTTCGCGCCGCCGCGAGCGCCGCCGCGCAACCGCCGACACCGCCGCCAATGATGACGAGGTCGGCCACCGGTTCCTTCGCGTGTTTGTTGCCGGAAGAAAGCTGGCAGCCCGACGCGATCACGGGCGCGGCAAGGGAAATGGATTTGATGAAGTCGCGACGGCGAATTGGATGCTTGGATGTCATACAAACTGTGCGCGGCAGTGCTACTCGAAAGTCGGGATTCGGTAAAGTCACGATCTGTTCCCGTAGGACAGGCGTCACGCCTGTCTCGCTTCGACCCGAATCCAGTTCCTGAAAATGGAGACAGGCGCGACGCCTGTCCTACGCCAGCGCCACTTTGCACCGCTTCAAGGCCGCGCCACGATTCGGATAATAGCGGTCAATCGTCGCGAGCATCTCGCCGTCCGCGGCATGGATTTCCTCCTCGGTCGGCACGCGACCGAGCTTCAGCGCGAGTTCCTGGAGAAACGTTTCCACGGCTTTCTTGGTGGTGTAACCGCGTTCGCGCTTCGTGGCGCTGCGGGGCACGATGTATTCGCCGAACAAATCCGCGTGCTCCTTCATGGCCGCCAGTTTCTCGTTCGTGATGCGGACGTATTTTGGATCGCAATCCACCATCACGAAATGCCGGCCCAGCTTGCGCGCCGCGATGGCCGTCGTGCCCGCGCCGCAAAACGGATCGAACACCAGCCCGCCGGCATTCGTCGTGAGCCGGATGATGCGCTCCATCAATTTCTCCGGCAACTGGCAGGGGTGCGCGTCGCGATCACGCTTGTGCTTGATGCGATGAATGTCGAACCAAATGTCCGAAAGCTCCACGCGCTCGTCGTCGCCTTGCGCCTTGCGGTCGCGCACGCATTTGGCGCGGAGACAGTATTTCGGCGCGTCGGGCGGCAGCACGGCGTCCAGGGCGCTGCGTTTGCCCAGCCCGGCGTAGTTGAACACGGGTTTTGCGCCGGGCTTCGTGAAATACAGCAGCGCGTAGTGCGCCGGCATCAACTTGCCGCGCGGATCGGAGAGCGCATCCCACGCGATCCAATGACGGAATTCCAGGCGCGAATTCAGAAACGCCGCGTGATGCAGCGCCCACTTCGGCAGATTCAGCACGAACAACGCGCCGCCGGGCTTGAGCGTGCGCGCCATGCCGTCGAGCCATTGATTGCACCAGGCGATGTAATCCTGATCGGCGCGCGCGTCGTCGTAGTGATTATAATTCTTGGCGAGGTTGTACGGCGGGTCGGCGAATACCAGATCGAAAACGCCTTGCGGCTGCTGATCAGCGAGTTCGTTCAAATAAGCGACGCAGTCGGCTTGCAAAACTTGATCCCCCGCAAACGGAGTGCCGGTCTCCGATCCGGCGCGTTCCTTGGTCTGTTCAACGACGAGCCGAACCGGAGTGCGGCGCTCCGCTTTCTTCGGCGGCAATTGAATCACGTGCAACCCGCTCACGCCCTCACCAGCGGTGAGTGCGCGAACGCGTTCCAACACCGCCTCCGGTGCGATGGCGTCCCGGAGCCGCGCTTTGGGCAAATCCCGCCACACGTCCGAAAGCGCCACGCCCTTCGGATTCATCAAATGTTTCTTGCCGCCCCAATCCTTCACGTTCTGGCTGCACGCCGCGCAAAACGCATGCGCCACTTTCACGTCCGCTGTGTTCAGCGGCGGCGCGGAAGATTTTTTCCCGGTCGCGCTCTCTTTGAGGAACATCACCAGTCCGCGATGCGACGGCTTCAACGTCTCGCTGCGCGGCGTGTCGTCGAGGTCGAGCGCAATCCAATACTTGAACGCCATGTGCCAGGTCTCGCCGCGTGCGGCAGAGAGCTTCTCGGCCCAATGCGCGAGTTCGCGCGGCGGCCCGTAAACGAACAGCAGTCCGCCCAGCGCCACGATGCGGACGCATTCATCGAGCAGATGCGACGCTTCCGCGCTTAGTTCCGTGCTGGCGATTTCGCCGGCCGGTCGTGGCTCCGAGCTGGTGCTCAACAAAACCACGCGGCGGCTTTCCGAGCCCTGCTTGCGCACGGCCTCACCGCTGGCGGTGGCAATCTGTTCCCAAAATGAATTCGGCACGCGCAGACTGTTACCGGAATTGCTGCGGCATGGAAAACCAAAAGCGGTTTGTGGCTGATGATTGTGCGAAGAGTGAACTCTCGGCGGTGATCCAAGTTGCCTCGCCCGGTGGGGCGAGCGTCCTCGCGAGCCGGCTCGTCAGTAGCCTCGCCCCACCAGATGCGGACGTAACCAATCCTTCATTGCCTTGCCGTTCATTGTCCTGCCTTCCATCATCCGCCCATGCGCATACTTATTGCGACAGTCACGGCGGGCGGTGGACATCTGGCGGCAGCGGCGGCTTTGGACGAAGCCTGGCGCGCGGCGCGACCGCGTGATGTCGTCGAGCGCGTGGACTTGGTGAAATTCTTCTCGCCGCTGCATCGGAAGATTCATGCCGAGGGTTACGTGAAGCTCGTCGAACGCGCGCCGGAACTGTGGGGCATGATCTTCGCCAAGACCGACAGCCCGAAGGTCGCCCGCCGGCTCAACAAAATTCAAAACCTTTTCCCGTCGCGCTCGCGGCTACGGTTCGCGCAATTCGTGAAACAGTTCAAACCTGATGCGGTGCTCTGCACGCACTACGCCCCGGTGGAATTGCTCGGCGAGATGAAGAAGAAATCCGCGGCCGCCAGTCCGTTCGTGGCGAGCGTCGTGACGGATTTCGAGGCGCACGCGCTGTGGATGGGTGCGGGCGTGGACCTCTATTGCGTCGCCGCCGAGGAAACCAAGGCCCGGCTCGTGGCGCGCGGTGCGGCGGCCGAAGATGTCGTGCCTACCGGCATTCCGATCGCGGCGAAGTTCTCGACAAAAGTGGACGTGCTGGCCGTTCGCAAATCCCTTGGCCTGCGCGACGACTTGCCCGTGTTGCTCGTGTTGAGCGGTGGCTTCGGCATGGGACCGGTGGGGAAAATTCTCGGCCAGCTCGACAAGGTGGCCGCCGAGTTTCAGACGGTGGTTGTGTGCGGGCGGAACGAAGAATTGCGGCGCGAACTGGCCGCGCAAGATCGCAAGCATCCCACACGCGTGCTCGGCTTCGCTTCGAACATGCACGAGTTGATGGCGGTGGCGAATTTGATCATCACCAAGCCGGGCGGACTTACTTCTTCCGAAGCACTCGCTGTGGGCAAACCGTTGCTGATTCTCGATCCGATTCCCGGCCAGGAAGCGGCGAACAGCGATTTTCTTTTGGAGCGCGGCGCGGCGGCGAAGGTGAACCGGGTTGAAGACGTGCCGTTCAAAGTGGCACAGTTGCTGTCGTCCAAGAAACTCGCCGAGTTGGCGAAGGCCGCCGCGGCGTTGGGTCAAGTGGATGCGGCAGCGAACATTTGTCGCGCGGTTCTGCAACGGGCCGGCAACAGAAATTGAGGCACGACCCCATGGCGAAACCAACCTGCATCGAACTGCCCGGCGTCGAGCCGATCCCAATCCTTTACGAGGATCGCACGGTCATGGCCATCGACAAGCCGCGCGGCTGGATGCTCGTGCCGCACTCATGGCAGACGACCAAATGGAATTTGCAGGCCGCCATCGTCTCATCCATCAGCGCGGGCGATTTCTGGGCGCGCTCGCGCAATCTGAAATTTCTCAAGTTCGTGCATCGGTTGGATGCCGAGACCACCGGCATTTTGCTTTTCGCCAAAAGCCAGGGCGGAGTCGAGACGATTTCCGAGCTGTTCGAGACGCGGCGGATGGAGAAAACGTATCTCGCCGTCGTGGATGGCGTATTGAAGCCGGATGAATGGACGTGCCGGCTCAAACTCGGTCCCGCGCCGGGGCAAATCGGGCGGATGCGCGTGGACGAACGCGAGGGAAAAGAGGCGGAGACGCATTTCCGCGTGCTGCAACGCCGCGAATATCTCACGCTCGTGGAAGCGCATCCCCTGACCGGACGCACGCATCAAATCCGCGTTCACCTGGCGGAGTCTGCCAAGCCCTGCGTAGGCGATGACATTTACGGCCGGAGTCGCGAGCGATTGAATCTCGGTTTGCGCGCGGTGCGATTGATCTATCCTGATCCGTTCACGCGGCGGCGCGTCGAGATTCGCGCGCCGATGGAAAAGTTTTGCCGAGAGTATGGATTCGAGTGGAAGGAAGATTCAAGTCATGGGCAACCGCGTTAATTACGAACCGAAACTCAAACCGCCCATCGAGCTTGCGCCGAATCCGTGGCTGGAAATCCGGCATTCGCCGATTCATGGTTCGGGCGGTTTCGCGCGACAGGCCATCCCGAAGGGCACGCGCGTCATCGAGTATGTCGGCCAGCAGATTTCCAAGAGCGAATCGCTGCGCCGTTGCATCGCGAACAATCCCTACATCTTCACGCTCACGGACGAGCACGATCTCGACGGCGACGTGCCGTGGAATTCGGCGCGCTTTATCAATCACAGTTGCGCGCCCAACTGCGAGGCCGAACAGGAAGCGGAGCACATCTGGATCATCGCGCTGCGCGACATCGCGGCGGGTGAGGAATTGAGTTTCAACTACGGTTACGATCTGGACGAATACCGCGAGCACCCGTGCCGCTGCGGCGCGAAGGACTGCGTTGGCTTCATCGTCGCCGAGGAGTTCTTCGACCACGTGCGCAAACAGAACGCGGTGGCTCAGTCGTAATTTCAACCGCTGATGCACGCTGAAAGGAAGGGCTGAAAGCCCGACAGATGATAGCCCGGGGCGACGCCCTGGGTTAATCGTCAAAAAGATTTCAAGCCCTGAAAGGGCGGCACACACAGCTATGCCGGGCATTTGCCACGACGCCACATTACCAACTTCAATTGGGTTGGAAACGATTCTGTCGCCCCTACAGGGCTTGAATTGTTTTGGGAACGCGAACCCAGGGCGTTGCCCTGGGCTATCATCTGTCGGGCTTTCAGCCCTTTTACATGGTTGGCGTGGTTCGCGGTTTCTTCTGTGCCTTCGCCTCTTCCTGGCTTTGCGCCTTGCCTTGAAATGCCTCGCGCACGCACTCAAGGCGAGCGCGGTTGATCAGCGGTAAAGCAGCATCGCATCGGCGCGTTCGCCCCAGCCGGTCGCGCGGGTCCAATCCGGGACCAGCGGGCGGACTTCCGCAACGCCTTGCTCCAGTGCTTCGCGAATGCCGCGCTGCCCGATCAATCGTTCGAAATGGCCTTCGCCGCCGGGGTTCGCGGCGGTTGGATATTTCGCCCATTGAAAATGATCGCGATGCAGTTCGAGAACGCTCGCGAGCAGCAGCAGGCCGGCGGCGACTGGGCGGAACTTTTTCGAATCGTTCACCACGAGACGCACGGCGGCGCACGGTTCGCCTGCGTACGGAGAAATCGTGGGGCGGAAACTGCATGTTTGAGCGGAAACTCCCACAGGCGAAAGGCGATTGAAATTCTGGGCGGTTTCCTCAGCACGCAGCCACGGTGCGCCGATGGCTTGAAACGATAATGTCGTGCCGCGACCGACGCTGAGATTTGTTCCTTCGAACAAGCAGATGCCGGGATAAAGCAGCGCGGCTTCGTAGCTCGCGATGGCGGGCGACGTTTGCACAAACGGCAATCCCGTGTCCGGCCAGTGCATGGCGCGTTGCCAGCCTTCGCAGCAAATCACCTCCAGCTTGGCGTTCAGATTCCACTCGGCGTTCCAAAGTTGGGCCAGTTCACCGACGGTGAGCGAGTGGCGAATGGGAATCGCTGCACGACCGATGAAGCTGGAGAATTTTTCCACATCCAGGATCGGCCCTTCGGCGGCGGCGAGATCGCCGCTGAGGGGATTCGGGCGATCGAGCACGATCAGCGGCACGCCAGCTTCGGCGCAAGCTTCGAGCACGTGCGAGAGCGTCCAGATGTACGTGTAGAACCGCGCGCCGATGTCGGGAATGTCGAACAACACTGCGTCGAGGTCGGCGAGCGATTCGCGCGGCGGGCGCATGCGTTCACCGTAGAGACTCACGACCGGCAAACCGGTGAGTGGATCAACTTCGTCGGCCACGGCGGCGCCGTCGGCTGCGCTGGCGGCGATGCCGTGCTCGGGGGAAAACAGCCGCACGAGATTGAGCCCGGCGCGTTGGAGGGCGACTCGTGAATGAAGTTTTGGGTCGCGCGCGGTGCGGGCGGCATCGTTGGTGACCAAGCCGACGCGCCCGGTCACCAACTCCGGCGACGCCAGCAGCCGATCAATACCAAATTGAATCCCGCTCACCCCTTCTTTTTCTTTTTCGCGG
>WBZT01001486.1_pt1 | contig 17090 bp, 20 predicted proteins | sample 5204241 | NCBI WGS metagenome assembly WBZT01 (sample SAMN12344358, study PRJNA552823) | activated sludge metagenome | biome: Activated sludge suspended growth; feature: Nitrification reactor; material: Wastewater; isolation source: activated sludge from nitrification reactor of wastewater...
GACCAACGCCCGCGGGTTCCACGACCCCGAAGCGTTCATCACCATGATCTACCTCGACCGCGCCGGCATCGCACCCCAACTCCCATGGCTCAACGCGGGATGACCCCCGACTCCGTCAGTTGTCCCATAAAAGGTCTGTGCTCCGGTAGACAGCTTGAGCTGGCCACTCGCGACGACGACAAGACTCAGACGATGATCGAGCCCGACCTCCTCTTGCACCTTAAGCACGAGATCTCGACCGTCAGTGAACGGCCGAGCGTGGGCGAGCGGGTACTTCGTTTGGAATCTCTGCCGGAGGAGTGCGACCGCGGGTCGCATCTGCTGCATCGAGACTCCTGCATTGCGGAACTCCGAGAGGTATCGGGTTTCGACGAACTCACCCCAGGTGACGTATGGGCTGTCGGTCGGGTGCTCACGGACGACCGGTGCGTACTGTTTGCCGCCGCGGGTGTAGCCGTCGATCCACCGCTTTGAGGTGCCTGCGCGAAGATGGAGGAGCCGATCGACTTCGCCGTACCCGTAGGTTGGACGGTCGAGGAGATCCACGGTGTTGGGCATGGCCTCATCGTAACGGCGAGGCCTGACACTCACGCCGGTGATGCGTAACGTCGCGGTGTGGTCGTTGGGGTGGTGAGTGGTCTCGATGCTGCGTTCGTGCAGCGGTGGCATCTCGAACTCGCGGCGGCCGGGCTGGTGCTCGGGCTTGTGGTCGCGCTGGCGATGTGGCTGAGCCGCAGTGTGATGCCTCGGGCGTGTGGCGACCTCGAGGTGTGGCTGCCGGTGCTGTTCACCCTGACCCTTGTCGGACTGTGGGCGACGGTTCCCGACACGGAGCTTGCGGTGTTCGTCGCCGCGGCGGCCGTGCCGATGGCGGTGGTTGGGGTGATGGGACGCTTGGCGTTCGGGCCGGGGGCGCGGGCGGTGGCGTTGTTCGCGTGCGCGCTCGTGGCCTGGGTCGGTTCGGCCGGGTACCTCACCGCGTGGCTGGGTGCGCTGTGCTGCCTGGCGGTGTCGTTCGGATGCGCCGTTGTGCGGCGAGCGGCGTCGGTGGGGGCTGGTCGCATCGGGGTGCTGCTCGGCATTCATCTCCTAGCGAACGTGCTGGGGTCGCGAGTCGTGGCACAGAGAATCGGATCCGACGCGACCGCTCGTGTGTGGTTGATGGCAGCGGTTGTCGTCGCGGTGGCCCTGGTGGTCGTGCGGCTGCTGGCGGCGGTGCAAAAGGTCGAACGAAAAAGGTGCAAAAGGTCGACTGAAAAAGGTGAAATGGTCGACTGAGACCTTGGCGACGGGTTGTCCGCGTCCCACGAGCGGCGGCCCTCACTCGTTTCCCGATAACCAGTGGTCATGATCACGACCACTGGTTATCGGGAAACGGGCGAGGTGCGTCTGCGTGGACGCGGCGCTGTGTGAGATCTCGCCCGCTCAGCGGATCTGGCGAATGCTTGGTCGATCTCCCCACGCGGAATCAGCTGTCACCACGATGGCGTTGAGTCGAGCGCCGAGCGCCAGGCACAGTCGGTCGGCGAGCGAGAAGCCGGATCCCCGACGCCACAGGTGGGCGGCGAGTTCGGCGTCGGTCGCGCTGACGTGAACGATCTCGACGGCGTAGCTCTGCAGAAGCGCTCGCGCCTCGTTCCAGGACCCGCCTGCGTCAGAGACTTTCTGACAGATCTCCGACCAGTTGGCGGCGCCGATCACGGCACCCTCCACAAGCGCGGCTTCGACTTCGACGGCTCCTGGTTCGCCGCGGAGGTAGGCCAAGACGGCTGATGCGTCGAGGACCGTGGTCATGGTGTGTCGAGGGTGTGGCGGTCTTCTTCGAGCGCAGCCGCACGTCGCTCGGCGAGCAGATCGGCGACGACATCAACTCCTTGGAGGCCGGCTCGCACCCGGTCGAGAAGCTGTTCGCGGGTCAGAAGTACCAATCCGTCAGGAGCTTCGAGTAGCACCAGCGGAGTGCCCGGGGTGAGGCCGAGTCGTTCTCGCACATCGGCCGGAACGACCAACCTGCCCCTGTCTCCCATCGAGATGGCGTGTGTCCCACTCATGTGTGAACCGTACCACTACGGTGGGGTGATGGTACGCGGGTGATTCGGGGTCGATTCGGGCAACGAGGTCGTCTGAGGCTGCTTCTGCCCCCGCCCGCCGTGTGGGCAATTTGGGCGAAATCCGATAACCAGTGGTCGTGATCACGACCACTGGTTATCGGGAAACGGGTGACGCGGGCTGAGGTCGGCTCAGCCGCCGACGGGGCGGGCGGGGGCGCCGACCACGAGGGTGTCGGGGGCGACGTCGTCGAGCACGACCGCTCCGGCCCCGATGCGGGCGCCATCACCGATGGTGACCCCACGGGTGACGATCGCTCCGGTGCCCAGGAACACGTCGTTGCCGATGGTGACGTCACCGTTGACGAACACGCCGGGGCTCATCTGTACGAACTCGCCGATGGTGGTGTCGTGTTGGACGGAGCATCCGACGTTGATGTGGGTGTGGCGTCCGATGGTGACGTTGGTGGTGAGCACCGAGTTGTCGTAGATGACCACGCCGTCGCCGAGGCGTACGTCGAGGCCGAGACGTACGTAGGGCGACACGATGGTGGAGGCGGTGCAGCCGGCGGCATCGAGTTGAGTCGAGAGGGTGCGACGGGTTGGCGAGGACCCAATACCGACTGCGTAGGCGCCAGGGTGTTCGATGAGCCACGACAGTGTGCCGAGGAACATCACGTCGATTCGGGCGAGTCGTTCGAGGTCTGGTGAGCCGTCGTCGACGAACCCGAGCAGGTTCCAGTGCGGTTCGACCTGATTGATGGACGCGACGACCGACGCGAGTTCACGTCCGTGCCCACCGGCACCGACGATGACGAGATCACGCGCGGTGTCGGTCATGGTTGGGTTCGGTGGGCGGCGGGCGTCGTGTCCATGAATTGAGCGTATCGAGCGATGAGGATGGGAGGTCCTGGCCGCGTGGATGTGGGCACCCTGTCGGACGTTTCGGGACGCCTCGGTTACTGGAACAGCACGGCCGCAACGAGTGCGAGCATCGTCACGACGATGGTGCCGACCGCCCACCTCGTCTGAGCGGCGAAGTTCTCGGCCATCAGCCTGGTGATGCGGTCTTCGAAGCTGTCGAAACGTGCGTCGATCCTGGCTTTCAGGTTCTCGACGTCCGCTCTCAGTAACGCGATGTCGGCTTTGGTCGCCGCGGTATCCGCGGCTCCCGACAGCGTCCACCAATTCGTGAGCCAGCTGGGCAGGTCGGTGAACTCCGATAACCAGTGGTCGTGATCACGACCGCTGGTTATCGGAGAACAGGTGAGGTGGCGGGCATTGCCGGTTACGAGCCCATCGCGTGTGGGTTTGGGAATCGTCGTTCTGCCGCGGCCTGAAGGGCTTCGACCCATAGGTCGGTCACGGCGTCGAATTCGTAGTGCGCTCGACAGTGTTCGATAGCGGCCGCGCCCCAGGGGCCTCGATGGCCGGCGGCGTTGACCAGTGCGCGTCCGAGGGTCGCGGCGTCGGGTTGGTCGAGGACCAGACCTGTCACACCGTCGAGGACGAGTTCAGCCATTCCACCCACGTCGGTCGTCACGACGGGGACCCCGCTGAGTCCCGCTTCGATGGCGGCGCCAGCAATGCCCTCGGTGTTGCTCGAGATCACGAGTGCGTCGGCGGCAGCGAGCACAGCGGGCACGTCGTTGCGGGTTCCAAGAACGCGAACGCGGTCGGGAGCGGATGCTGCGAGTGCATCGCACTTCTCGCGTAGCGGACCGTCGCCGACCACGAGGAGCCGCAGCGTCGGTTCGGCCAAGACGGCCTTGATCGCCAGGAGCGGATTCTTTTCCTCCGACAATGCGCCGATGTAGACGACGACCGGTTGGTCGACCTCGAGGCCGAGGGCCGCTCGTGCCTCGCAATGTTCGGCTTCGGTCGGCGGGGAGAACTCGTCGCTCGAAGCAGCGTTGGGGGCGACGGTGATGCGTCGGGCGTCGAGGCGGTATCGACGCTGGAGGTCGTCGCCGGCACCGCCATACAGTGCGATGACACCAGCGGCGCTTCGCAGCGGGAGCCCGAGGCGAAGGTCCGCGCCGCGGACGTTGCCCCAGGCGGAGGGGTCGCCGATGTTGCGGTACACATAGGGCGTGGCGGTGATGCGGGCGATCGCTGCGACGGGCAACAGGGTGGTGCCACCGCTGGCGACGAGGACGTCGCAGCGCCGTGCGAGGCGCACGAGGTTTCGCCACATGGCAACCGAACGCCGGCCGTCGCCGAGCGGGGTGATTTCCTCCAGGAGGCTCACTGCATCCGACCGGTCGATCGAGGCGACCTCGACGCTCCAGTCCCGTTCGCGGAGGCGTTCTGCCAAGCCGTCAGCGAACACCTCGGCCCCACGGCGTTGCGGTGTGGAAACGACGAGCCCGACCCGCAATCGTGGGCGTCGACCGGGCTCGGTCATGGCTCCACAGGCGGATCACCGGAATCCGCCGGTTCCGTCGGTTCCGCCGGTTCCGTCGGTTCCGCCGGTTCTGTCGGTTCTGCCGGTTCCGGTCGGGTCGGGTCGACCGTCGCCACGAGAGGGTCTGTGGCATCGTGTCCGTCGATGCCTTCACCGCTGAGCACCGTCTTGATGGTGCGGGCAATGATTTGCAGGTCGAGAAACAGCGACTGGAGTTCGACATACTCGACGTCGAGTTCAATGCGACGGTCCCAGCTCAGCGCATTGCGGCCGTTGACCTGTGCGAGGCCGGTCAGCCCCGGACGTACCTCAAGGCGGCGGCGTTGGAAGTCGGTGTAGCGGTCGACCTGGTACCGCAGCGTCGGGCGTGGGCCAACGATCGACATGGTTCCGTTGGCGACGTTGATGAGTTGGGGGAGTTCATCGAGGGAGAACCGTCGCAGGATCTTGCCGACGCGGGTGATGCGTGACGCGTCGGGAACGATCGGGTTGGGTTCGTTCACCATGGTGCGGAACTTGTAGACGGTGAACGGCGATCCGTTCTTCCCAACTCGTTCCTGGCGAAAGAGCGCAGGCCCGGAGGAATCGAGCCGAATGGCGAGCGCGCACAGGACCCCGACTGGAACGATCACCGGCGCAGCGATAAGCAGCACCACGATGTCAAGAAGTCGGCTGGCCCGCCCGCTGCCGGATGTATTGGTGCCCACGACGACAGCGTACCGGGCAATACCGAGTATTTGGCAGGTCCGGTGGATGTCAATTCGGGGTGGTTCGAGGTCGTGACCGGGTATCCGTTGTCGGTCGATGCGGTGAAGTGGGCGTCGAATATCTTCTCGGGTATCCGCCGTCTCAATCTCCGGGCGAGTCGCGCAGTTCGATCAGCGACTGGAGGAACTCGACCAGATGCGGGATTTGTGTCCTGACGTACGCCGGCGTCAAGTGGGTCTGGTCCGAAAACACGAGCGTGCCGTCTCGAAGTTGGGTGTCGCACCAGTGTCTATCGCAGATACCGTCTGCGGCGTCGAATGACCGTAGGCCGAGCCGCTGATCAAGGGCAGCCTCCAACGGTTGGCGAATCATGGTCGCTGGCCTGAGGCCCTGGTCGCGTTCGAACCGGCATGCGTCGGCGTTTCGTTCTACCCCGAGGCACTCGACGGGATCGAACGGCACCCAAGGATTGTCCAGGATCACGCCAACTGTCGCCCCGCGTTCGGTGTGGGCAGTGAGCGTCTGATGAATAGAATCGGCAACTACCGACTGTTCATTCACCGCCGCCCCCGACCGGCCGGCCGATGGTGGCGACAAGCCCGCCGTAGCCAGAACTTGTCAGCAGGACGATTCGCGGTCGCTTGGAATCAAGGATCTGTTCAGTCTCGGCGACGAACGCGAGACACTGAGGTGATGGCCGATCCGACCCGGTCGCGAGCACGCTGAACCCCCATGGTGGGCATCCGCCGCGCGTTCGAACCTCAAGAGTGAGCCCGAGCTCCTGGGATGCGGCCTCAAGTGCCGGCACCCAGTGGGCGGCATGTGAGTCCCCGATGAGCATGACAGCGTTGGTGTCGGAGGTGCATGAGTCGACTGAGCAGGTCTCGACATCAGCGGTACGGGACCGAACGGCGGCATCGAGGGACGCGAGGTACGGGTCGCTCAGTTCACGTTGTCCCGCTGCAGAAAGGAGGGTTGCCAGTGCTCCAACTGTCGCGATGCAACCAACTCCGAGCGCGAAGCAAGCCCGAGTCGATGTCGTGAGTGATTTGGCGAAGCGGACCGGCTGTTCGATGCCGATGTGGGTCAACCAGGCCAGGATGAGCGCAGCGAATGCTGCCCACGCGAGTTGCGGGCGCGAAGCGCCACGGAGGGCTGCCCCGGTGAGGACGATTGCAGGCCAATGCCACAAGTACCAGGAGAAGGACAGTCGGCCCAACGCCTGCAGGGGTGCCACGCCGAGCGCCCGCGCTATCCAGGTTTGGCCGGATGCTCCAGCGACGAGCAGCGCGGCGGTACCGAGTGTGGGGAGCAACGCCGCAATTCCCGGAAAGGTGGTGGTTGGTGTGATGGTGATCACGGCCGTGACGAGCGACGCGATCCCGGCAACGGCCACCCACGGAGCCCACCGCTCGCGTAGTTGGCGTCGTTGGCAGAACATCGCAGCACCGATGCCAAGTCCGATTTCCCACCATCGTGTCGGAAGGCTGTAGTAGGCCCAGGGGCTGTGACGCTCGGACATTTTGTAGGAGATTCCGAAGCTCCCGATCACTCCGATGACGACGACTGGGGTAAGCAGGCTCATGAACGATCGGCGAGCACGTGCGGCGAACCTCGTGAGAACCACCATGACAAGTGGCCAGAGAAGGTAGAACTGCTCCTCGACCGCCAGCGACCACATGTGCAGAAACGGCGATGGGATTGTTGACTGCACGAAGTACCCGCGTGAATTCAGGGCGAACGCGTAGTTGCTGAGATAGACCGACGCCCACCCGCCATCTACGGCTGTTGAGTGCCACCGAAGTGGTGAGAGCACGAATGTGGCTACGACGAGCGTGCAGAGGATGACGGCGGTCATCGCTGGGGCAAGTCGTCGGATTCGGCGGGCCCAGAACTGTTGGAGTGATAGTGAACCGGATGCCGAAAGCTCCTTCAACAAAAGGCCCATGATCAAGAACCCGGAGATGACGAAGAAAACATCAACGCCGACGAAACCGCCGCGGAACCCTGGAATGTCGGCGTGGTACGCGACCACTATCGTCACTGCAATGGCGCGAAGGCCGTCGATGTCGCCGCGATGGTCAGAGCTGGCGATCGGTTGCTTGGGTGAGGGCGGTGAGGTCACCGCTCTGTCGGCGAGCTGTTGTCGCTAGCTGCAACAGCACGGTGTGTTCGCCTTGATGCCCAGCGGTAGACGTCGAGTAGGCGGAGCGCTGAGCCGCGCACGGTGAAGCGCTCTTCGAACAGTTCACGTGCCCGGAGAGCGCGTGCTGCAGCGCCGTCCGGGTCGTTTGCGACGTCGACGAGCGCTGCCGCAAGGTCCAACCTGGCCACATAGCGTGAATTCACACCGTCCTCGAGAATGCCCTCCAAACCGTCGAGGCGGACGGACACGATCGGCGTACCGACAGCCATCGCTTCAATGAGGGCCCCCGCCGCACCCTCGCGGTATGACGAACACACGATGGCGTCCGCTGCGCGGAGGAGGTCGGCGATGTCGTCGCGGTGTCCGAGTAGGTGGATCCGATCTGAGTGGGAGCTAGCGGCATGGGCGGCGGAGACTTCGGCCGATGAACGTCCCTCTCGTCCCGCGATGAGCAGCATCGCAGCAGGCAATTCACCCGCCACGGAGTCGAATGTTCTGATCAGGCCGACGTGGCCCTTTGGAGGCTCTTGGCGCCCGACGTTGAGGAAGAGAGTGGCAGTTTGAGGAAACCCAAGTTGATAGCGCGCCGCTTCCCGGTCCTGTGGCGAGGCAAATGGAAACTCGTCCGGGTACCGTCCCCGCTCGGCCACCCGAACCCTGGCGCGGCGGACCCTCAACGACCGGCACTGAGTGGCCGCAACCCCGTCGGTGACGGCGTGAAACCGGACGTGTGGAAGGTGCGCCAACGCCACTTGCGCCACTCGAACTGCATGCAGCTTCCATGCGGCAACCGGTTCGCTGGAGGGCTCGACGGGCGTGCTCGCCCACGTCACGAGCATCGGCACGCGGGTTCCCAACAGCGCGAGGTAGCTGGGGAGTTCGGCTTCAAACAGCGTCGCGTGGACGAGGTCGGGCCGGAGGTCCTTGGCGAGCCGACGTATGGCGCGCACCCGTCGAGGGAAGGAGAGACCGGACAAATCATGGAATGTCGCCCCGGCGTTGATCAGTCCTGGGAGTAACGCCACATCCGTCGACAACACGGCCAGATGGACTTCGACCCCCTCCGCCATGATGTGAGGCAGCACCGCTGCTGCCGATTGTTCCGCCCCGGCAGCTGCAGATAGAGACGGGATGATGACGAGAACACGTTGCACGTGACCACCTGGGGTGCGATTCGAGGCGGGAGCCAGTCGCCGACAGAAGGTTCAACCCTACCGGTGTCGCCCCGGACGCTGACCGTCGAAGGCGTTCTTGCTCCTGAGTCGATCGACTCTGGAGTTTCTGCGTGGTTTCTGGTGAGATGGCGGCGCTATGACTTGTGGGCAGGGGACACGTGAGCTCTGAGATTTCGATTCGTCGTGCGGAGCCGAGCGATATGGAGTCGATTCTCGGGCTGTGTCGTGCGTCGCTCGGTTGGAAGGCCTCGGACCCGAACGAGGCATTCTTCAACTGGAAGCACGTCGACAACGCGTTCGGCGAGTCGCCGAGCTGGGTGGCGACCACCGGCGATGGCGACATCGTGGGCTTGCGGGTGTTTATGCGTTGGGAGTTTCGTGGCCCGGAAGGACGCACGTATCGGGCGGTGCGTGCGGTCGACACGGCGACGCATCCCGATTTCCAGGGCCGCGGGATCTTCACCAAGCTCACGTTGGCGGGTGTCGAGGAGCTCACGGCCGATGGCGTCGACTTCGTGTTCAACACACCGAACGACAAGAGCATGCCCGGCTACCTGAAGATGGGCTGGTCGCAGGTGGGTTCGGTTCCGGTGGGGCTTCGTGTCGGCGGGGTCGGTTCGCTCATTCGAACCGCGAAGGCTCGCACGGCGGCGGAGTTGTGGTCGGAACCGACGACGGCCGGCATCCCTGCGGTGGAGTTCTTTGACCGCCCAGATGTGGTCGACCGACTGGCGTCCACAGCGCCGGCGTCCACCACGCCAGCGAACGGGTCAGCGTTCACCACCAACCGCTCCGCGGAGTTCTACCGTTGGCGTTACTCGTTCGAGCCGCTGCGCTACCGGGTGTGGCCGTTCGGCAACGGCGGCATCGTATTTCGGGTTCGTCGACGGGGTGCGGCGTTTGAGGCAACGATCTGTGACGTCATCGAACCCGACGCGTCCAACGGAAAGCTCCTGCGCGAATTTGGCTGGCTCCGCAAGGCGACCGGTGCCGACTACTTGTTAGGAACCCAGGCGTCGGTGCGTCGTTCGTGGGGGTTCGCCCCGTTGCCGGGTTCGGGGCCAATGCTGACCTGGCGGCCCCTCGCCCGGCCGGGTGTACCGACCCTCGCCGAGGTTGATCTCGCGCTCGGCGACCTGGAGTTGTTCTAGTGATCCGAGTGTTGTGGTTGGCAAAGGGGCTCGGACCGGGTGGGATGGAGCGTTTGCTGGAAACCCATGCCCGCGTGGGCGACCGTTCCATCTTCGAGTTCGAGGCGGCCTATCTGGTGGAGCGACCTCATTCGATCGTCGGGTCGTTGGAGGAGTTGGGGGTTCCGGTTCACCGGCTCGAGGGCGGGTTGGCGAGTTGGCCGAGGCAGCTGCGCCGCCTGGTTGCGGAGCAGCGCATCGATGTCGTCCACACGCATTCGCCGATGGTGGCGGCGCTCGCCCGTCCGGTGTTGCGGTCGATGCGCAATCGACCGGCGCTCGTCTATACCGAACACAACTCGTGGGACTGCTACGGCACCGCGACGCGTCTGGCGAACGCGGCGACCTATCTGCTCGACGACGAGCAGCTTGCGGTGTCCGCCGCGGCTGCAACATCGGCGCCTGCGGTACTGCGGCCGCGGATGCGGGAGTTGACACATGGGATCGATGTCGAACGTTTGCAACAGCTCGACATCGACCGAGTCGAGATCCGGGAGCGGCTCGGCATTGGCGCCGAGGCGAAGTTGGTGATCACCGTTGCGCACCTTCGGGCCGAGAAGGGCTACGAGGTGTGGTTGGAGGCCGCCAAGCGGGTGACCGAGGCACGCGAGGATGTCGTGTTCGTCAGCGTTGGGCACGGTCCGCTGGAGGCGGAACTCCGCGAGCAACATCGGCGGCTCGGCCTTGACGATCGGGTGAGGTTCCTCGGCTTTCGGGACGACGCCGTCGAGTTGTTGGCAGCGGCCGACGTGTGCTGTTTCGCGTCCCATTCGGAGGGGTTGCCGGTCGTCGTGATGGAGGCAGCCGCGCTCGGGGTGCCGATCGTGGCTACCGCGGTCGGCGGGTTGGTCGGAGCGATCGACGACGGCATGAACGGGCGGCTGGTTCCACCCGGGGACCCGCAGGCGTTGGCCGATGCGCTGAGCGAGGTGTTGGGCGACGACGACGTACGAAGGCAGATGGGCGAAGCGATGCGGTCGCGGGCTGGGCGTTACGACGCCATCGGTGCGATTGACGTGATCGAGGCGTTGTACCGCGAGGTGCATGCAGCGCACCGTGGGGCTGGGCACGCTGAGGCTCACCGACCCGGAGATGCCGTCTGATGTGCGGCATCGCAGGCATCTACGATCCTCGAGCCGCCCTGGGCGCGGAAGCGTTCGAGGCGCTGCTCGTGCGGATGACCGACACGATGGTCCCTCGGGGCCCCGATGGCAGCGGCCATTGGGTTGACGACGAGTCCGGCATCGGGTTCGGTCATCGCCGGCTGTCGATCATCGATGTGTCCGAGGCGGGAGCGCAGCCGATGCACTCGGCGAGTGGGCGATACGTCCTCACCTACAACGGTGAGATCTACAACGCCCGGTACCTACGGAGCGATCTTGAATCGGCTGGGGTGCGCTTCCGCGGTCATTCCGACAGCGAGGTGCTCGTTGAGGCGATCGACCGGTGGGGGATCGATCGGACCCTCGATCGCATCGATGGGATGTATGCGTTCGGGGTCTGGGACCGCAAGGACCGAGCGTTGACCTTGGTGCGCGATCGCATCGGCGAGAAGCCGCTCTGCTACGGCGAGTTGCCCGGCGGTGGTGTGGTGTTCGGGTCGACCCTCGATGCGCTGCGGGTGCACCCGAGGGTGTCGTCGCAGGTCGATCCGACATCGCTGGCGATGTACCTGCGGTACAACTACGTGCCGGCTCCGAGGTCGATCCTTGCCGGGGTGCGCAAGCTGGCACCTGGCGCCATGGTTCGCGTGAGTGCGGCCGGTGTGGGGGAGCAGGTTCCGTACTGGTCCTACGTTGACGTACTCAACGCTGTGGAGCCGTTTCGTGGGACGGACCGTGATGCCGTCGATCGACTTGATGAGTTGTTGCGCGAGTCGGTCGCGGATCGTTTGGTGAGCGACGTGCCGATCGGCGCGTTCTTGTCGGGTGGAGTCGACAGCGCAACCATCGTCGCGGTGGCACAGTCGGTCTCGAACGAGCCGCTCAAGACGTTCACCATCGGATCGACCCACGACGATTTCGATGAGTCGGCCGCGGCGCGGGCGATCGCCCGGCATATCGGAACCGATCACACGGAACTGATCGTGACCGACCAGGACGCGCTCGACCTCGTGCCCACCGTTGCCGGTGTCTACGACGAGCCATTCGGTGATGCCTCCCAGCTACCAACACTCTTGGTGTCGAAACTGGCGCGTTCGAAGGTGACCGTGTCGCTGTCGGGGGACGCCGGTGACGAGTTATTCGGCGGCTACAACCGCTACACCTCCACCCCGGCAATCCGCGCTAAAGCGGCGAGGGTGCCAGGCCGGATTCGGTCGGGAGCAGGTGCGGCGCTTGGTCGTGTTCCCCCGCGGGTATGGGATCGGGCGGCGGCGATGCTCCCCGAACACCGGCGTCCACAACAACTGGGTTTGAAGGTGACCAAAGCGCTCGAGGCGGTGCTGGCCTCAAGCGACCGGGCAGCCTATGAGGGGCTCGTTGAGCACTGGGCCGACGCGGAGGCGATGGTGAGTGGCCGGGTCGGCAACGCTCGCCAGGAGTTTGCGTGGGATGAGCGGCGAGCGTTCGCCGAGCAGATGATGACCGCCGACATCCTCACCTACCTCCCCGGCGACATCTTGACCAAGGTCGATCGCGCCGCGATGTCGGTGAGCCTGGAATCGCGCGTCCCCTACCTTTCGCGCTCCATCGTGGAGTTCTCTGCATCGCTGCCCTTGTCGATGAAAATCCGCGACGGCGAATCGAAGTGGGTGCTTCGCCAGGTGCTCGACCGATACGTACCGCGAGAGCTGATGAATCGCCCGAAGGCCGGGTTCGGCATGCCAATCGACGAGTGGCTACGTGGGCCGTTGAAGGGCTGGGGTGAGGAGTTGTTGGGCGAGTCAGCGTTCGATGAACACGTCGACCTCGGCGTCATTCGTGGGCGTTGGGACGAACACCAGGCAGGGCGGGTCCAGGCTGGATACGACCTGTGGGGATGTCTCCGGTTCGGGGCGTGGAGCGAACCCCAATGATCGAGCGGTAATCGACCGCTGCGAACGGCCTGGGTGCCGAGTTGGTATGGTCCAAGGGGATGGCACGCCTGCTTCACGTGGTCTCTTCAAACCAGCGAAGGGGGGCCGAGGTCTTTGGGGTGGAGCTTGCCGAGGTGCTCGCCCCACATGGTCATTCGGTCGAGGTGGTCGCGGTCAGTCGGGCGCCGGTCGGCCCGTATCTTGAGATCTCCGTGGCGGGCGGTTCGCGTTGGTCGCCCATCGGGCTCGGCAAGCTTTCGGCAGCGGCACGCAAGAGCGACGTCGTCATCGGGTTCGGGGGCGCGGCGTTGCAAGCAGGAGCGCTGAGTTCATCGCTCGCTCGTCGGCCGTTTATCTATCGGAGCATCGGCGATCCGCGGAGGTGGCATGACGTCCGTGCGGCGTCGCTGAGACTCGGTGCTCCACTGAAGCATGCGTCGGCAGTCGTGGCGGTATTCCCGCAAGCCCGACTGGAGTTCATTCGCCGTTTTGAGCTTGATCCGGACAAGGTGACGGTAATTCCGCGCGGAGTCCCCGCAAATCGATTCCCCGTTACTACCAGTGCCGAGCGAACGGAGGCGCGCCGGCATCTTGGGCTGGACAACCGCCCGTGGCTCGTCTTCGTGGGCTCGCTCACCGAAGAAAAGGCGCCGCTTCGAGCCATCGACGCGGTGCTCGCACATCCGACGGCTGGGCTCATCGTGTGCGGTGATGGGCCACTGCTCGGCAAAGTGCGGGAGCGGGCCGCTGCTCAGCCGGAGCGCCTCCACTTGCAAGGACCCGTTGTCGACGTACGGCCGAGCCTCAGGGCAGCGGACGCCATCATCTTGTCAAGCGACACCGAAGGCGTGCCCGGGGCGGTGGTGGAAGCTGGCATGACCGGCTTGCCTGCGATTGCCAGTGCTGTTGGTGGAGTCCCTTTCCTCGTTCGTGATTCAGAGACTGGGATTCTGGTAAACCCCGATTTCACAAGGGGGTTCACCGACGCGATCGACAGCGCCGTCCGTGGCGGGGCATCGATGGGTATGGCGGCCGCTCAGAGGTGTCGGCAGGAGTTTTCGATGGACGTTGTTGCGGCCAAATGGGCAGGTCTGATTCATGCGACACTCAACCGGTGATGGCAGGTGCCCGGCCGTTGTAGGGTGCCCCTATGGGCAGGGTCAAACGTCTTGGGCAGGTCGCACCCGGACTCAAGGTCGTGGCACGCAGATCGCGGCTCTACCGCCAGCACTTCGGCGTTGTGAAAGGATCTCTGCTTGGGCTTCGTGACCGTCCCGGGGCGACGGGGACGATGGACGTGACCTACAGCGGCTATCCACCTCTTCGAGTGAGGTGTGGGGACACCGATCTACGAACGCTCTGCCATGTGCTGTGTGAGACTGGCTATGAGTTCCCGTTCAGCCTGCCGGGTGACGTCAGCTGGATCATCGACGCTGGCGCCAACATCGGGATGGCGTCCGTCTACTTCGCGCGCCGCTATCCCTCGGCGACCATCGTCGCGATTGAGCCGGATCGGTCGAACTTCGAGCTCCTTGAGCGGAACACGTCAGCGTTCGCCAACGTTCGCTGTGTGCCAGCAGCCCTCTGGTCGACGGAGGGCGAGGTTGATCTAGTAGACTCGGGCGAAGGCTCCTGGGGGTTCCGCGTCGGTGGGCAGCCGTCGACGGACTGCCCCTTGACGACGGTGGACTCGGTCACGATCGACGGCCTGATCGAACGCTTCGGGATGGACCGAATCTCGCTGCTGAAGGTCGACATTGAAGGCGGCGAGCGAGCGGTGTTCACGAACCCCGACGGATGGATCGAACGTGTGGATGCAATCGCTATCGAGCTGCACGAGCACCTGGCGCCTGGTTGCTTGGAGGCGTTCGACCGCGCGACCTCTGAGTTCTCGTTTCGGGACGTTCGAGGTGAGGATACCTTCGTCGTTCGTTGACGTGTTAGTCCTCCGGCTGGCCACCTGATTCGGCGAGCAACAGTCGCGGGTGCACGTCCTGCCCCATACGGTTCATCGCTCCGTGGAGTGCGCCCCACCACCGGAACCGCAACGACAGCCACCGGCCTCGACGCACGTCGGTCAGACTCAGTGCCGCCATCCGGTACATCCATCCCCAAAAATACGCGGCCGACCGCCGATCGAGAGCAATCCTCAGGTGATTTCTTGCCTGGTAAAAGGCGCGCCAAGACGAGGCTGAGCCCAGGTGCATCGCATTCACCTCCGATGCCTGCACGAGGAGCGTGCCACCGGCCGCGGCGATCCGAGTTGTGTACTCAATATCCTCCATCATCATGAAGAGGTCTTCCCTCGGAAGGCCGACGGCCTCGACGGCCTTGTGGGACACGAGAGTCCCGTCAACCAGGGTGAACTGCGCCAAGTTCACCGCGTCGCTGTTGTCGAACCCGTGGCGAATGCGACCACGCTGGATTCGTCCTCCCCGGTTCGCTATGACCCACGGGGCATGTGGCGAACTGTGGGCGATTTCCAGCATCTTCTGGACGTGATCGGGCGCCGGCGGTGTGTCGTCATCGAGCAGCCAGTACCAGGCTGGGTCGTACACGGCCCGAGCGTGTCGCATGCCTAGTGGTCCGTCGCGGAATTGGTGAGGTGGGTCAGGGTGGCCCGCCCCCGGTTGACTTTCTCGATGATCTCCTCCGCCGTTTTGACCCACACGAGGGGTTCGGGGTCGTCGTTCCAGTGCGAGACCCACACGTCGATGGCTTCGGTTAGAGCGGCGACGCTGTTGAAGGTTCCTGTCTTGAGCCGTTTCTTGGTGAGTTGAGCGAACCAGCCCTCGACCAGGTTCAGCCACGACGCCGAGGTTGGCGTGAAGTGCAGGTGCCACCGCTTTTTCTGCGCTGGCTTGGCCAGCCACGCCTTCACCTCGGCGGACTTGTGCGCCGAGAGGTTGTCCAATACGACATGGATCTCCTGGTCCCGGGGGACGTGGACGTCAATCCACCGAAAGAACGCCAACACATCGGCACTGGTGTGGGTCTTGCGGGTGTCATGAAGCACCTCACCGGTCACGACATTCAACGCCGCAAACAGGTCGGTGGTGCCATTGCGTTTGTAGTCATGGGTCATCGTGCGACCCCGACCCCGCTTCATCGGCAGCGACGGCTGGGTGCGATCCAACGCTTGGCACTGGGTCTTTTCATCGAAGCTGAACACCACCGCCCCCTCCGGCGGGTTCAGATACAACCCGACCACGTCGACAAGCTTCGCCTCGAAGTTCGGATCGTTCGACAACTTGAACGTGTCGACCCGCCAGGGACGCAGCTTGCGGTCCTTCCAGATTTTCGCCACGAAGTCCTTACCCACCCCGTGCCGCGCAGCCATCGTCCGTGTCGACCACTGCGTCGACTCGTCATCGGGCACCGAATGCAACGTGTCGTTCACGATCGCCTCGACCACGTCGTGGCTGACCTTGGGTTTGCGACCACGACCTCGAGTGATCTTGCCCACCTCATTGACCCCGCCAGCCTCGAAGCGGGTACGCCACCGCCGTACCGTGTCCGGGGTCGCATCAACGCGCCGGGCGATCTCGTTGTTCGCCACCCCATCGGCCGCCCACAACAATGCCCGCGCCTGGCGCACACAGCGGTACGGCAACACCGACGACCGCGCCATGCGATCCAACTCGGCCCGCTCGGCATCGGACACAGTCAACGGGGCAGCAACAGCGATCGGCATAACCCGACACTAACCCACCTCGCTATTTAACCGACGTACCACTAGCGCGAGGGCGGCGCCGTATCCAACGTTGGATGGTGAGGCGATGTAATCGACATTCGGTCGGTCCGACAGCAGGTCTCTGACAGCGTCGTCGGCGTCGTTGTCTACGACCACAATCCGGTCCGCGGGACGCGATTGCGAGGTAATCCCCGCCAGAGTCTGTGTGAGCGTCGTTGGCCGACGATACGTCACAATCACGGCAATGATGGTCATGTCGGTCCTTGGGTGTTCGGGGCGCGTCTGACGTCGTCGAACACCCGCCAAGACGATATCCGCATGGGACTCGCATCTTGAGATTGCGTCACCTGCTGCCATCCGACATCGGGCTTCGCTCAATCAAGCTATCGGAGAACGTTCGACGGCCTGATCTTTGCGATGTATTCAAAAGAGGCTGCGCGCGCTCAACCACCAACTGCATCGTAGCGGTCTGTACCCGATGGTGAGCGTGACCCGTCCGAGCGACCTGGGGAATCTCAAACCGGCATACCTACCCATGAGCAGGCACCGCGACGACAGAGCGTCAGTCACCTGATTTCGGGCTCAACTGACGCTCTCGGGGGTGCCTGGTGGTTGCGCACGCCGCCCGTTCCCTACGTTGCCTGGCTGTCTAGGACAGTCAACGGCGAAGGGACGGCGTGCGCGTCAGCAAGGTACTCAAGAAGAT
>WBZT01001487.1_pt1 | contig 17087 bp, 15 predicted proteins | sample 5204241 | NCBI WGS metagenome assembly WBZT01 (sample SAMN12344358, study PRJNA552823) | activated sludge metagenome | biome: Activated sludge suspended growth; feature: Nitrification reactor; material: Wastewater; isolation source: activated sludge from nitrification reactor of wastewater...
CGCCGGGGTAGCCAGAGTGGCGATAGTATTTCTTGTCCTCGGCCTTGTTGCCGGTGACGCGCAGTTTTTCGACATTGGTGACGACGATGTAGTCGCCGGTATCCACGTGCGGGGTGAATTCGGGCTTGTGCTTGCCACGCAGGCGGCGAGCGATTTCGGTCGCCAGGCGACCCAGCACCTTGTCTGTGGCATCAACCAGAAGCCAGTCACGCGTCACTTCGTGCGGTTTGGCGGAGAAAGTCTTCATCAAAAACGCCGTCCTTTTTGCCTGATAACGGAAAGCCCAGCATGTTATTGCAAGTGCGCGACTGATGTCAATCGCTGTTTCGCTGGTCGACGTGTCGCGGTGGTGCGGATCTTGCGGGCTGATCTGAGCCCGCAAGATCCGCGCTGCGAGTCGGCGCAGCCGAGCGCTCCCCAAAATGGCTTTACGCCGCGCTGCACAAGCAAAAAAAAGCGCGGCTCAAGGGAGCCGCGCTAAATCCACACCAAAGGAGGAGGGTGGAGGAGACAAGGGGAGAAGGCCTGATGTGGTCTGCTTCAATCGCTTAGGTTGGGTAAATTATGAATCTTCCGACGACCGAGGTCAAGTATTTTTTGTGCGTTGCGCCATGTTTTTCCAGGATCTTTTTCGGTAACGCAGGGTAGGCGATTGCAAGGCATATCGATCAATAGCTTAAGTGCATTCTGGAACACTGGTTGCACAATAAGTAACGCTTGTGTTGTGTATTTAAGCGTCACCGACGATTTGTGGTGTTGCGGCGCAGCATGTTGCGCTTTGCGGCGGCTGCGCAACTTCGGACTACAATCCCGTCTCGCCGCGGCAATTGCTTGCCCAGGCGCCGAGCCGCTGGTGAGGCGCCATGGGGAAGCGCGGCGCCCGTCCGTGGCCGGCGATCCCGGCATCCCGAGCAGGTTGCGCTTGTCAGGGTCTGAAGCTTCGTCGTCCCTTTCTGGAGAAGAGGAGGAGCAAATGGAATGCAGGGTGAAGTGGACCGGGGACGGGATGTCCTTTGTCGCCGAAACAGGCAGCAATCATTCGCTGGTGATGGATGGCGCGCCCGAAGCAGGCGGACGCAATCTGGCGCCCCGACCGATGGAACTGTTGCTGGCTGGAACGGGCGGTTGTACCGCGTTCGACGTCGTCCTGATTCTGAAAAAGGGACGTCACGCCGTCAGCGGGTGTGAGGTAAGCCTGCAGGCCGAGCGCGCGGAGGCCGAGCCCAGAGTATTCACCCACATCCACCTTCACTTTCGGGTGAGTGGAAAGCAACTGAAGCCGGACGCAGTCGCGCGGGCGATCGAGTTATCCAAGGACAAGTACTGTTCCGCTTCGATCATGCTCGGCAAGACAGCGACGATCACGCATGACTTCGAGATCGTCGAGGCCTGATCGTCCGTTCGGTCAAACGGTCATGGCTGGGTCAGGCGCCCCGGAGGGTCAAGGCCATGACGCTTTCCCTCCCTTGCCGTGCGCGTGTCGAGCTGCGCTGACCGGGCCCGGAGTGGGTCTTCGACAGGCTCTGGCCGAACGGTCGCTGCGACTGTTCGTGGCGGAACGAACTAGACGTAGTAAGCGGTACGGGTCATCGCCCGCGCTGCCAGCTTCATCGCCTGGATGGCCGGTGTCGGCAGTTCGTGCGCGCCGAGACGCACCGCGGTTTCGGCATGCGCGATCTCGTCGAGTCGCATTTGTGCGACGATTGCCCGCGATCGGCTGTCCTGACTCGGCAGTTCGGCAAGGTGATGATCCAGGTGCGCTTCGACCTGTCTCTCGGTCTCGGCGAGGAAACCGAGGCTCCAGTGGTCCCCGACCTTGCCGGCGGCGATCCCGATGGTCAGCGCGCCAAGGTACCAGACCGGGTTCAACAGACTGGTGCGACCCTCGAGTTCGGCGAGTCGTTGTTCGGTCCACGCTAGATGTTCGGTTTCCTCATGCGCCGCTTGCTGCAGCGCCAGGCGCAGGGCAGGGTCACGACAGGTCAACGCCTGCCCCTGGTAGAGCGCCTGCGCGCACACCTCGCCGACGTGATTGATGCGCATCAGGGCGCTGGCGTGCGCTCTCTCCGGCCTGGATAAGGCGGGCTCGGGCTCCCGGCTGCCGGGAACCTCGCGCACGCTCGTCGCCGGTGCGAAGAGCGTGCGCAGGGCCTTGTCGAGTTCGATGATGAATCGGTCGCTGATCATGAACTGTCCCTCGCGTTGCGCTTGCTGTGCGACACCGAATTACTCAGGGTCTGCTGGTCACGCGGTCGCCGCCGCTGCGCAGGGACTGGCGCAGATCGTCGGCCGTCTGGGTCGGAATCCCGAGCGGGCAGAAGTATTCGCTGAATAGCGCGGCGTGGTGCCGGTTCAGCGTATTCTCCCGGATCTTCTCCCATTGGTCGTTGCGTGCCTTCGACCAGGTCTTGTCCGCACGGCCGAGGGCGTAGAGTCGACGTTCGCCGGTCAGACAGTTCATTGCCTCGTAGCTGACATTTTGCGCCCCGGAAGAACTGATGATCACCAGCGTGTAGCGCACCACCCGGTCGCCGCCGACGCTCAGCGAAGCGCCGTCGATCATGAACGTGTTTTCGGTCGTTGCACTGACGACAAAGGGGATCAGGTTTTCGGGCTGTGGGAACGCTGGCCATGGTACTTCGACTTCCTGCGGGCGCTTCTGCTGCGCCTCAGCGTCGGCGCCAACTGACCCGCCTGACGCAGGGAACGCCAGCACAACTACCAGCAGCCAACGCGTCAGTGTTCCGCTGGGCGGCAGACGAAGGGGACCGCCTTTACGGGTCAGGGGACAAAGCGGATATTTCATTCCTTGACAGTCGTTTCAACTGGTGCGGTTACGGTAACAGGTGTCGCAGAGTGGCGCGTCCGGCGATGATCCGCATTGAGAAAGCGAGCCAGCTCATTCAGTGCCTGCTCATAGACCTGGCGCTTGAACTCGATGACCGCGTCGAGCGATACCCAGTAGGTATTCCAGCGCCAGGCGTCAAACTCCGGATGATCGCAGGCGCGCAGGGAAACGTCGCAGTCGCGCCCAACCAGACGCAGCAAAAACCAGATCTGTTTCTGCCCGCGGTAACTGCCCCGCCATTCGCGTCTTACCCAATGCGTCGGTACGTCGTAGCGCAACCAGTCCCTGGTCCGGCCAAGAACGAGCACGTGCTCGGGCAGCAAGCCGACCTCTTCATACAACTCCCGGTACATCGCCTGCTCGGGCGTTTCGCCCCGCTTGATGCCGCCTTGCGGGAACTGCCATGAATGCTCTCGGATACGCTTGCCCCAGAAGACCTCGTTCCTGGCGTTACAAAGAATGATGCCGACGTTCGGGCGATAGCCTTCACGGTCAAGCATTCTAGAACCTGCAAATTGATTGATTGAGCGCATTTTTCCACATTTCGCCAGGCTTGCAAAGCGCAGCGCGCCGTGGCTACCCCTCGCGGCGGCGGCGCGCTCTCGGTGAGGAGCATTTCCTTGCCCGGATTCCCTGCCCGGCGCCGCCCGGCAATCTTTCAGCGAGTGTGGAATAGTCGTCACGATCCGGTCCGCTGTCTTGTAGAATCGCGCCTTATTTGTCGCCAAGTTGAGTTCAATGCGCACTTCCCGGTTTTTTTTGTCAACGCTCAAAGAAGCCCCTGCTGACGCCGAGGTCATCAGCCACCAGCTCATGCTGCGCGCCGGGATGATCAAACGTCTGGCGGGCGGCATCTACACCTGGATGCCGATCGGCCTGCGCGTGCTGCGCAAGGTCGAGGCGATCGTTCGCCAGGAGATGGATCGAGCGGGGGCCGTAGAGCTGTCGATGCCGGCGGTGCAACCGGCCGAACTGTGGCAGGAATCGAGCCGTTGGGAGAAGTACGGTCCGGAACTCCTGCGCTTCAAGGATCGGCACCAGCGCGATTTCGTCATCGGCCCGACCCACGAGGAGGTGATTACCGACATCGTGCGCCGGGAGGTAAAGAGCTACCGGCAGTTGCCGCTGCATTTCTACCAGGTGCAGGTCAAGTTCCGCGACGAGATCCGGCCGCGTTTTGGCGTCATGCGCGGCCGCGAATTCCTGATGAAGGACGGCTACTCGTTTCACAGCAGCTTCGCCGACCTCGAGCGCGAATATCGCAACATGTTCGATACCTATACACGCATCTTCAGTCGTCTGGGGCTCGAATTTCGTGCCGTCGCTGCCGATACCGGTTCCATCGGAGGTACTGGATCGCATGAATTCCACGTTCTGGCGGACTCCGGCGAGGACGCTCTGGCGTATTGTCCGGACTCCGACTTCGCCGCCAATGTCGAACTGGCGGAAGCCCTCGCTCCGCCGGCCAAGCGGTCCCCGCCTACCGCCGCCATGGTCAAGGTCGCGACCCCTGGGCTGACCCGCTGCGAGGCCGTGGCCGAGCTGCTTAAGCTCCCGCTGAGCAGGACGGTGAAGGCGATTGCCGTCGTGTTGACCCATGCGGCAAGCGGCTCTGGCCAGTTTGCGCTGGTCCTGCTGCGCGGCGACCACACCCTGAACGAGGTGAAGACGCAGAAGACGGTGGGCGATTTCCGCTTTGCGCGCGACGACGAGATCGTCGCTGCCCTCGGCTGTCAGCCCGGCTACATCGGTCCGGTCGGTGTCGCCGATCTTCCGGTTTTCGCCGACCGCAGCGTCGCCGTGCTGAGCGACTTTGTCTGTGGCGCCAACGAAGCAGGTTTCCACCTGAGCGGGGTGAACTTCGCCCGCGATGTACTCGAACCGACGCTGGTCAGTGATTTACGCAACGTCGTCAGCGGTGATCCGTCGCCCGATGGGCGCGGCAGGCTGGAACTCTGCCGCGGTATCGAAGTGGGACACATTTTCCAGTTGCGGACCAAATACGCCGAAGCGCTCAAGTGCAATTTCCTTGACGAAGGCGGGCAGAGCCGGACGATGGAAATGGGCTGTTACGGCATCGGAGTCACGCGCATCGTCGGCGCGGCCATCGAGCAGGGTCATGACGAGCGGGGCATCATCTTTCCGGCAGCCATTGCTCCGTTCGCCGTGTGCATCGTGCCCATGGCCTACGCCAAGAGCGAGGCGGTGCGGGCGGCCGCCGATGCGCTCTACGCCGAGTTGACCCGGGCCGGTCTGGATGTGCTGCTCGATGACCGTAACGAGCGGCCGGGAGTGATGTTCGCCGAAATGGAACTGATCGGCATTCCACATCGGGTGGTGGTGGGGGAGCGCGGGCTCGCGCAAGGCAAGCTCGAATACAAGGGTCGCGTGGACGCTGAAGCACAAATGATCGCCACCGCCGAAATTGTCCAGTTCCTGAAGGACCGACTATGCGCTATCTGACCGCTCTGCTTGCTTTTCTGCTGCCTTGGGCGGTGCACGCCGGCGCGCAGAGGTACGAGCCGCTGTCGGCCAGCGTGCAGGCGGCACTGTCGCGTACGGTGTCGGATCGGGCGCCACCGCGGAGTGCCTTTCGCGATTCGCTGGAGGCTACCGACTGGTTGAGCGAGATGTCACGGCGCCTCGAAAAACGCATTCCTGACCGTGAGGGCCGACTCGACTTTCTGCACTCGGTGCATTACGAAGCGACGCGCGCGGGGCTCGATCCACAACTGGTGCTCGGCCTGATCCAGGTCGAGAGCGGTTTCAAGAAGTACGCCGTGTCGAGCGCCGGCGCGCGCGGCTTCATGCAGGTGATGCCGTTCTGGGTGAAGCTCGTCGGGGCCGGAGACGACAACCTGTTCCACCTGCGCACCAATCTGCGTTATGGGTGCACCATCCTGCGCCACTACCTCGACATCGAGCGTGGTGACCTCTACCGGGCGCTCGGTCGTTACAACGGCAGCCTCGGGCAGCCGCAATACCCGAATCTGGTCCGCCTGGTCTGGCAGAATCACTGGACCTACAGCCGGAGCAAGCTGGCGATGCGTTGACCCGCCCGGGCCAGAAGATTCAGCGCATTCCGGGCAACATGCCCTTGAGGCCGCGCATGAGTTGTCCCATGCCGCCGCGCGAAAACGACTTCATCATCTTTTGCATCTGTTCGAACTGCTTGAGCAGGCGATTGACCTCCTGCACCTGAACGCCGGCGCCCATCGCAATCCGGCGTTTGCGCGTCGCCTTGAGCAACTCCGGCCGGCTGCGCTCGGCAGGGGTCATCGAGTTGATGATTCCTTCGATGCGTGCGACCGTCTTTTCTTCGCCGCCGGCCGGCAATTGGCCAGCCGCCTGTGAGAACTGCGCCGGAAGCTTCTCGAGCATCGACGACAGGCCGCCCATCTTGCGCATCTGGCCGATCTGGTCCTTGAAATCGTTGAGATCAAAGCTCTTGCCTGACTTGAGCTTCTTGGCGAACTCGATCGCCTTTTCTTCGTCGATCCCCTTTTTTGCCTCCTCGATCAGCGACAGCACGTCGCCCATGCCGAGAATGCGCGAGGCCATTCGCTCCGGGTGAAAGGCTTCGAGCCCGGTCAGTTTTTCGCCGATCCCGGCATACTTGATCGGCCGTCCGGTAACGTGACGAACGGAAAGTGCAGCCCCGCCGCGGGCGTCGCCATCGAGCTTGGTGAGGATGATTCCGGTCAGCGGCAGGGTTTCGTTGAACGCTCGGGCGGTGTTGATCGCATCCTGACCCTGCATGGCATCGACCACGAACAGCGTTTCGATCGGTCGGATTGCGGCGTGCAGTTCGGCGATTTCCCTCATCATCGCCTCGTCGATCGACAGGCGGCCGGCCGTGTCCACCAGCAGAACGTCGTGGTAGTGACGCTTCGCCCAGTCGACCGCATTGCGCGCAATGTCCACCGGCTTTTCGCTGGCGGTGGAGGGAAAGAAATCGGCCCCGACCTGTGCGGCGACCGTTCTCAACTGCTCGATCGCCGCCGGGCGATAGACGTCGCAGGAAACGACGAGCACCTTCTTTTTTTGCGTCTCACGCAACAGCTTGGCGAGCTTGGCGACCGTCGTCGTCTTGCCTGACCCCTGCAGGCCGGCCATCAAAACAACTGCCGGCGGCTGGGTCGCCAGATTCAGCCCGCTGTGCGCCTCGCCCATGAGCCGGGTGAGTTCGCGATGGACCACCCCGACCAGAGCCTGCCCCGGGCTCAACGATCCGATGACCTCCTCGCCAATCGCCTTTTCCCTGACTGCGGCGATCAGTTCCTTGACCGCCGGTAGGGCGACGTCGGCCTCGAGCAGGGCAAGGCGTACTTCGCGCAAGGCATCGGCAATGTTGCTTTCGGTCAGGCGCGCTTCACCGCGCAGCGTTTTCATGACGCGGGTGAGGCGTTGGGTCAGGTTGTCGAGCATCTGGATTCCGGCTTGGTGTAAACTCAAAAAATGCCCGATATTCTACTGCACCTTCTGCCGCACGTCGTTTCATCGCTGCTCTATGCCGCACTGGGGTTTCATTTCTGGCGCACGCGCTGGCGTGCAAGCGGCCGGTCGCTGGTCACCCTGCCAATGCAGCCGTGGGAACGGGCGGCCATTCTCGCGGCGCTCGCGGTGCAGGGCTACGGGCTGTACCAGGGCCTGTTTGGCGCCGGCGGCATGCGCTTCTCGTTCAGTTTCGCGCTGTCGCTGATGCTCTGGCTGGCCGTGCTGATCTACTGGCTGGAGAGCTTTCGCTCGCGCATGGACGGCCTGCAACCGATGGTCTTGCCGCTCGCCGCGCTGAGCGCGGCGGCGCCGGCCGTTTTCCCGCAACTACGCGTCGTGGGCCACGCAGGCGCCTGGGGCTTTCAGGTGCATTTCCTCGCCGCGATGCTGGCCTACAGCCTGTTTACGCTGTCCGCACTGCACGCCGTGTTCATGGGCTTTGCCGAACGGAAGCTGCATCAGCGGGCAGTCAACAAAAGCCTGAGTAGCCTGCCGCCGATCCTGACCATGGAAGCCCTGCTGTTTCGCATGATCACCGTCGCCTTCTGCCTGCTGACCGTTGCGCTGTTGAGTGGCGTCCTGTTCTCCGAGGCGATCTTTGGCCAGGTCGCGGTGCTTGACCACAAGACCTTGTTTGCCTTCGCTTCCTGGGGAATCTTCGCGGCGTTGCTGATTGGCCGCCGCGTTTATGGCTGGCGCGGCCGCATCGCACTGCGCTGGACCCTGGCCGGCTTCATGGTGCTGCTGCTGGCCTACATCGGGAGCCGCTTTGTCGCCGAAGTCCTGCTCGGTCGCATCTGAACCGGCTGGAGAGTTGCTGTGCTTCCCGCACGCGCATACGTTCTTGAGTTGCTGGGCGACTTTGACGGCAGGCCCGCCGGCGCACGCGGCCTAACCCGTCAGCGCCTGTGCGCGTTCTTGCCGATCCCTGAGCCAGGCCGAGAATTCGCGCCCCAACTCGGGGTGTGACTCACCGAGGACAACGCTGGCCTGCATCAGTCCGAGCTTGCTGCCGCAGTCGAAGCGTTGGCCGTGATAGCGATAGGCGAGGACCTGTTCGCTGGCCAGCAGCGCGGCGATGCCGTCGGTAAGCTGGATTTCTCCCCCGGCGCCGCGCGGCTGTTCGCGAATCCGGTCAAAAACGGTCGACGTCAGCACGTAACGGCCGGCGACGGCCAGATTGGACGGGGCTGCGCTCGACTGAGGCTTCTCGATCAGGCCTTCGACATCGACCAGGTCGGCCGACAGCGGCGTGCCCTTGACGATCCCGTAGCGATGCGTCTCGCCCCAGGGCACTTCCTGCACCGCCAGGATGCTGCACTGACGTTCGGCGAACAGTTCGGTCATCTGGTGCATGATCGGTGGCGCACCAATCATCAGGTCGTCGGCCAGCAGCACGGCAAACGGCTCACCGCGCACCAGCCGTTCGGCGCAGAGAACCGCGTGCCCCAGGCCCAGCGCTCTCGGCTGGCGCACATAAATACAATCCATGTCGTCCGGCTTGATCGAATGCACGAGAGCCATCAGCTCGTCCTTGCCGCCAGCGGCAAGTTCTGCCTCGAGCTCGTAGGCGGTGTCGAAGTGGTCCTCGATCGCGCGCTTGTTGCGGCCGGTGACGAAGATCATTTCCCTGATTCCGGCGGCGTAGGCCTCTTCGACTGCATACTGGATCAGCGGTTTGTCCACCACCGCCAGCATTTCCTTGGGGCTGGCCTTGGTCGCCGGCAGGAAGCGGGTGCCGAGACCGGCGACCGGGAAAACGGCCTTTTGAACGTTCTTCTGGACTTTCATTCGACCTACCATCAAGTTCGGGTCAGGCTGAGCAGTCTGCACGTCGCGCCGTCTTCAACGACACCCTGCGGTAGCCGGCAAGAACATCCTGGGCGCCTGCCCGTACACTCAAACAACCCGTATTCTATTCCAGCACGCTGCGCGCGCGGTGACTTTTGTCCTCGGCGATGATTCTCGAGCGGGGTTCCGGGCGATCTTCCCTGCGGCGGTGATGTGGCCGATAATTGCCGGAGATCCGCGCCACGACGGTCGCGAGAACGTCAGAGTTGCCCGCCTAACGGTCATGACTTTTCCAGGCACCCCAGATCATGAAAGTCATGACCGTTTCCCTCTCCCCCGACCCCTCTCCCGCAAGCGGGCGAGGGGAGATTCCTGAGTCGCTGACGCGACTTTCATAGTAACTGATGGAAACCTTGCCGCTCGACCTCACCGGTTTGCTGGCCATCGCCGCGGGTCTTGGCTGGGCGTCCGGAATCCGTCTGTACGCGACCCTGTTCAGCGTCGGCCTGGCCGGCCGGCTGGAGTGGGTGGCGCTACCCGAGGGCCTGCGGGTGCTCGAGCACCCATGGGTTCTGACGGCGGCCGGACTGATGCTGCTGGTCGAGTTCCTGGCCGACAAGCTGCCGGTTGTCGATTCCCTGTGGGATGCGGTGCACAGCTTCATTCGCATCCCCGCAGGCGCCGCCCTCGCGGCCCTGGTCTTTGGCGGGCAGGGCGTCGAGTGGCAGACGGCGATGGCCATCGTCGGGGGTGGTCTGGCCGCCGGCGCGCATTTCGCCAAGGCCGGAACGCGGGCGGCGGTCAATCTGTCGCCAGAACCTTTCAGCAATCTCGCTGCGTCGTTTGCCGAGGACTCGCTGGTGCTGCTCGGGGTGTGGCTGATGTTCGCCCATCCGTGGGTACTGCTCACGCTGCTGGCCTTGTTCGTTGCACTCCTGGCCTGGCTGCTACCGAAGCTTTGCCGCTGGCTCGCCCGCCGTCGCCGGGTGGCCGGCTGATCGTGCTGCGCCACCCGCCCACCGATAGCCGCGGTGCTCAGGGGAGGCGGGAGACGGTCCACGACATGCCGCCATTTACCGCCAGCAGCGAGGCGATCAGCAGGGCAAGGCAGAGGCTGCGGTACAGGCGGGGATTGGCGGTGCGGTCGGCGATCGCGAGAATGTGCAGCGCGCCCCAGGCGACGCCCAGGCCACCGATCAGCGGTATGCCGAGCACCTGCAGTTCGACATTGCTGAGCGACAGCATACGGCTCTCGTGCCAGGGCACAGCGAGAAAGACGCCCAGGGTCCAGAACAACGCCGTGCTGCCTGCCGCGCAGATTGCCGCCGCCCCACGCGTGATCCATTTTTCCATTCGAGGTTCCCGGTTGTCTTGCTATGAAAGTCGCATCAGCGACTCACGAACCTCCCCTCGCCCGCTTGCGGGAGATGGGTCGGGGGGCGAGATGGGGAATTCACGGAGCATGCTCCGTGCCCATCGAGCGATTCCGAGGGAGGGGAAACGGTCATGGCTTTCATTATCCGGGGTGCCTGACCAAGCCATGACCGTTTGGCGGGCAGAACGCTGCGTCAGGGTGGCGCATCGCTTGCTGCCTCAATAGATGAATCGCGGACGCAACTCGTCGAGATTCAGTTGCTGCAGGATCTCTTCGAGGCGGGCGCGGGCATTGCCGCGCGCTGCGCCGCTGCGTCTGGCGATGATCAGTTCGTTCTTCAGCGAGTGTTCCCAGCCGACGAGTTCGGTGACCGTCAGGTGATAACCCTGCGCTTCGAGTTGCAGGCAGCGCAGGGCATTGGTCACCAGGCTGCCGAATTCACGGCTGTGGAGCGGATGCCGCCAGAGTTCCGCCAGCGCCGTCCTGGCCAGGGACTCGCTCTTCCTGCTGCGCAGCACGGCGGCGACTTCCGCCTGGCAGCAGGGGACGAGGACGAGGTACCTGGCCTGCTTGTGCAGGGCAAAGCGGATCGCATCGTCGGTGGCCGTGTCGCAGGCGTGCAGGGCGGTGACGATGTCGATCTGCGCCGGCAGTTCCGGCGAGTCGATCGCCTGCTCGACGCTCAGCCCAAGAAAGGACATGCGCGCGAAGCGCAGGCGGTTGGCCAGCCGGCGCGAGCGGTCGACGAGTTCGTGGCGCCGCTCGATCCCGTATATGTGGCCACTGTCCCGCTCCTTGAAGAACAGGTCGTAGAGGATGAAGCCGAGGTAGGACTTGCCCGCACCATGATCGGCAAGCGTCAGATCATTGCCCGGCGCGGCGAGCTCGGCAAGCAGCGGCTCGATGAAGTGATAGAGGTGGTGAACCTGCTTGAGCTTGCGCCGGCTGTCCTGGTTGAGCCGGCCGTCGCGAGTCAGGATGTGCAGCTCCTTGAGCAGTTCGATCGACTGCCCGGGCCTGATTTCGGGGCTCTCCGGCAAGCTTGCCTTTCTGACGCTGAGGGGAACAAGGTCTGCATTCTAGCGCCTCGCCGGCGGTTGTGGTCGCGACCGACCCAGCGGGCGAAGCGAACAGGTGGGATAATGCGCTGTTTTTCAGACAGTCGGACTTCCATGGCCATCCAGTGGTACCCCGGTCACATGACCTCGGCGCGCAAGAAGGCCGCCGAAACGATGGCCTCGATCGACGTAGTGATCGAGGTGGTCGACGCGCGCCTGCCCGAGGCAAGCACCAATCCGATGGTCCGCGAACTCCGCCTGCACCGCCAGCGGCCGTGCCTCAAGGTACTCAACAAGGCCGATCTGGCCGACCCGTCGGTAACGCCGGTGTGGATCGAGTACTACAACCGGCAGGACGGCGTGCGCGCGGTCGCCGTGTCGTGCAAGAAGCCCGGCGACGTGGCGCGCCTGCCCGCCCTCTGCCAGACGCTGGCGCCGCATCGCAACGACAACATCAAGCCGTTGCGGATGTTGATCATGGGCATCCCGAACGTCGGCAAGTCGACGCTGATGAACGTGCTGCTCAAACGCAAGCTGGCCAAGGTCGGTGACGAGCCGGCGGTGACCCGCGCGCAGCAAAGTTCGCAGCTCGATATCCGGCATTCGATCACTGATACGCCGGGGCTGTTGTGGCCGAAGATCGAGCACGCCAGCGATGGCCTGATGCTCGCCGCCAGCCACGCCGTGGGTCGCAACGCGATGATCGACGAAGAAGTGGCGACCTTTCTCGCCGGGCTGCTGTTGGCGCGTTACCCGGCACTGCTCGCGCAGCGCTACGGTTTTGCGCCTGCGGCGATCGCCGGGAGCGATGCGGTGGCCGTGCTGGAGGGTATCGCCCGCCGCCGCGGCCTGTGCCTGCGCGGCGGTGAGGTCGATCGCGAAAAGGCGGCGCGGGCTCTGTTGCAGGATTACCGCGATGGCCTGCTTGGCCGCATCAGCCTGGAGACGCCGGCGACGCGCAGCGCCATGCTGGCGGCCGAACCCGTCAGCACTCGGGCGTCGGCGCCGGCTGCCGACCTGCCGGCTGGCCAGGCGCTTGAACCCTTGTCACCCGGGTAACACCTTCGTTCGGCCGATGCTCAACTTCCTCCCGGCGCCGCTGGTCGGCGTGCTCGCTTCGCTGCTGCTGGCAGCCAACTCGCTGTTCTGGGTGCCGATCCTGCTGCTCCTGGCAATGCTCAAGCTGGTGCTGCCGCTTACGGCGGTCCGCCGGCGTCTCGACCCGCTGCTGGTGCGCGTCGCCGAGGCCTGGATCGCCGGCAACAGCGGCTGGATGGCGCTGACCCAGAAGGCGGCCTGGGATGTGCAGGGGATCGAGGGCCTCGAGCGGCGCGGCTGGTATCTGGTCAACTGCAACCATCAATCGTGGGCCGACATTCTCGTCCTGCAGCATCTGCTGACGCGCCGCATTCCGCTGCTCAAGTTCTTCCTCAAGCAGCCACTGGTGTGGGTGCCGATCATGGGCCTCGCCTGGTGGGCGCTCGATTTTCCGTTCATGCGCCGGCACAGTGACGACGTCCTCAAGGCGCACCCGGAACTGCGCGCCAAAGATCAGGAGTCGACGCGCCTGGCCTGCGCGAAGTTCGCCCTGATCCCGACCAGCGTCATGAACTTCTGCGAAGGCACGCGCTTCACCCTGGCCAAGCATCAGCGGCAGCACTCGCCGTATCGCCACCTGCTGCGGCCGAAAGCCGGCGGCATTGCACTCGCCCTGAACGTGATGGGCGACAAGTTCCGTGCCATCCTCGATGTGACCATCGTTTATCCGGACGGGGCACCGAATTTCTGGGAATTCCTCTGCGGCAGGATGAAGCGCGTGCGGGTACGCGTGCACAGCCTGCCGGTGCCGCGGGATCTGGCGACTGGCGACTACGCCAACGACCCGGCCGTTCGCGAGGCCTTCCAGCAATGGCTGCAGCAGGTCTGGCAGAGGAAGGACGCGCAGATCGACAGACTGCTTGCTGGCCCGGGGTCGGTCCGGAGATCCTGACGGCGCGCCAGCAGCCGGGTAAGCGGTCAACGCGGCAGGCGGTGCGGAATGACTGCGCAGTTTTTCTCGCCTGACGTATCATCGCGTTCTTTCAATCGCGGTTGCTCCGTTCACGGGACGGCAGCCGGTTCAGGTCGACATGCCCTCCGTCTCTATTGTTCGCAGCAAGCTGCATCGTCCGCGGGTAATCGGAGACTTTGTTGCGCGCAGCGAGTTGCTGACGCAACTCGAAGCCGGCTGTGCGCTGCCGCTCACCGTGCTGGTGGCGCCGGCCGGGTATGGCAAGACTTCGCTGGTTGCGCATTGGCTCGCTGGCCGTGACGGCCTGGCCGCCTGGTTGTCGCTCGACGCCGAAGACAGCGATCCGCTGGCGTTTGTGAGTTACTTCGTCGCCGCCCTGCGCAGGACACTTCCTGCTGCCTGCCCGGAGACGCTGGGCTGTCTGGCTGCTCAACCGCCACCGTCGTCAGCCGACCTTGCCGCGTCGCTGAGCAACGATCTGGAGGCGTTGTCCGCGCCGCTGGTATTGGTGCTCGACGACTATCAGCGCATCGACTCGGCGCCGACCCATGCCCTGCTGGACCGTTTGCTGGCCCGTCCGAACACGGCTCTGCATCTGGTGGTGATCAGCCGCGGTGATCCTCCCCTGTCGCTGGGGGCGCTGCGCGTTCGCCGGGCCCTGAGCGAGATACGCCTTCCCGACCTGCAATGGGCCAGGCGGGAAATGGCCACGCTGATCGAGCGTTGTGTCGGGTGCGCCGTTTCCGGCGAAGTGGTGGACACCCTGCATAATCAGAGCGAAGGATGGCCGGTGGGTGTTCGCCTGCTGGCCCTCGCGCTGCGGCACGGCGGCAGCGGCGAAGAACCGGGTGGCAGCCGCGGTGCCAGTCTTCCGCAGCTCGAGCAATACTTCGTCGAGGAAGTGTTTTCTCGGCACTCGGAGCGGACGCGTGACTGGCTGCTCAGGACGTCGATCCTCGACCGTTTTTGTGCGCCGCTGTGCGACGCGCTGCTTGCCGACGGCGCGACGTCCGGGGAGCGCCTGGACGGTCGGGAATTCATGCGCTTCGTGTCGAGCGGCGCAGTGCTTTGCAGCGCTGTCGACGACCAGCTCGACTGGTATCGCTACCATCGTCTGTTTCAGCAGTTTCTGCGGCGGCAGCTCGGCCGGCAGCACGCAGCGGGCGAGATTGCCGAGCTGCATCGGCGGGCGGCCGCCTGGTTCGAGAGCAACGGCCTGCTCGAAGAGGCGATCGGGCATGTGCTGGCTGGCGCCGGTGCTGCGGCCGCCGGGCACTTGCTGGCGCATCATCGTAACGCGCTGAGCAACCGGAAACAGCGCCATCGGCTCGAGCGTTGCCTGCGCCTGTTGCCGGCGGACAGCATCGAACTGGACCCCGAACTGTTGCTGCTGAAGGCCTGGCTGATGCATCACCAGGGGCGTCATCGCGAAAGCCCCGCGGTGCTCGACCGCATCGAGGCGCTGGTGGCGGGCGACGCTGCCGTCCTGGAGGCGCTGCACGGCAGTGTTCTCGCCCTGCGTAGTGTGCACAGTTACCTGGAGGGGCGAGCAGACGTCGCCGTGACGCAGGCTGAGCAAGCGCTGCGCTGCTTGCCGGTCGACTGCCTCGATGCACGCGTGATCGCCCAGGCGGTCGTTGCCGGAGCACGGCAAATGAGCGGCGACCTGGTTGGTGCGCGGCAATGGATTCATGAGGCGCTGGCGCGCGCGCCGGGACCCATCGACGTCTGTCAGGCGCCGCTGGTGGCCTCCCTGTGCTTCATCGACTGGATGGCGGCCGACCTTGCCGCTCTGAAGTGGACGGCCAGTCAACATTCCTCTGTTGCCGGCAACCCCTTCGGCGGCTACGGCACCTTGGCGCTGGGCTGTTACTTCCATGGCCTGGTCCACTATCAGCGTAATGAACTGGCGCTGGCCGAGGCGACCTTGCTGCCCGCCCTGGCCGCGCAGCAGCACGTGCCCCTGGTCGGCTGTCGAAGCGAAATCTCTTTGGTGCTGGCGGCGGTTTATCAGGCGCAAGGTCAGGCTGACCGGGCGCGCCAGCTTGTTGAAGCGGTCTGCCAGCGACTACGGCGAAACGGTGATTTCTCCACCTTGTTTCGTGCCCAGGCCTGCCAGGCCGATCTCGACCTTCGCCAGGGGCGGATCGACCAGGCGCGGGAGTGGGCGCGGAACTTCGATCCCGGTCCGCTCCAGTTGGTCTATCGTTTTTTCAACGCGCCGCATCTGACCCTCGCCCGGGTGTGGATTGCCGAGGGAAGCGCTGACAGTCGCGAGCAGGCCGGCCGTCTGCTGCAGTTGCTGGAGGCGGAACTTGCCGCTAGGCACAACGTCCGCTTCCTGCTCGAGGTACTCGCCTTGCAGGCGCTGCTGCAGCATAGCCAGGGCGATGAGGGCGCGGCCGCTGATCTGCTCGGGCGGGCGGTGCTGCTGGCGCAGCCGGGTGGCTTCATCCGGCTGTTTGTCGATCTGGGTCAGGAACTCGTGCAGCCACTCAAGCGCTTGAACCCGGACCAGGGGAATGCGCGCTACGTTGGGCAGATCCTCGCCGCCTTCAATGACGACTGGCTGGTCAGCGCCGGTCGCCAGCAAGTGGGCGCCGACCTCACCCGACGCGAACTGAAAATCCTCAAGCTGCTCGCCGTGCGGCTGAGCAACATCGAGATTTCGCAGGAGCTGTGCATTTCGCGGGCCACGGTCAAGCGGCACACGCAGAACATCTATCGCAAACTGCGCGCCTCGAGCCGCCGCGAAGCCGTCATCAGGGCCAGGACGCTGAACATCCTGGCCGATGGCTGACCGTTGGCGCGGCTGTCCGCCCGAGCTTTGATGCTGCCGATCGCGTCGGCGCCGACCATGGGTTTTGCAACCGGCCTTGTCCTGCCGTTGCTGAGGGCCTTGGGGGTATTCGTTGACTTAAGTCAGAAAGTCGCCTGATCGACAAAAAATGGCCCATTTCATGGCCCATGATCAGTCCATTTCGGCTTGTCCGTTTTTCAGAGGATGGCATAATTGTGGGCTATGCAGAAGCATATCAACAAGCTCTTTCACAGACGAGGGTCGAGTAAATGGCACTAGGGCGCGTGATCGCTGTGGTCTCGCAGAAGGGCGGCGCCGGCAAGACCACCGTCGCCATTCAACTGGGTGGCGGTTTCCACGCCATCGGCGCGTCGGTCCTGCTGGTTGACCTCGACCCGCAGGAAAGCGCCTTGCGCTGGGCGGAGTCAGCGCCGCTGCTTGATTCGGACCTGCAACTCGATGTGCGCAAGATGTCCGGCCTGGAACTGATCAAACACGTCGCGGAGCTGCAGCAAGAGGCCGACTATGTCGTTCTCGACACGCCGCCGTCGATCTATCACCCGTCCACGCTGGCAGCGCTGGCCGTCGCGCATCTGGCACTGATCCCGGCGGTGCCGAGCCCGACCGACCTGTGGTCGACGCTGGCGGTCGAGCGCCTGATCCTCAATCGCATGGAGCAAAGCCATCGGCTGCACGGCTGCATTCTC
>WBZT01001488.1_pt1 | contig 17085 bp, 9 predicted proteins | sample 5204241 | NCBI WGS metagenome assembly WBZT01 (sample SAMN12344358, study PRJNA552823) | activated sludge metagenome | biome: Activated sludge suspended growth; feature: Nitrification reactor; material: Wastewater; isolation source: activated sludge from nitrification reactor of wastewater treatment...
CTTATTTCTTTGCCGGTTACATCAAATATAACAAGCCTAGTGAAGCCGCCCCTGGACATTTGGAATCTAAGCTTTGTAATTGGATTAAACGGGTTGGGATAATTTTGAGATAAAAAGTATTCCCGGGGTACTGATGAACTTACCTGCTCTACGGCAAGCGGAATATCTTCACACATCACATAGTATGGTTTCTTTCCATACGTTGAATTCCAGATGTTATATATTTGTGTCAATGATTTCCACTGTACCCTGTCGCCGGCTGTTAAAGCGTTAACTGAATCTATAAACTGAGATATTTTTACAACTCTTGATGAGTTAAGATCGCCGACATTGAAGATAGAAAATGCCGGGTAAAAGCCGGAATCAGGCAGCCTGCCATTATCGATCTGCCTTACAAGATTGCGCAGTGTTTCAACATTATAATATATGTTCGAGGTATCTTCTATGTGATTTTCGCAGCCATGCGCAAGCAATAAAAGATGGCGGGTGGAATCATGGACGTAATACTCGTTCATGCTTTTTGGCTTCCATGCTCCAAGCGGATACGGGTCATTTACATGCAGCGGGGTGCCTCCGCCCCACAGAATATCCGGCTGCCAGAAATAAAACGGGTACATCCTTCCATAAATGCCGTTTTCCAGGTTTTCCCAATTGTTTCCGTTAACAACTGTATCATATAAAAATCCGCCAACAACTTTTGTGGGTGTGATACCAAGCTGCTGGTGAAGATAGGCAACATCGGCATAATTATAACCATTAGCTTCGTGTGAATGCGGGTCGCAAAATATACCTTTGTCTTCCACCATCCATTTGATAAGGTTTTTGCCATTGGTATTGCTTACAACGCTGCCGGTATCAAACATTGCAACACCCAGCAGGAATTTCCAGTCAGACTGGAAGCTCCACACTGCGCCTTTAGACTGAACAATATTGGCAAGCTGCACAAGCAGGTCTCGTTTAGGTTTGTAATAGCTGAAAGTTGTCCATGCCGTATTATCCTCATTGTGTGATGCAAGGGTCATATAAACCGGCGGATGTGTTTGCGCAATTGTTTGAGTGTATTCAGAAAGTAATAGTACCGTAAAAAGGGTAAACACTTTCAAATAGAACGCGGAAAAACGTAGAAATTTCATGGGTTGCCTCCTGTGTTATTTTTATATTTGACACAGGTTTAAAAGAAAGGTTTAATCAGAGAGGAGAAAAAAATACTCATTTCTGAACGCAGGCTTGCGTTGTGAAGCATGATAGGTTAAATATGATTGTTCATTTTAATTAATTACGCTTCTGTTTCCGGACTTATCAACCCTGTACTCAACGCCATTTTCTATCAGCAGCCCTTCAGTATCTCCTCCGGCGTGATCGGTATCAATGCCAATTACTTTTTTATTATAGAAGTACTGCACATCATCAACAATTGTATGCCCGACTATTATTTTATTTACAGCAAAGCTGTATAGAGTTTGGTCAAGGTCTGATTCCATTATAGTTTGATCAACATACCCCCTGTACCAGAAAGGACAGAGTTTAGAATTGTAAAGAAGCTTCACAAGCGTATCACCGCTAAGCTTCGCCTCTTTGCTTCGGAAATAATACTCACGTGCTGAGCGGTTAATAGTCTCGATCGTTTCATTCTGTTCGTTTATCTCCTTTGATATACCTCCATGAAGGAACAAATAGCCGCCAATCTTCTCAACTATATTTTTGCTTTCAAGCCAGCGTCCAAGCTCTGTTGCAGGCTTGTAGAAATTGTTGTAGTCTTCACCAAAAACGGCGGCATTATCAATATACTTTTTTCTTACATACTTAATGTTGCCGTTCATGTTCATAATTTCGTGGTTTCCCAAAATGAGATGAACCTTCCCGCCGCTTTTTTCTGCTTCCTGCTCGAGGTAATATATGAACCACAGGCATTCGGTAACATTCAGTCCGCGGTCAAAAACATCACCCGGAACAACAAGATATCCGTTGCCGAATATCCATTTATTGTCACTATCTATTACCCCGTTATTCAGCAAGAATTCCCTGAATGGTACAAAATTTCCTTCAATATCGGATATTGCGATGATCTTTTCCGGCATAGGGTAAACTGATTCCTGAACGGGAATATCTTTGTTAAGTGTAAACTGGAATCCATTAGAGCCGGGGAGGTTACACCTAAACATCGGACTATCGCCTGCGGCAAACGTATCGGTCTGCGCGATAAATTGACTGCCGCTGCTGACAACCTGTTTTGAAATTATACGGTCATTACTGTAGAAAATATACGGGCCATCAAGTCCAATTCCTGAAGTATCGGTATTTTCGGTTGAATCCGCCTGTCCTGCGAACAGCATGGAAACAAATCCACACATTAACAAAGCCTGCAATATATTAAAACAAGAATGGATCATAGTACATATTCTATTTGAGCAAAATCATTTTTTTTGTTTGGCTGAAACTGCCTGAACGCAATTCATAAAAATAAATTCCGCTGGGAAAATCCGATGCGTCCCAGCTTACTTCATACGTGCCGGGATTCATTTCTTCATTAACCAGAGTTGCAGCTTTCTTACCGAGCGCATCATACACTGTCAGCTCCACTTTTGACATTTGAGCTTTGACATTTGGCATTACAGAAAACCGGATCGTAGTTGCCGGATTAAACGGATTAGGGTAGTTCTGTTCCAGGTTGAATGTTTCCGGAATTTCGCTGCTTATAGAATTAACAAAAGTAATTCCCCCATTTGTAGTTTTTAGTATCTTACCTGACCAGTTCGAGATATAGCCCGTAGTTGGAGAAGTGAACCAAATATCAGTCAGTATTTCATTTAATGGAGAGGTTTGTGGAAACCAGTTATCGCCGCCATCGGTTGTACGAATGATGGCACCCGCATTTCCGCAGGCGTAGCCGGTATTCATATCAGTAAAGTAAACCCCGAATAGCGATTGTGTTGTACCTGAATTCACAAGTGTCCAGTTAGCGCCGCTGTTTGTTGTTTTTCCAATTCTGCCGGCATCTGATACATAGAGCCCGAGGTTCTCATTGAAGAAATATATCTCCCTGAAGTTCTCAAATCCGCTGATTGATGGAGCATTCATATTCACCCAGTTCGCCCCGGCATTAGTGGTTTTTAAGGCGATTGCATAGCCTGAAATGAAGCCCGTGTTTTCGTTTATGAAATAGATCGAGTTAAGCGATGTTGATGTTGGAGAACTCAAATTGACCCAGTTCACACCCGCATTGGTTGTCTTCATGATTCTGCCTGTTGAGCCTGAAACATAGCCGGTTTGCTGGCTTGTGAAGAACAATCCCCACAACTGCAAAGTTGGCTCGGAGTAAACCGTTGACCAGTTAGCTCCGCCGTTTACAGTCTTTATGATCACGCCGTCATTTCCGCTCATATAAACCGTATCGGGATGGCGCAGCCATATTGCCATGAAGCGCATTGAAGTGTAGCCGGAGTTTTGGTCGCTCCAGTTCTGCCCCGCGTTGGAGGTTTTGTGAATATTGAAATTTGAACCATTGTAAAGCGGCGCGGTTGTGTAGCCTGTGTTCTGATCATAGAACCTGACCGTCTGCAGTGACTGTGCCGGACTGAAAGTAGTTTGAATAAACCATCCCTGAGAATATACAGTTGCGGTTGTGAGTAAAAATATAAATATTGTTTTCATGGCTTATAATTATTTTTCTCTCCCGCGGAAACGGGACTGCCAATCAAGTAACTGCGTTACTTGATCAACAGCATTTTTTTTGTGTGTTTGAAATCACCTGAAGAAAGCGTATAGAAATACACTCCGCTTGGATAATCTGTTGCGTCCCATGATACTTCATAGCTTCCGGAATTCATTTCTTCATTTACAAGAACGGATACTTCTTTTCCAAGCGAATTGTAAACTTTAAGTAACACACCCCGTCCGGCTGCGCCGTTCACCCCTCTCAAGAGGGGAATACTGAATTTAATGTTTGTAGCCGGGTTAAACGGATTTGGATAATTCTGTTCCAGCGAATATTTTGATGGTATTTCATTTCCTGTTACGCTGATGCCGGTTTCATTCTGCACTGTGATGTAACATGTTCTGATGAGAGTATCATTGCCGAAAGCATTGGCTGCGGCCAGAGTTACCTGGTAAGTGCCGGGCGAGCTGTATGTAATGTTTGCCGGATTCTGAAGTGTTGAAACAGGCGTATTGGAACCCGGAAACTGCCACGACCATGAAGTCGGGCTGTATGATGACTGGTCGAAGAAAGAAATCGGCTCGCCCACAGATATCAGTGTTTTACTTGCCCTGAAATCAACCACAGGCTTAATATTTATTGCAGGCTTGTATGCTTTAATTTCAGTGCCGGAACCCACGGTTATAAAAATCCCGTCTTTAGAAAGCGATGGCCCGCTGTAATAGTTATACGGCGTAACCAGTGACCATTTAACAGTTTGCAAATTTGGAGAGAAGGCAACATATCTTCCGTTTGATGTCTCCCCTGTTGCTATATATACGGTTGAATCTGCCCCTGCTGCGAAGTAAACCATCGGTGTGCGTGTTTGCGCGGAATCAAGCACATTGCCGTTTGCCGGATCCAGTCTGTAAACATTGCTGTTACCCTGCTGTGATGGATCGTTGATATTTGAAGCATAAAGAGAGCCATCTTTGCCAACGCCCTTTACAACATAGCCGGGTGTATGTACCCACTGTTGTACAAAGGCGCTGCCGTTATCCCTGAAAGCATAGAGCGAGCCGCCATCTCGGCAGATGTAGATTGTTCCATCCGGACCGATGCACAGATCGTTTTCCTGATCGCCATCTCCTGGCAGATCGGCTGATGTGTATTTTGTGGCGCCGGTGTTGAGATCGATCGCTATAAGCTTTTTCGGTGTGACAACTGAACCTGTCCAATGGTAATATGTATTGCCGTAAATGCAGAAACCGCCATCGGGTCCGACGGGAATGGTGTAATTATTCGTCCACCTTGCAACGCCGGTATTTTTATTTATCCTTCTGCCTTTATCAATCGGATCGCCATCGCATGCAAAAAGCAATCCCGTATTTCCCGGGAACATATCAGAAGCGATAGACCATTTAACCGAGCCATCCGAAACATTCAGCGCGTAGAGTATGCCTGTATTATAGTCATGCGCATATACCGCGTCTTCTGTGAATCCAACAGCATACATCCGCGAAGAAGCATTTATCATCTTCTCCCATATCAGTGCGCCTGTATTGATATTTCTAAGCTCAACTTTGCCTGTATATGGTGAAAGTATAATTCTGGATGTAACAAATTTATCATTATAAGTGTAAACTGAATTCCCCCACGCAGTTGTGTTTGTACTGTTCACAGTCCAGTACGCTGAAGCAACACTTCCGGGTCCGGTGATTTCGGATATCCCGTTTCGCTGCAGGTTGCCGCCTGTTGTTATCCAGTTCTGGGAATAAGAAGATGTAATCAGCAGCAGGAGTATTGTCGAAGTTTGTATTAGTTTTTTCATTTCAGTGTACTATTTAAGCTGAATCTAATGTTCAATAATATGCATGTTTTTAGAATAATACTATTTAGAATTTTGTAGCTGAGTTTGCAGTTTGATACGCCCTAAGATTAAAAAAAAACCGTTGAAACGGTTTGTAGCGGCTCGTGCTGAACAAAGTCCGGCGGATAAATCCGTGGGCTGGGTAAAAGCAGTCCCGGGTGCAGACCTTCCAGGTTTTGATAAATCTCGTACTTCACTGAAGCTCTGCTGACAAATCGGCTCTCAGGAAGTAACTCCTGACAGCACATAACTGATCAAAGCCCTGAAAGGGCGGAAATATGTCAGCGATGGGCGCAGCCCATCGGCGGCGAAAGCATTTATCCCAAGCCACGAAGTGGCGAAATCCATTTTATGTTGAGTCAAAGGTTTGTAAAACTCAAGATTTAATCAAACCATTAAAACGGTTTGACCCACTGGATGTATCTTATCCCACGGATGAATCCGTGGGCTGGGTAAGCACAGCACACCCAGTCATTCCTTTCGGAGTGCTACCCCTCTCAAGCGGGGAATATGAACTTGCCCCGTTGTAGGTGTTATCACCAACAACAGCATTCTTTACTCCATAAAAAAGCCCGCAATTATATTGCAGGCTTTCAAAAGCAAATCAATTCTAACTCTTTACTTCACAAGTATCATCTTCTTTGTATCAGTAAATCCCGGTGTTGTGATCCTGTAAAAATAAACTCCGCTTGGATGATCTTTTGCGTTCCATTCATATTCATATGTACCTGATTTCAGGTTCTGGTTCACCAAATTACTGATTAGTTTGCCTGAAATATCGTAAACGCTCACATTCACGAAGCCGCTGTTCACGATACTGAATTTCACTTTAGTTGAAGGATTAAACGGGTTAGGATAATTTTGTCCGAGCGAGTATTCCACAGGCTGGTTTTCATTAACTACTCCTACAAATCCAACATTAATGTTTATGAATCTCTCGTGAACCGGTGTGCCGTTGGGCCCGTTGCCAACAACCCTTACAGTATAACCGCCGTTGGGTACGCCGCCCGATGTTTTTATGCGCAGCCTGAGTGAATCAGGATATGTAAGCAGCCTGTTCTGCGCTGTGTTTGTTGTTTTGTTCAGCAGGTCGAGAGTTATATTACCTGCACCCGGCAGATTAACTAATGTTGCCGAAAAAAGCGCAGTATCGCTGTAAAGCTTAACCGCCGGAACGGTAACATAAACAAACTGGCTATCGTTGATACCGTTCATACCGAATGCATTTGGAGACACCCTCATAGCGAAATCAGGGAAATAAGAACCCATATTCAGCGCTGTTCCATTCCTGTGATCACCCCAAACGCTGAATGCTACTTTCGGATTGTTCGCCATCATAGTAGTATAATCTCCCCTGTAACACCCGGGAGAGCAGGGCGGATTTGGAAATACAAATGACTGGTTGGTTAATCTTTGGCTTGTAACAAAAGACTGTCCGCCGTTTGTAGTGTATGTAGCATAAATATCTGTTGTGAAGTTCGATGGGTTAGCACGGTCATCGTACCAATGGATATAAAGCTTTCCTGTTGTTCTTTCGCACCAAATTTCAGGGAACCACTGGTCGCTGGTTTGTGGATTTGGGTTATCATTTACAATAACTCTAGCACTCCATGTTGCGCCCTGGTCAGTTGAATAGCGCAGCCATATATCAGGCTTATTCCCCGAGCCCGGCGGATCATTTGAGGCATTGATAAAATACAGCCTGCCCCTGTATGGGCCGTCGCTGTTATCCATAGCGATCTTAGGATGAGGCGCAGTTCTAGCGTTATTGATGTTATTTCTTCCGCCGGCATAAGTGCCAACAAACCCTGACCAGCCTGATTGGCTTGACATCAATGTAAAGTTGGCGCCGCCATCGGTGGAGCGGTAAAAATTATAAACTCTTGAACCCGTAGCATCTGAGCCAGTATTGGTAACATACATAACACATCCGCCATTTGTCGTGCCGTTGGGTCCCACCGCAATATAAGCACCTGGCAATGCGTTACTGGGGGAAAATGTTGTTGTCCATGTTAAGCCTGCATCTGTACTTCTTCCGAAGTTACCGGGAGTCATAGCAGCATAAACATAGTTTGCGTACGGACCTGTACCGGTGTATTCAGCCGAAACATGGTTCCTGTCGTTACCGCTTACAGAAAGGATCGGCGCGCTCCATGTAATACCGTTATTGGTAGAGCGGTAAATATACTGGCCTGTTACTCCCGAAGCATATATCAGAACCCCGCTGCCTGTGTGGGCTGCCCAGGGGTCACAGCATGTTCCGCCGGGATAAGACGGGTTTGAAAGATACCAGTTCAATCCGCCGTTTGTTGTTCCTCTTCCGTTCTGCGGATTCGCGTTCGCACCGAAGAAGAACCACAGCGGGTTAAGCGGATTTGATGAGCCATACTGCTCATAGTTATCGATCCCAATATCAAAATTGTCAAAATCAGAGATCGTGACTACATCTGGCTGGTCGCTAAGATTTGGATTAAAATGTGAAAAAGATTCCAGTGTTGGCTGCTCAATCAAAGGGTTATCATCATCAAACACATGCCCCGGCGGGACCTGTGCCTGGAATAATAGTATCCCTGAAACTATGGCGAATAAAAGAAAAAACAGATTGGCAGCCTTACTCAAAAACTGAATAAGTCTTTTCATTTGTGATTTGTTGGTTAGTAAAGCCAAAATATACAACAAATTGATTTAAAGCATAAGGATAAATTCAGGGTTCAAAGAAATAATGTAGAAATTAACAGTTTTGCTGAAAAATTCTACCTTGTAAGTACCATTTTACGGGTTAAAATGACCGATTGTGTACTAAGAGAATAGAAATACACCCCGCTGGCGTAAGCCGAAGCATCCCATAAAACTTCGTATGTGCCGGATCTCAGTTCTTCGTTAACAAGCTCTTTAATCTTCCTGCCAAGCACGTCGTATATTGCCAGCTCAACTTTTGACATTTGAACTTTGGCATTTGGCATTACCGAAAACCGGATCTTCGTTGCCGGGTTGAACGGATTTGGATAGTTCTGACCCATCTCGAATTTTTCTGCGACAGTTGAAATTGGTTCAATCCCTATCGGCTTAAAAATAAATGTGGTGTCGTCTTTCAGCGAATCAGGCACTGAGTAGAACTTGAAGTTTAAACTATCATTGTAAGCAGTTATCAGCATTGCCCCGTAATTGGATGTAAAACGGTAACGGCTTTCGGGAACAATAACTGCAAAATCACGCCAGTCTTTTCCTCCCAGGCCATTTACAAAATATGTCATACCGGTGCTATCAACCAGTCTTTCATAGTTATGTTCATGACCGCATAGCACAACTGTCGCCCCCCATTCTTTAAATGGCCAGCGCATATCATAGTTATTGCCATGCTGCCCGGAAGAATACGGCGGATGGTGGAAGTAAACAATTTTGAATCTGGCATTGCTTGCTGCTAAACCATTTCTAAGCCAGTTCGCCTGAACAGAGCCTGCAGTTATACCATCGGGTTCGTTGATATCACTATCAACAATAAAAAAATGGCAATTACCTTTTACAAAATCGTAATATCTTTCGTTACCGGGAAGAGTGAAAAAATTCAGGTAAGGCCTTGCACTATCCGTTAGCCAATCGTGGTTGCCAAGGCTTGGAAAAAACCTATTCACAGGTGAACCTGTTCCGAAGACTCCGGTGTAAGGATATATATAGTCATTGTAGAATTGTCCTATGTTTGAATCTATGGTAGAATCCGCTCCGTACTCGTAATTATTATCACCTAGCGAGATAATAAAATCCGGATTCCAACCATGTATCATGTCAGATACCAATCCTTCGCCTTCGGTGTACCATCTGCCGTAATCTCCAATTGCGGCGAACTTCACCACCGGCTGCGAGTGCAGATGGCCTGCGGCCGGCAACGTTAGAATCAGCAGTATTATGAGTAGTTTCAGCAAAAAATATAGAATTATGATGCTCAATATACATATAATTTATATTTACTTAAATAGCCGGCTTTTAAAAACTTTGCCGGGCAAACGGATTGATATTATTGCCTTAAATGAATTATGTTTGTAAACCCTTTTCACTTTTAAATTGCTGCTAAACCAGCTCTCTAATCATTGTATTTTGAACATATATTTGAAACTTTTTAGCGGAATTAGGACTTCTAGTTATTACAATAATTTTCCAAAATACAAAACAATCAACCCAAGGAGGTAACATGCTTAAAAAGACTTTTTCAGCCATTACAGTATTTATATTCGCCTTAACACTATCAGCAAACCTGTTCGCAGGCATCCCGGCTTCAGCAAAAAGTCCCGGAGATAAAGTAGATGATTTTTCTATATCCAATTTTGACGGCTCTAACTACAATTTGGCCGATGCGCTTAAGTCATCTTCAAAGGGAGTTATAGTTATGTTCTGGTCAACCGAGTGCCCCAATGTTCAGCCTTATAATGACAGGATCAACGATTATGCAAAAGAATACACAGAAAAAGGATTCACAGTTTGGGCAATAAACTCTAACAGCACAGAAAGCGTTGAATCAGTGCAGGAGCATGCAAAGAAGAACGGTTACGTTTTCCCGATGCTGAAGGATAACAAAAATGTTGTTGCCGACCTGTTCGGCGCAACCAGGACACCTGAAGTTTTCGTTATCAGCAAAGATAACACCATACTTTACCACGGAAGGATCACTGATAACAAATCTGCTTCAGAACAGACATCACATGACCTTAAGACTGCTGTCGAAGAGATCTCGGCAGGCAAGGATGTTACCGTTAAAGAAACCAAATTCTTCGGCTGCGGAATAAAACGCGTTGAATAATAATCGCACTTTGAACAAATGAAAAGTACCAGAAAATTATCCGTTTTGCTGTTTGTTATGATTTGTTTTCAGCAAATCACTTTTTCGCAGGAAGTGAAAATGATCACAACCGCTGATGAAATGATGTCAGTGCTGGAAACCAATAAGGGCTCTGCCCTGCTTGTAAACTTCTGGGCTACATGGTGTCCGCCATGTGTTAAAGAGTTTCCTGACCTTGTTAAGCTCAATAATGCCTATAAGGATAAAGGCCTAAAGGTCATTTTTGTTTCGCTTGATGATGCCACGGATACTGAAACCAAGCTGAAACCGTTTCTTGAAAAGCATGGTGTGGATTTCACTACCTACCAGGGAATATTCCCAAAACCTGAAGAGCTGACTGATGTTATTGATAAGGATTGGGGCGGCGAAATTCCCGTAACTTATTTTTATAATAAAGAAGGAAAGAAAACTGCAAGCTTCATTGGCGGCAAGAAATATGAAGATTTTGAAAAGGAAGTTATTAAGCTGTTAAACTGAAATCCGGTAAAACAAAAAAGCCTGTTCACGAAATGAACAGGCTTTTTTTTTCTATTAAACTTTGCTTATACACCCGGCAGTTTAGCCATCTGGAACCAGAAATCTTCGATGGTTTTTACGGTTTGTGTATACTCATCAAAATCAACCGGCTTGGTAACGTAGCAATTCGCGCTCAAGTCATAAGATTTTGAAATATGGTCTTCGCTGCTTGAACTACTGAGCATTATAACGGGAATTCTTTTCAGATCATCGTCCTTTTTTATGCTTTCAAGAACCTCGAAGCCGTTCTTTTTAGGTAAATTTATATCAAGCAAAATAATATCCGGCCTGACACTATCTGCATATTTTCCGCGCCTGTATAGATAGTTCAATGCTTCTTCGCCGTCTTTGGCAACTGAAAACACCTTATCTATCTTGCTCTCGTTGAAAGCTTCTTTAACAAGCCTGACATCACCTTCATTATCTTCTACAAGCAGAACCTGCAGAGTCTTTGGTATATAATCCATCTTATAGTTTTTTCCTCTGTTTCAAAAATACTTAAATAAAAAGCTAACAACAATAAAAAAAATCATATAAAAACAGGAACCAAAGGCAGGAAAATCGTGAATTTTAGTCCCTGTCAGGAATAGTAAAATTGAATGTTGAACCTTCGCCCGGGTTTGACTCAACCCACAGGTGGCCGCCGAGCTTTTCTACGATCCTTTTGCAGATCGCAAGCCCTATACCGGTACCCGGATACTCAGAGCTGTTGTGAAGCCTTTGGAATATCACGAAGATCTTATCGCTGAACTCTTTATCTATACCAATACCGTTATCCTGAACTGTAAACAGCCATTCATCGCCTGCGTGCTTTGCCGAAATATTCACTACGGGCGCAGTATCAGGTTTCCTGAACTTGATAGCATTGCTTATCAGGTTCTGGAAAAGCTGGTTTATCTGCAGGTTATTTGCTTTCACAACAGGCAGCGGTTCTGAATTTATGGTTGCACCGCTTTCTTCGATAGCTGCATGCAGATTTGTCCTGGTTTGGTCAACAACTTTATTGATGTCAACATCCTCCAGCGGTGACTCTTTAGTATTAACCCTTGAATATACAAGGAGGTCATTGATAAGCGTTTTCATCCTTATAACGCCGTCAACAGCATAATTGATGAACTCATCAGCCTCACCGCTAAGCTTGCCTTTATACCTGCGCTGCAGAAGCTGTATATAGCTTGCGACCATTCGCAGGGGTTCCTGCAGGTCATGCGAAGCTACATAGGCGAACTGCTCAAGCTCTTTATTAGATTGTGACAGCTTTTCTGCAAGCTGTTTCAGCTTTTCTTCTGTGGTCTTATGTTCGGTAATGTTTATCAGCACACCTGCCATGTGTGAATCGCCGTTATTTCTGACCTTGATCATATGGTCTTCAACCCATACATAACTTCCGTCCGCGCGCCGAACCCTGAACTCAAGGTTCAGTACACCTGCGGAGCCCGTCCTGTGCCACTCTTTGGTTTTTTCCTCAATGCTCTTCCAATCGCCCGGATGTGTTATTGTTCGGAAGAAATCCCTGTTTTCAAAATTCTGAGCGGGGTAGCCAAGCATTTCGTAAACATTTTCGCTCATAAACTCCTTGCCGCCGCCGGTTTCGTAAAGTACAACATCCTGCAGGTTTTTGAGAAGTGTAGCGAGCCTGAACTGCGTTTTACTTAGTTCTTCCTGTGCTTTCTTCGCTTCAGTTATATCACGTTTTGATCCCCATATCCTGACAAGTGTGTCGTTTTCTACGATACCCACCTGGTTATTCATAAAGATCTTTTTACTGCCGTTCTTATCTTTTTCGTATGATTCAATATTATCAACCTTGTAGCCGCCCATTATGCTCTTCAGGAAGTATTCTGAATTCTTGGGATCTGATTCCACCAGCAGCTCGCCAATTCTTGCGCCGGCTATATCTCCTGCTGCTTCATATCCGTACATTCGTGCAAATACATCATTACACTCCGCAAGGTAACCGTACCTGAATATAGCCCTGATCTGTTCATCTGCCGGTAATTTAACTGAAATCGGCTCAAGGAACTCAAATCTCCAGATACCTTCCGTACTTTGTTTAACAAACGCGCGGTATCTTTCTTCGCTGTTCCTGAGAGCTTTTTCGGTCTCTTTCCTCTCGGTAATATCGCTGTATATTCCGTAAACACCTATCTGGTCCTCTTCAAGGGTGATGGGGTATGCAAGCACCGATACATCAACCATGCTGCCGTCTTTTCTCTTACGTTCGGTTTCACGGTGAATAATTTCGCCCTTCAGCACAAACAACGTCATCTGCGTTGCCTGTTCAATCATGCTTTCAGGCACTATAATAGAATTGAGTATCTTGCCTTTGATCTCTTCGGCGCTGAACTGGAACATTTTTTCAAAGCCCTTATTCGCATTAAGTATCCTGTCCTGGTTATCAAGTATCACGATACCTTCAGGCGAGTTTTCAAAGAGCTGCTGGAAGTATGACTTCTGGAGAATGATCTCCTGCTCAGCTTTTTTGCGCTCGGTAATATCCCTGTAATTCACAACTACCGCGCCAATTGTGGAGTCACCGGTAAGATTATGCGCGGTTGCTTCATGCCACATTAAATGGCCATCCGCATGCCTGAAGCGGAACTGTACATTGCTTACAATATTGCCCGGTGAAGAAAGAACTTCTTCAAACAGCTTCTTAGCAACAGGCAGGTCTTCTTCGGCTATGTAGTCAAAAATTTCACTGTTCTCGTACTTGTTTACATCGTAACCCAATATTTTAGTAATTGATGGGCTGGCATAGATGATCTTACCGCTGCCATCGACAAGCGAAATAAGGTCGGTAATATTTTCTATCAGCGCGCGGAATCTCTTATCTTTTTCACCCAGCTCTGTTTCTGCCTTTTTGCGCTCGGTTATATCAATACATATCTGGTTTATCGCAACAGGTATGCCTGAGTTATCAAATTCAGCATACAGGTAAGTATCAAGCCAAACAACCCCTGTTATCCGGTTCACTATCCTGTAATCTATATGCTGCGTACCGGTATAATTCATTTCAGCCCAATCCCTGTAGAACCTGAAAACCTTTTCCCTGTCATTTTCATGTATCATTTCGATCAGCTCGGCATCGCTCAGCTTATTGAATTCATCCATAGTATAACCTGATTGCCTGCTGAATTCCTCATTCACAAAATCGTAAGCGCCGCTTGCAAGTATAACCCTCGTTACCGCTACAGGCGCGTTGGCAGCCAGGTTCTTATATTTGTTTTCGCTTTCAAGAATTTTTTCCTGCGCGTTCTTCTGTTCGGTTATATCAATACATATCTGGTTAATCGAAACCACATTTCCCTCTTCATCGAAATCAGCAAAGAGGAACGTATCTATCCACAACAGGTCTCCAAACCTGTTATATATCCTGTAATCGATATGCTGAGTATCCTTAAATCCGTTATCCTTCCACTTTTTCCAGAATTCCGCAACTCTATCTCTGTCTTCCGGGTACGCCATAGCCTTGAGCTCTTCATTGCCGAGCGAGTTGTATTCATCCATAGTGAAGCCTGTTTGCCGGATGAACTCGGAGTTAACATAATCATATTTCAATGTATCGCCTGAGATCTGAGTAACTGCAATGGGCGCATTTGTAGCGAGATTTTTATATTTCTTCTCACTTGCCAGGATAGCAAGCTCTGCTTTTTTCCTTTCGGTTATATCAACGCAAATTTCGTTCATCATTACAGCGCGCCCTGATTCATCAAAATCTGCATATATAAATGTGTCAAGCCACAGCAGCTCATTCCTGCGGTTCAGTATCCTGTAATCAAAATGCAGTATTGCCTTGAACCCGTCATGTTTCCACAGCTCATAGTTATCCTGAACTTTTTTCCTGTCTTCGCTGTAGATGATATTGGTCTTTACGCTCCTGGGCAGCCTGCTGTATTCTTCAACTGAGCATCCCATCTGGCGCGCAAACTCATCATTTGCATATTCAAAGTCATTGGTAAGCATCGAGAACCTGGCGACCGAAACCGGCGCGTTCTGGGTAAGGTTCCTGTATTTCTTTTCACTATCAAGCAGGGCATTCTGGTATTCTTTGTTTGCGGTAATATCCCTGCAGATTATGAACATCTCTTTGGGATTTCCGTTCTCGTCAGAGATCAGCCTGGTGCTTTCGTTTACCCAAATAATGCTTCCATCTTTGCGGACTTTCCTGAATTCGAGGTTCGCACTTTCAACTTTTCTCGCGAATATATCCTGTATCTTGCCTTTTACAATAGGTATATCATCAACATGTACAAGGCTCCATACTTCCCGTCCGATGAGTGAATCTATACTGAAACCGAGATAATCCGCGCCAAACTTGTTTACAGATCTTACCAATCCCTCCGGTGAAATAGAAAAATACATATCCGGTGCACTGTCATATAGATCCTGGTATCTCTTTTCACTTTGTTTTAGGGCAGCTTCGGCCTTTTTCCTTTCTGTTATATCTGTTGCAATACCAATATGAGCAATGGTTACTCCCTTATCGTTCCTGAGCATGGAAGTCGATAGCTGAACAGGGAACTCCCTGCCGTCTTTTGCACGGTTCTCAATTTCGCCCTGCCAGCCGCCTTTGTTGGTTTGTTCAAGTATCAGGTCATTCAGTGCAACAGGGTTATTGCTGCTTCTAACCATGTTAATTGATCTGCCCAGTATCTCTTCTTTTGAATAGCCATATGTTCTCTCAAAAGCATCATTAACAAATATCACCTTTCCGTCAAGACCGGTTATACTAACGCACTCGGCAATTCCTTTTATTGCCTGGGCAAGCATATCAATTTTTTCCTGCGCGAGCTTTCTTTCGGTTATATCGCGCACAAAAAGCTGAACCACTTCTTCATCAAGAAGCTTTATCAGCCGCATGCTAATTTCTACATCAACAAAACCGCCGTCCTTCTTCCTGTACTGTGTTTCGAACTGGTAGTTTCCTTTTTCTTTGAGAGATGAATATATTGCAAAAGTATTATCAATTATGTTCTCGTTGATCAGTTCAGAGAACTTCAAGGTGCCCAGCTCATCCTTGGTGTATCCAAGAAGCTTGCAAGCCTGGTTGTTTACGGAAATTATCCTTCCGTTTAACGATTGCACAAATATCGCATCGGTCGCAAAATCGAACAGGTTCCTGAACTTATTTTCGCTTTCACGCAGCGCTGTTTCCGAGATCTTTCTCTCGGTAATATCCTGGATTATAAGTACCGCGCCTGTTATACGGCCTTTATCATCACGAAGTGGGGATGAGCTGTGATCAATAGATATCTCCCTGCCATCACGGGCAATCAAGACTGTGTGATTGCTCCTGCCGATTACAATGTTCTCGGAAAGTACTCTTTCAATCGGATTTTTTATCGGCTCGCGTGTATCTTCATCAAGCAGCCTGAGAAGCTCGGTAACACGTTTTCCTGTTACTTCAGGCAGCGTCCATCCGGTTAACGCTTCGGCCACCGGGTTAAGGAATTTAATGAAACCATATTCATCGCTTACAATTACCGCATCGCCAACACTCTTGAGTATTGCGCTCAGCCAGCGCTCATTTTCCTTGAGCTTGGTTTCCATCTGGTGCTTGTAAAGCGCCATTTCAATGCTTGAGCGGAGATATCTTTCTTCGAAAGGTTTTAATATGTAACCTAAAGGCTCGGTTAGCTTAGCCCGTTTTAAAGTTTTATCATCTTCATAAGCTGTAAGGTAAACAATAGGGATGTTATATTTTTTTCTGATCTCTGCTGCGGTTTCAATTCCGTCGATCTCGCCTTTCAGTACTATATCCATCAGCACAAGGTCAGGGCGCAGTTCTTCTGCACGAAGAATTGCCTCTTTTCCCGTGAATACAACATCGGGCACTACGTAGCCAAGTCCTTCAAGACAATTCTTGATATCCTGGGCTATAATGCCTTCATCTTCAACAACCATTATACGCGGGGAACCGTTGAGATTACTCACTTAACTCCCTCTTTTGCCGCATCATTTTTTCCAATATTACGTATATATATTTAACCCTTTAAGTCAGGTTTTTTGCTCAGTATTCTATCTTTTTTCCTTTCTGCTTTTTCCCCTACTTTTATTCAGATAAACCATTTATCATTTTAGATTTTTTGGAATTCCAAGTTAACATTTATACGGTATAGCATCAATACCATGTAAACGTTACTTGTTTTATTTTTTTCAATATCCTTTAACTTAACAATATTTGGAGCTAAATTTGAACAAATATGGCGGAAATTCAGCATAAATTAAATA
>WBZT01001490.1_pt1 | contig 17074 bp, 13 predicted proteins | sample 5204241 | NCBI WGS metagenome assembly WBZT01 (sample SAMN12344358, study PRJNA552823) | activated sludge metagenome | biome: Activated sludge suspended growth; feature: Nitrification reactor; material: Wastewater; isolation source: activated sludge from nitrification reactor of wastewater...
CTGCCGCGGCTGACCGGCATGTGGAAGCACCTCGAACGGCAGGCCGGCGGCATCGGCACGCGCGGCCCCGGCGAAACGCAGCTCGAAACCGACCGCCGGCTCGTGCGCGAGCGCATCGCGCGGCTCAAGGCCGCGCTCGAGAGCGTCGAGCGCGAGCGCGAGACGCAGCGCCACCGGCGCCGCCGCGAGTTCCGCGCCGCGCTCGTGGGCTACACCAACGCGGGCAAGAGCACGCTGTTCAACGCGCTCACCCGCGCCGACGTGTTCGTCGAGAACCGGCTGTTCGCCACGCTCGACTCGACGACGCGCCAGATGGTGAGCCGCGACCGCGAGACGGTGCTGATGACGGACACGGTCGGCTTCATCCGCAAGCTGCCGCACCACCTCGTCGCGTCGTTCCACAGCACGCTCGTCGAGGCCATCGAGGCCGACCTGCTCGTGCACGTGATCGACGCCGCCGACCCGGACCGCCGCCGCCAGATCAACGCCGTGGACGACGTGCTCGACGCGATCCTGCGCGAGCCGCGGCCGCCGCGGCTGCTGGTGTTCAACAAGTGCGACCAACTCGACGACGACGCGATCGCCGCGCTGCGCGCCGAGCACCCGGACGCGATGGTGCTCTCGGCGCGCACGGGCGTCGGGCTCGCCGGGCTGCGCACGAACCTCTTCCGCCGCTCCGCCGAGCGCAAGCTCGTGCGGGCGTCGTAGGGAACGCGATGGACCTGACCTTCGAGCTTCCGCTGGACGTGCCCCCCACGCGCGCGTTCGCCGCGGTCACCGAGGGCCGGCACCTCGAGCGCTGGTTCTGTGACGCGTGCGAGAGCGAGCCCGAAGAGGGCGGCCGCCTCACGATGCGCTGGCACCGCCGCCGCAGCCAGGTGTGGCCGTACGAAGCCACGTGGATCGAGTTCGATTCGCCGGAGCGCTGCGTCTGCCGCGGCGGCCACGAGGGCTATCCGAACCGCGACGCGGGCACGATCACGTTCGCCGTGCGCGCGCGCGATGGCGGCAGCGTCCTCGAAGTGCGCCACACGCTGCCCGACGAAGCGACCTACGAGCCCTTCGCGCGCCGCTTCCGCGACGACTGGCCGCGCGCGCTCGAGCGGCTGAACCGGTATCTCGCCCCCGCCGAGCGGGGCGTCACGATCTAGATCTCCCGGGCCACGCGCCCGTCACCCACCACGAACCGAGAGCCATGACCTCACCTTCGACTTCGCTGCGCACGATCCGCTTCGGCCACAGCCCCGACGCCGACGACGCCTACATGTTCTACGGCTTCCACACCGGCGAAGCCACGATCGAGGGCTGCCACGTCGAGCACGTGCTGAAGGACATCCAGTCGCTCAACGTGCGCGCGATCGAGGAGGGCGACCTCGAGATCACCGCCGTGTCGGCGCACGCGTATGCGTTCATCGCCGACAAGTACGCGGTGCTGCAGTGCGGCGCGTCGTTCGGCGACGGCTACGGTCCCGTGGTGGTGTCGAAGGCGCCGATGAGCGTCGAGTCGCTGCGCGGCAAGCGCGTCGCGATCCCCGGCCCGCTCACCACCGCGGCGCTGCTGCTGAAGACCGAGTGCCCCGAGGTGGAGACGGTCGAGGTGATGTTCGACGACATCCCGCGCGCCGTGCTCGCGGGCGAGGTCGACGCCGGCGTGATCATCCACGAGAGCCAGCTCACGTACCGCGCGGAGGGCCTGCACAAGGTCGTCGACTTCGGCGAGCTGTGGAAGGAGCGCGACGGCCTGCCGGTGCCGCTCGGCCTCGACGTCGTGCGCCGCGACCTCGGCCCGGCGCTGATGAAGGCGTGCAGCGTCGGCTTCCGCCGCAGCATCGAGTCGGCGATGGCGCACGAGGAGGAGGCGATCCGCTACGCGCTGCAGTTCGGGCGCGGCCTCGACGTGGCGAGCGGCAAGACGTTCGTGCACATGTACGTCAACGACGTGACGCTCGACATGGGCGAGCGCGGCCGCGCGGGACTCGCGAAGCTCTACGAGCGCGCCGTGAAGGCCGGCGCCATCGCGAAGGCGCCCGACTTCACCGTGGTCTGATCGCGGCGCTCGGATGCCGGCCCGCACCTCGCTCGTCGATCTCGTCGTCCTGCCGATCGTCCTCGTCGGCGCGGCCGTGCTGTGGGCGCTTCACGCGCAGGCGTGGGACCTCGGCGGCCGCTCGCCGATCCTGAACTACGACACGGCCCAGTACGCGCTCGCGGCGCGCGAGCTCGCGTGGCACGGCAAGCTGGGCACGCCGTACGCGCTGCCGCTCGAACTGGTGAACCACGCCACGCCACCGTGGCCGCTCGCCGTGGTGCAGCCGGGGCTCGTGCTCGTCGAGGCCGCGATCTTCCGCATCGTGCCCGCGCGCGGCATCACCGCGGGGTCCGATCCGCGCGCGTGGCTCACGCTCGTGCTGCCGTTCTGCTGCTTCCTCATGCTCGCCGCTTCGCTCGCGCTCGCCGTGCGGCACCTGTTCGCGCGCTGGTGGCCCACCGCGCCGCGCCGCGTGCGGCTCGGCGCCGCGCTGGTGCTCGGGCTTTCGTTCGCGCTCGATCCGGAGGCGCAGCACTTCGCGATCGGCGGCTTCACCGAGCTGCCGTTCACGCTCGGGCTGATGTTCGCCTACCTCGGGCTCGCGCTCGAGGCGCCGGTCTACGTGCCGTTCTCGTTCGGCATCGTGCTCGGTCTCTCGGGACTCTTCCGCGCCAACATGCTCTGGCTCGCACCGCTGTTCGCGATCGGCGGCGCCGCGTGCGCGCGCCCCGGCCGGCGCGGACGCACGTTCCTGCGCATCGTGCTCGGCTACGCGCTGCCGCTCGTGCCGTGGTGGTTCTACAAGTGGCACACGTTCGGTTCGCCGACGTGGGACCTGTCGCGCTACGTCGTGTGGGATCACGTCGGCGGCCGCGACTGGTTCTCGCTCTACCACGCCGCCGCGCTGCCCGAGCTGCCGCGAGGTGCGCAGGCGTTCGGGCTGATCGCCGGCAAGATGCTGCGCAACCTGCCCGGGCTCGCGACGCAGATGCTGCTCGGTCCGCGCGGGCTGTGGCTCGGCGGGCTCGTCGGCTGGCTCGTGCTCGCGAAGCCGCCGCGGCCGCTCGCCACCGCCGCGCTCGTCGCGATCGGCGCGGCGCTGCTCGGCGTGCTCGCGGCCGCCGCGAGCATTCCGTGGCTGCGGTTCCTCTTCCCGACGCGCGTGCTGCTCGAGCCGATCGGCGTGCTCGCGCTCGGCGCGCTGCTGCGCCGCGTGCCCGAGACCACCGTGTCGCTGCGCGTGCGCACCGCGCTGCTCGGCGCCATCGCGGCGCTCGCGATCGGCTGGGGCGCGTGGAGCACGCAGCTGGGCCTCGCCGAGGCGCGCGCGACGTCGCTCGAGCGCGGCGTGCCGGCGTCGACGTCGCTCACCGCGATCTCGGCGCTGCTCAACATGGAGCTCGCGCCGGGCGAGCCGCTCATGAGCAACCTCGGGCCGTCGCTCGCGTGGCAGACGAACCACCCGGTCGTCCATCTCGCGCTCTCGCCCGAGGAGGTCGACGCCTGCCGGCGCCGGCTCGACTTCCGCCACATCGTGCTCGTCTTCCGCGAGGATGCGCGCGCCTGGGGCCGCTGGGCCGAAATCGTGGAGCAGGAAGGCTACGCGCGCACGCTGCCGGAGCTGAACGTGACGGTCGAGCGCCGCCTGCGCACGCCGGACGGGTTCTCGGTGGTGTGGCTCTCGCTGGGCCCGCTGCCACCGACGCTGGCGGCAAACGTCGGCGCGCGCTGACACGCGGCGACGTGGCGCCGAACGGGGCAACGAGAAACCCGCCGGTCCTCGCGGACCGGCGGGTTTCGTTCGAGCGGTGCGGACGCGACTAGAAGCGCGTCGACAGGCCGAGCGTGATGTTGCCGAGACCGAAGCCGACCTCGCCGAAGCCCGCGAACTTCGGGCTGAACCAGTAGCGGCCGCCACCGAACACGCCGGCGCGCGTCGTGCTGCCACCGGCCGAGTACGAGTAACCGAAGATGTCGGGCGACTTGACCGACACGTAGTTGTAGCCGAGCACCACGCCGGCGTACGCGTCGAGGTTCTCGACGTCGATCTTGTCGGCGAAGTGATACGCGCCGCGGGCGCCGATCAGCGTGTAGCCGTACGTCCACTTGTAGGTGCCGTACTCGTACGACGAGCCCGAGTGGCCGACGAAGCCGCCGATCGAGATGTGCTCGTTGTAGCCGTAGTCGGCGCCGATGCCGAACATCGGCGACTGGTCCGTGCCGTAGTAGCCGGCATCGCCGAAGCCGAGGCTGCCGGAAACGACCCACTGCTTCGCGGCGTACGCGTCGCCGCCGCTCGAGGCGTGCGACGAGGAGCGCGCCGAAGACGTCGTCGCCGCGCTCGCGAGCGAGGCGACCAGCATCATCAGGACCGAGGCAACCGCGAGAACCTTCATGGCACTACGCATGTCCGTGTTCCTCCGTACGTGAGTGGCGATGGCGACCACATCCCTTCTGACCGTACCCCGGCCGTCGCGCGTGGCGGCGGAATGTGACAGGAGCGCGGGGTCAACGCAACGACAAGTTGCCCGCCCCGGGCGGGGACCCGCGCACCGTCGTATCACCGGCGGCGGCGTCAGCGCAGCAAGAACTCGTCGTCGCGGTACGTCGAGTACGTGCTCGCATTCTCGCTGCGAATGCGCAGCACGAGCCGGTAGCGACCCGGCGCGAACCGGCCCGTCGCGGGACGCAGTGCGCACGAGCGACGTACGAGCTGCGCTTCGCTGAAGTCCCGCACGAGCAGCGAACGCCCATCCGGTCCGAACAGCTCGACCTGGACGCCACCGCTCGTGTCACCCGCGACCGCGAGCATCCGGGCGAGTGGCAGCGTGAGCACGTCGTCCGCGCGCGCGACGGCGACCGACCCGTCGTCGTGCGAGCCGCGCACGCGATCGAGATTCACGCCGTTGATGACGTCGTCCTCGCTCACGAGCGCGACCTCCATCGCGAGCGACGGGTCGGGCCCGCCCGGAGCCGCCGACGGTGCGCTCTCGTCGCGCTTCGGCGACGGAGCCGGTGCCGGCATCGGACGCGTTCCGTCGGGCGAGCGCTGCGCGAGCGGCTCTTCGCGGTGCGCCGGCGCGGACTGCTCCGTGGGTGCCGGCGCGGGCTTGACCGCGACGGAGCCGATCGTGCCGTTGTGCAGCACGGGCAGCTGCAGGATCGCGGTGAGCGCGGCCGCGGCCGCGGCGAGCATGCCCGCACCCGGCCAGCCGAGGAACCACGGGCGCTTCTTCTCACGCGCCGACGCGATCGGGATCACGCGCGCACGTTCGGGCGCCGGCGCCGCGGCGATCACGGGCTCGTAGCCGAGCACGCGGAGGCACTCGCGGCACGCGTCGCAGCCGTCGAGGTGCTGCTGCACGAGCTCGCGTTCGAGGCCTTCGAGCTGCGGCGAAAGGCGGTCCCAGCGCGCCAGCAGGTCGGCCGGGATGTGGCGGCGGCCGGAGCGCGGGAACTCGGTGGTGGTCATGCGCGTCGCGAGCTCGCGGCACTCCTCGCACGCGGCGAGGTGCGCGTCGACGCGCTCGATCTCGTCGTCGTCGAGCAGGCACGCGGCGTAGCCGGGCAGCGTGCGCTGCGTCCAGTCGTGCTCGGCGCGGAACTCGGGCGTGCTCACGACGTCACCATCCGGCCTTCGTCGACCGCCCATTGCCAGAGCGGTGTGCCCTGCTCGCGGAAGGCCGCCCGGACACCCTTCAGGCAGCGCGACCACGCCTGCTTCGCGGCGTCGGCCGACTTGCCGATCTTCGTCCCGATCTCCGCCCAATCGGGCTTCGCGCTGTCGTAGCGGTGATGCATCAGCTGCAGGCACTCGCGTGCGCCGCGCTGCTCGAAGAACTCCTGCACGAGGAACTCGAGGCTCTCGGTCCGGTCGGCCCAGACGTCCGGGCTCGCCTTCGGGTCCGGCAGCTCGGCGTCGTCTTCGTCATCGGTCGAGCGCGGCTCGTGCCGGACCCCGTCGACGTAGCCCTTGCGCACGAAATCGATGGCGACCTTGTCGGCGATGTCGGTCGCGAAGGCCTCGAGGTTGCGCGGCTGCGTGCGCTCGAGCGCGAAGAAGAGCCGAACGACCGTTTCCTGCACGAGGTCCTCGATCTCCGTCCCCCGCCGGGCGCGCGCGAAGAGCTGCGGCGACGTCTTCGCCCGGAGGCGCCTGAGCGCCAGGGCACGAATGCGGTCCCAGTCGATGTGGGCTCGAGGATCGTCGGGATTCATGGCGTGGCGGTTCCGAGGTGCGGTCGGCCGGGGCCCGTCTGGCCCCACCTTCACGGAAATCGTCGCGGCACCGGTCCGTTCGTAACGGGATCTCCCGGGTGCGAGGGCGGTCGGGGGACGGGCAGGTTAGCAGGCGACGGAGCGGGCCTGAACGGTTTTCCGCGTCTCGGCACGCGTGGTCGGCGCCTTGCCGGTATCCGGCGGAAATCACGCGCTGGTCGTTCACATGCCCGGTCGCTAGGATGGCCCGTCACGATTATCGGCCTGCCACGACGAACTCCATGCCGACGCCATTCCACCCGGGCGCTGTCCGGGCACCCCTTGACGAAGGAGACCGCCGTGAATCCCAACCGCTTCCTCGTTCCCTTCCTCCTCGGACTCGTCCTGATCGCCGCCTCGGCGCGCACCGCCTGCGCGCAGGCGACGTGGTTCCCGATGGTCATCAACAAGTCGGACACGCTGATCATCGACGACGACGGCAAGAGCCTCAACGACAAGGAGTGGGCGAAGATCTCCTACGCCGACTACAAGGGCTTCAGGCCGCGACTCGGGGTCGTTTACGCGCAGGAGAAGCATCAGGACCAGAGCCAGTATCGCAACGAGTGGGCGCGGCTCTTCGTGGACTTGAGCGGCCGGGGCGACAAGCAGACCGGGACCGATCCCTTCAACCACATCGAGGAGATCGTCAACCAGTCGCTCATCGACACGCACCGCTTCACCATGCTCGAGCGCACGAACGCGCTCGAGGACGTGACGGGCGAGCAGGACTTCGGCGCCTCGGGTCGCGTCGACAAGCGCACCGCGGCCGCCACGGGCAAGATGAAGGGCGCCGACTTCATCGTGAAGCCGACGATCATCGAATGGGTGCCGGACAAGGACTCGCACGAGATCGGCATGGCGGCCGGCGCGATGGGCGCGCGCGCTCTCGGCATCGGCTCCGTCGGGCTGAGCGGGCACGTGGCGTTCTGCCGCATCGCGATCAAGATCATCGACGCGACCACGGGCGAGATCGTGCAGCAGATGACCTGCGACGGCACCGCCAAGACCACCGGCTTCAGCATCGGCGGCGGCATGCTCGGCTTCATGGGCAACTCGCTCGCCGGCGGCGCGCTGGGCATGGCTTCCAAGAAGAGCGCGCCCATGTCGGCGGCGATGGCCGCGGCGGTGAACAAGGCCGCGTACTGGGTGGCGAAGAAGCTCGAGGAGAAGCCGTGGCAGGGCTCGATCGGCCAGATCACGGCCAAGGGCTCGCTGGTGATCAACGCCGGCGCGAACATCGGCCTCCAGAAGGGCATGACCCTCACGCTCATGAGCAAGGGCGAGCCCTTCCAGGATCCCGACGATCCGAGCGTGACGCTGTTCGCGACCGAGGAGCTGGGTACCGGGCGCATCACCAGCGTCCAGCCGAGCGTCTCGATCGTCGAGGTCGTCACCGGCGGCAAGGGCGTCAAGGTCGGCGACATCGTCCGCCTCGAACCCGCGGCGAAGTGACGTCGTGAATCGAAGGGGCGCTCGCGCGGTGACGCGCGGCGCCCCTTCGCCGCTCCCGCCGACGCACGTATGAACTGCCGTCTTCGCCGTTCCGCAGCGGCCCTCGCCGCGCTGATGCTCGCGTTCGCGACGCTTGCGCTCGCCGCTCCCGCCGCGTGGAGCCAGAGCCGCTCGTATCCGCCATCGCTGTTGCGCCGCGTGCCCGCGGGCGATTCGAGCGCCACCTCGCGCGGCACCGTCGCGCCGTCGATCGACGACGTCCCCATCGCCGGCACGCCGCTCAACCTGCGCGCGATCGTGAACGCGATCGACGGACTCGGCCGCGCAATCGACGAGCCCGGCTTCTACGAGATCGCGATCCGCACGGTCGAGCGCCTCGCGGGCGAGCGCCATCCGCTGTCGGGCTACCTGCACGTGCGGCTCGCGCGGCTCGCATGGGAACGCCGCGACCGCGACACCGCGCTCGAGCACGCGCTCGCCGGCGAGGACATCCTGCGCGAGCAACTCCACCTGAAGCTCGAGGAGCTCTCCGAAGCCGACTCGCGCCGGCTCGCGCGGCTGCGCGAGACCGCGCTCGACCTGCTGCTCACGATCGCCGCGGACGACACGCGGCCCGAGGTGCGGCGACGCTGCTGGGACGCGTTCGTGCGATCGCGCGCGCTCGTGCTCGACGAGATGGCGTCGCGCCAGCGCGCCGCCGTCTTCGGCCGCGACACCACGCTCGCGCGCGTCGCCGACGCTCTCGCCGACGCGCGCCGCCAGCTCGCGCGCGAGAGCTTCCGCACGCCCGACGACGACGGCGGCAGCCGCGCGCGGCTCGATCGGCTGCGCGTGCGCCGCGATTCGCTCGAGCGCGAACTCGCGCGCCGCAGCCGGCCGTTCCGCGACGACCTCGCGCGCTCGCGCGCCGGCCTCGCCGACGTCGAGCGTGCGCTGCCGCCCGGCGACGCCGTGATCGCATTCGCCTGCTACGTCGAGCCCGCGCGTCCGGCGCCCGCGAGCGCGAGCCGCTCGTATCACGGCATCGCGACGCCGCCTGCGGCCGTGGCGCGCGTGATGGCGTTCGTGCTGCGCCCCGGCACGCGCATCGTCGAGACGCGCGCCCTCGCGCGCGCGGGCCAGCTCGACTCCACGGTCGCGCGCTGGCGCGCGCTCGTCACCGCCCCGGCAGAGGGCGAAGCGCCGGCGCTGGCCGCCGCGGGCGCCGAACTTCGGCGGCTCGCGTGGGATCCGCTCGCGCCCCTCGTCGCGGGCGCCGCGCACGTGTGGATCGTGCTCGACGGATCGCTCCAGCTCGTGAGCTTCGACGCGCTGCCCGCGGACACGCGCGGCCGTTACCTCGCCGAAGTCGCGCCGCCGCTCGGTTACCTGAGCGCCGAGCGCGACCTCGTGCCCTCGCAGGCGCAGGAGCGCTGCGGCCTCGTCGCGCTGGGCGGCATCGCGTACGGCGGCGGCGCCGGAGACGGCACGCGCGGCGTGCCCGCGTGCGGCGGCGTGCAGCCGATGCGTCTCGCCGACCTGCCTGCGAGCGCGACGGAGGTCGCCGACGTCGCGAGCCTCTGGCGCCGATCGGTCGCGCACGACGGCGGCTGCCCGCCCGTCGTGCTGACCGGCGAGCGCGCGACGAGCGCGGAACTCGCGCGCGAAGCCGGCCACGCGTCGGTCGTGCACATCTCGGCGCACGGCTTCTTCCTCGCGTGCGGACTCGACGAGGACAGCGTCGCCGCGCGCCGGCCGAGCCGCGCCTGGGACCTCGCGCCACCCGCGGCCGGTACCACGAGCCCGATGCTGCTGTCCGGACTCGTGCTCGCTCGCGATCCCGGCGGCGCCGGGACCGGCGTGCTCACCGCCGAGGAGATCGGCTCGCTCGATCTCTCGGGCGTGCGGATGGTCGTGCTGTCGGCGTGCGAGACCGGCCTCGGCCGGCTCGAGGCGCGCGAAGGCCTGCTCGGCCTGCGCCGCGCGTTCGCGATCGCCGGCGCGCGCGGACAGGTCGTGAGCCTGTGGCCCGTCGACGACGAGGCGTCGCACCAGTACATGCTCGCGCTGTACGGCGATCGCTTCGCGCGCGGCCGCGACCTGGTGGGCGCCGGACGCGAAGCGAACCTCACGCTGCTGCGGCGCCTGCGCGCACGCGGCCGGCCCACGACACCCGCGCTGTGGGCGGGATTCGTGGTGCTCGGGCGCGAGTAGCGGCGCGTCGGCGCGAGCGCGAACGGCCCGGCTTCGCCGCCGGGCCGTTCGCGTTCGTGATCGAATAGCTCAGTTCGGCATCACCAGCGAGCCGGGCTCCTCGCCCTCGAGCTTGTCCGGATACTCGGCCGGCAGCTCGCGCAGGCTCTCGACGAACAGCGGCACCTCGGCCGAGAGGTTCGCGAGCGCCTCGGGACCCTCGCTCACCTTGACGATGTTGTAGAGCGTGTCGCGCTGCGCCGGCGTGAAGCCCGACTCGCGGATCAGCGTCTCGATCTCGGCGATCGTCGTCTTGTTCAGGTGGCCCGTCGCGAGGTGCACGTTCTCCTCGAACAGCGTGCCGCCGAAGTCGTCGGCGCCGAAGTGCAGCGAGATCTGCCCCGTCTTCTTGCCCTCGCTGAACCACGTCGCCTGGATGTGATCGAAGTTGTCGAGGTAGAGCCGCGACGCCGCGAGCACGCGGAAGTACATGTTCGCGCCGGCGATGTGCGGGACCTTTGACTCCATCGGCGTGTTGCCGCGCTTGTAGGACCACGGCACGAACGCGGTGAAGCCGTGCGTCTCGTCCTGCAGCGGCCGGATCCAGTCGAAGTGCTCGACGATCTCCGCCGGCGTCTCGACGTGGCCGTACATCATCGTCGCGGTCGACTTCATGCCGACCTTGTGCGCCTCGCGGTGCACGTCGACCCACGTCTCGGGGCCGCCCTTCTTGACCGAGATGCGCTTGCGCACGCGCGTCGCGAGGATCTCCGCGCCGCCGCCGGGCAGCGAGCGCTGGCCCGCTTCGTAGAGCGCTTCGAGCACGCCGCGGATCGAGAGGCCGCTCACCTCGGCCATCTGGTGGATCTCGGGCGCGGAGAAGAAGTGCGGCATGATCTCGGGGTAGCGCTTGCGCGATTCGCGCACGATGTCCGTGTAGAAGCTCCACGGGATGTCGGGATTGAGCCCGCCCTGCAGCAGCACCGTGGTGGCGCCGACGCTGCGGGCCTGCTCCATCATCTTCATCACGCCTTCGACGTCGTGCGTGTAGCCGTCGGCGGCGGGCTTGCCGGGCTTGCGGTAGAACGCGCAGAAGTGGCAGTCGACCGTGCAGTAGTTGGTGTAGTTCGGATTCGTGTCGATCACGTACGTGACGAGCTTCGGATCGGTCTTCCGCGCGCGCACCTGGCTGGCGAGCTGTCCCATCTCGAGCAGCGGCGCTTCGGTCAGCAGGTAGACGCCTTCTGCGCTGTTGAGGCGCTCACCGCGCTCGATCTTGGCTTCGATGGTGGACCACACGGGCTGCACTCCTTCTGCGGATCGGCGGCCTGCGGCGGGCCGCGTCGTGGGCGTTCGGAAGGGCGCGAGAATACGCGGCCGGACGGCGCGCCGCCAAGCGTGCGACGCGGCGGGCGGCGAGCCGCAGCCGGGCTCGCGCGACGAACGCCCGGGCGAGAGCATCGGCGGCGGCTTCGCCCTAGAACGACACCGCGACCGAGCCGTACTGCTGATCGTCGTGGCGCTCGCGGAACTGCTGGCTCGTGTACGAAAACGTGTAGCGCACGCCGATCGCGCCCAGCCGCGCGCCGCAGCCCAACTGCGCTTCGGCGACGAACGGCATGCGATGCACGCGCTGGCTCTTCGCGAACGTGTTGCCGTCGAGGAACAGATCGCGCGCGATCGCGCGGCCCTCGCCGCGTGCGAAGACGTACGTACGCACGCCGCGCACGCGCGCCTCGGGTCCGGACGGCGCGCCGGGGCCGAAGTCGTTCGGCAGGCGCGCGCCGAAAGTGATCGTCGCGCCGGCGCCGGCCTCGGTGAGCACGTTGCCGAGCGTGACGTGCGCGTCGGGAACCACGTTCGCGAAGCGGCGGTAGCCGAGCGGGCGCCAGCGCTGATCGAGCGTCGCGCGTACGCCGGGCTCGTTCGCGAGCTGATACCGCCAGCCGCGAGGAAGGCGGATGTGCTCGCGGCGGTGCCACCACGTCTGCACCGCCTCGCCTTGCGCCGCGGGGCCGACGATACCGATGCGCAGGTCGAGCGAGCGGGCGAGCGTCGCGTTCGCGCTCGTGATCGTCGCGCCGCCGTAGAGCCACGCGGCGTACGGACGGTCGTCGAGGATCGGCGTCGGGCGCGAGATCGCGTCGGGCGTGTAGAGCTCCTGGCCGAACGCGAGCGAGAGCCGCGCGCTCGCGTCGGGGCCGACGCCGAAGCGCTCGGCGGCACGCCGCGCCCCGTGCGGCAGCACGCCGGGCTCGCCGTACCACACGGTGCGCGTGCCGAGCGTGTAGTTGCGATCGGTCGCGCGCGGCCCGGGCACGAGGCCGTCCGTGTCGTTGTCGAACTGCGCTTCGACCGCCGCGCACGCCGTGGACGCGGCGAGCGACGCGAGGAGCGCGACGAAAATGGTGTTGCGGCGAACCGACCGGGTCATGGATGTGGGCGCGAGATGCGGGGGCCGGTGCCGCGCGGTCGCGCGGCCCCTCTTCCGCTCGACAGGCACGAGTGTGCGGGCCCGAGCGGTCGGATCGCGCCGGCGGATTCGCGCTGTGCAACGTCACCCATCGCGCGGGGTGAGCCGGCCCACCGCGCCAACGCGCGACCGCAACGCGCTGCGACGGAAGCGCGCGGGCGCGTCGGCGTCGCACGCGCACGCCCCCTGCGCCAAATCACCTTTCGCGAAACGCAACCGCCGCCGTGCGGTGTGCACGGCGGCGGCGCGAAGTGACTTCGATGCGCGTGGACTAGCGGTTGTCGCCGTCGAGGATGTTGCCCAGCGTGCCGAGGATCGAGCCTTCCTCGCGGCCGCCGCGGCCGGTCTGCGGCGCCGCCGCGTAAATGCGGCTCGCGAGGCGCGAGAACGGCAGCGACTGCAGCCACACCTTGCCCGGCCCGCGCAGCGTGGCGAAGAACAGGCCCTCGCCGCCGAAGAGCACGGTCTTGATGCCGCCCGCCATCTGGATGTCGTAGTCGACGTTCGGCGTCATCGCCACGATGCAGCCCGTGTCGACGCGCAGCGTCTCACCCGCGGCGAGCGTGCGCTCCTCGAGCGTGCCGCCCGCGTGCACGAATGCCCAGCCGTCGCCCTGCAGGCGCTGGAGGATGAAGCCTTCGCCGCCGAACAGGCCCGCGCCGAAGCGCTTCGTGAACGCGATACCGAGGCTCACACCCTTCGCCGCGACGAGGAACGAGTCCTTCTGCGCGAGCAGCTCGCCACCGACCTCGGCGAGGTGGATGGCGATGATCTTGCCGGGGTAGGGCGCGGCGAACGCGGCCTTCTTCTTTCCGGTCCCCTGGTTCTGGAACACGGTCATGAACAGCGACTCGCCGGTGAGCAGACGCTTGCCGGCGCCCATCAGCGCGCTCATGAATCCGCCCTGCTGCTGCGAGCCGTCGCCGAAGATGGTCTGCATCTGGATGCCGTCTTCGATGTACATCATCGCGCCGGCCTCGCCGACGACCGCTTCGTTCGGATCCATCTCGATCTTCACGAACTGCAGGTCGTCGCCGACGATCTCGTAGTCCACTTCGTGCATCGCGCTCATGTCGTCCTCGCAGGTGGGGAACGTCGCGGGCCGGTTCCGGCCGTCGCGCCGTCTCGTTACGCGTCCGCCCGGGCGCGTGTTGCGCTCGTGCGGCGTCGTGGCACGCCCGTATCTTCGCGGTGCCGCCGTGCGGGGAGCAAGCGGTTCCGCGGTGTAGGCTGCGCGGCGATTCCCGATCGTCACGTCACCCGGAGCCGCCCATGCCGACCCGCCTCGCCCGCGGCCTCGCCGCGTTGCTGCTTTGTTCGCTCCTCGCCACGCCCGCCGTCGCCGACGAAGGCATGTGGCCGTTCGACCACGTGCCGGTGGAGGCGCTGCGCGCGAAGTACGGCGTCACGCTCACGAACGAATGGCTGCACCACCTGCAGCTCTCGACCGCGCGGCTGACCGGCTCGTGCACCGGCTCGTTCGTCTCGCCCGACGGCCTCGTGCTCACCAACCATCACTGCGCGCAGGAAGCGATCGTCGAGCACTCGACCGCGTCGAGCGACCTCCTGAAGCACGGCTTCCTCGCCCGCACGCGCGCCAAGGAGCTGCCGTGCTCCTCGATCGAGATCACGTCGCTCGTCGGCATGGAGGACGTGACCGCGAAGGTGCTGGCGGCCACCAGGGGCCTCGACGACCAGGCCGCGAACGAGGCGCGCAAGCGCGTGCTCTCGGAGCTGGAGCTGGCGTCGGAAGCGGCGTCGCGTCGAGATCCGAAGACCGGTCCGCTCTTCTGCGAGGCCGTCACGCTCTACCACGGCGGCCAGTACCTCATCTATCGCTACAAGCGCTACTCCGACGTGCGGCTCGTGTTCGCGCCCGAGTACGACATCGCCGACTTCGGCGGCGATCCGGACAACTTCCAGTTCCCGCGCTGGTGCCTCGACATGGCGCTGCTGCGCGTCTACGAGAACGGCCAGCCGGCGAAGATCGCGAACTGGCTGCGCATCGACGTCGCCGGCGCGCGCGAGGGCGATCCCACGTTCGTCGCCGGCCACCCGGGCACCACCGAGCGCACGCTCACCATGGCCGAGCTCTCGCGCGAGCGCGGCGTCACGCTGCCGCTGCGCACGCTGCTCGACTCCGAGCTGCGCGGGCGCCTGATCCAGTTCGGCAAGACGGGCGACGAGGCGAACCGGCAGATCCAGGACGAACTGCTCGATCTCGAGAACGGGCTCAAGGCGCGCCGCGCGCTGCTCACCGCCTTGAACGACGACTCGATGCTGACCGTGAAGGCGCACGACGAGCAGGCGCTGCGTGCGCGCGTCGACGCCGATCCGGCGCTGCGCGCTTCGGCCGGCCACGCGTGGGACGAGATCGGCGCCGCGCAGCGGATCGCGAGCGGCATGGAGGTGCGCTACGACCTGCTCGAGCACCGCCGCGCGTTCCACGGGCACCTGATGGCGTGGGCGCGCACGATCGTGCGCGGCACCGCCGAGCGCGCGAAGCCGAACGGCGAGCGGCTGCGCGAGTACGCCGAGTCGGCGCTGCCGTTCGTCGAGCAGCGGCTCGTGGCGCCCGCGCCAGCTTACCCGGCCGTCGAGCAGCTGGAGATCGCGTTCGACCTCGAGCGGCTGCGCGAGTACCTCGGCATCGACGATCCGCTCGTGAAGTCGCTGCTCGGCGCCGACACGCCCGATGCGGTCGCGGCGCGGCTCGTGCGCGGCACGAAGCTCGGCGATCCCGCGTTCCGCGCCGCGCTGTGGAAGGGCGGCGCCGCCGCGGTCGCCGCGAGCGACGATCCGCTGGTCGCGTTCGCGCGCACGATCGAGCCCGAGGCGCGCGCGCTGCGCACGCGCTGGGACGACGCCGTCGAGGCGCCGACGACGCGCGGCTCGGAAGCAATCGCGCGCGCACGATTCGCCGTGTACGGCGCGAACCTGTATCCCGACGCCACGCTCACACTGCGCTTGAACGACGGCCGCGTCGCCGGCTGGAGCGAAGGCGGCCGCACGATCGCGCCGTTCACCACCGTGGGCGAGGCGTTCGCGCGCGCCACCGGCGCCGATCCACTCATCCTGCCGCCCGCGTGGCTCGCCGCGCGCGGCGCGCTCGATCCCGCGACGCCGTTCAACCTCGCCACGACGAACGACATCGTCGGCGGCAACTCGGGCAGCCCGATGGTCAACGCGAAGGGCGACCTCGTCGGCCTCGTGTTCGACGGCAACTTCCCCTCGATCGCCGGCGACTACTGGTTCGACATCCGCGACAACCGCTGCGTCGCCGTGCACACCGCGCTCATCAAGGCCGCGCTCGTGAACGTGTACAAGGCCGACGCGCTCGCGAAGGAGCTGGGCTTCACGAAGTAGCGCGTCGGCGCCTTCCGCGCCGATACGACGAACGCCGGCGCGACCGTGAAGGTAGCGCCGGCGTTCGTGCACCGGATGCGCGTCAGTCGTTCTCGACGTAGCCGTGTTCGCGCAGCAGCGCCTCGTAGCGCGCGAGGCCCGCGAGTTCGTCGGGACCGAAGCGGTAGTGGAACTGGCGCAGGTAGTCCTCGGTCTCGCGCGGCGTCCAGCCCGGATCGGTCGTGCGGCGCGCCACGTCGGGCAGCGTCGCGAGGCCCGCCGCGAGCGACGCCTCGATGAACGCCGCCAGCTCCTGCTTCACCGTGGGATCGAGCGACGCGCGCACCGCCCACACCGCGTAGACGAAGGGCAGGCCCGTCCACTCGAGCCAGTCGGTGCCCAGGTCGAGCACGTGCACGAAGCCCTCGGGCGGACGCTTGCGCGTGCGCATCGCCTGGTCGCCGATCAGCAGCAGCGCGTCTGCCTGCGCCGGCTCGAGGCCGCGCACGAAGCGCACGCTCTGGTAGCCGCGCTTCACGTTCAGCAGCAGCTTGAGCAATCGCACCGACGTCGACGTGGCCGGCGTCACCGAGATCATCGCGCCTTCGAGCGCGGTCACCGGCCGGCGCGAGAAGAGCAGCACCGACTGCACCGAGCCGCGCGCCGAGACGCCCATGGGCGCGAGCAGCTCGAACTTCGGTTTCAGCCGGATCCAGTCGCCCGCGGCCATGATGCCGAGATCGACGCCGCCCGCTTCCGCCTCGCGGCCCAGGTCGCGCGGCTCCAGGTTGCGCACCGCGAACGGCGCATCGTTCCAGAGGGCGTAGAAAGGCGCGCAGTTCGCGTACGGAATGCGCGCGGCAACGGTCGTGGCGACGGGACGTGAAGTGCTCATGGCGGGCGGTACGTTACATCGCGTCGCGGGAGTGCGTCGAGAGGTGCATCCACAATCACCCGTTAGTACCGCGGGGCCGGGATCGCTCCCGGCCCCGCGATGTTGCGTCGTGCTTCCGTGCCCGCTACCGCCCGAGGAGCACCATCCGCCGCTGTGATCGGAACGAGCCCGCGATCATCCGTGCGAAGTACACGCCCGCCGGCATCGACGCGCCGTCGTCGGTCGCGCCAGTCCACACTAGCGTGCGCGCACCCGCCGCCTGCTGGCCGTTCACCAGCGTCGCCACCCGCCGACCCTGCGCGTCGAACACCTCGATCCGCACCGGCGACGCCACCGGCAGGTCATAGCGCAGCGTCGTCGTGCGCGAGAACGGATTCGGCCGGTTCGCGTGCAGCGCGAAGCGCACCGGCAACGACGACGTCTCGGCCTGGCGCTTCGCCATCAGCGCCCC
>WBZT01001491.1_pt1 | contig 17062 bp, 17 predicted proteins | sample 5204241 | NCBI WGS metagenome assembly WBZT01 (sample SAMN12344358, study PRJNA552823) | activated sludge metagenome | biome: Activated sludge suspended growth; feature: Nitrification reactor; material: Wastewater; isolation source: activated sludge from nitrification reactor of wastewater...
GAGTAAACTGTTCACAGGATATTCCTCCTCCATTGACAAGCCAAAGATTCACTCCTCCTGGGCCCGATCGCTTGCGCTTTGCCTCATTGCCGGGCAATTCATCAGGCCGCTTTGCAGGATGCGGACTCGCGTCCGTTTGATCCAAGCTGCAAAGGCAATGATTATGGCACATCTTCGATTGAACCATGCGCGATCGATTGCGCTCTGTGAAAATTGGTTTCGAATTAGAAAAATCATTTTAATCAGTTGGTTGATCACAAAGAAAGAGGCCATTGGCCAGTTCCCGTGACGTTCGCAAAGAGCCTGCACAGGGTTCACAGCAGACCCTGACGCACATTTCGGCATCCAGCGGAACCGGATTTGTGAAGGGTTTCCGGTGCGCGGAAACCGCTTCGATCCCCCTGTGATTCGCATCTTCTGGGAAATCAGCCCGTGAACCGGGCAGATATTCGGGATAGAATCGCGCGTTTTCTCTGCGGAAGCGTCGCATGCCTACCGGAATCATCGAGTCGCTGGACCACGAAGCGCGGGGAGTGACCCGTCTTGACGGTAAAACGGTTTTCGTCGAGGGCGCCTTGCCGGGCGAGTGCGTCGAGTACGCCAGTTATCGACGGAAACCCAGCTATGAGCTGGCACGCACGCTGCAGATACTGGCCTCGTCGCCGCAGCGGGAGACGCCACGCTGCCCGCATTTTGGCGTCTGCGGCGGTTGCAGCATGCAGCATCTCGATCCACAGGCGCAGGTCGCAGCCAAGCAGCGCCTGCTCGAGGACAATCTCTGGCACCTCGGCCGCGTCAAGGCAGACCAGCTCTACGCGCCGATTTACGGCCTGCCCTGGGGCTACCGCTATCGAGCGCGCCTTTCCGTTCGCCTGGTGCCGAAGAAGGGGGGCGTTCTCGTCGGCTTCCACGAGAAGAGAAGCAGCTATGTCGCCGACATGGAACAATGCGAGATTCTGCCGCCACACTTGTCGGCAATGCTCTTGCCGCTGCGCGAACTGATCGGCGAGTTGTCGATCCGGGATCGCCTGCCGCAAATCGAGGTGGCCGTTGGTGAGCGGATGACGGCGCTGGTGCTGCGCATTCTCGAAGCCCTCGATCCGGCGGACGAGGCCCTGCTGCGCGACTTCGCCGACCGCCATGCAGTGGTCTTCTACCTGCAGCCGCAGGGGCCGGCAACGGCTTATCGCTTCCATCCGCTCGACGGGCCGCCACTCTCTTACCGGCTCCCCGATTTTGCGGTCGAACACGCTTTCTCGCCGACCGAGTTCACCCAGGTCAATCACGCGATCAACCGCGTGCTGGTGCGGCGCGCTCTGGCCCTGCTCGATCCGCAAGCGGGTGAGCGGATTGCGGACATGTTCTGCGGGCTGGGCAACTTCACGCTGCCGATTGCCCGCTCCGGCGCACGCGTGCTGGGGGTCGAGGGGAGTACCGAGCTGGTTCGCCGCGCTGCCGGAAACGCAGCGGCGAATGGCTTGGACGATCTCGCCGAGTATCGTGTCGCCAACCTCTTCGAGACCACACCGGAGAGCCTGGCGGCGCTCGGCCGTTTTGACCGGATGCTGATCGACCCGCCGCGCGAAGGCGCGCTCGAACTGATCAAATCGCTCGACGCGGACGGCCCGCAGCGGATCGTCTACATTTCCTGCAGTCCTGCCACGCTGGCACGCGATGCGGGCATTCTGGTCGCCCAGAAGCATTACCGGCTGCGCGGCGCCGGCGTGGTCAATATGTTTCCGCAGACTTCGCACGTCGAATCGATCGCCCTCTTCGAGCGCACGCCAGCGACCTGAGCCCTGCAGCACCGCGCAGGTCCGCAAACCACAACTTCGCTTTGTGGCAGAATCCTCTATGTTGGTGCAATCATTGCTCGGGAGAAAATCATGCACATGGCGGATGCACTGTTGTCGCCGGCTGTCGGCGGAACGATGTGGGCAGTCTCAACGGGCACCATTGCCTATTGCTCGAAAAAGGTCACGGACGAACTCGACGAGCGCAAGGTGCCGTTGATGGGCGTTCTCGGCGCCTTCCTTTTTGCTGCCCAGATGATCAACTTCAGCATCCCCGGCACGGGTTCGAGTGGCCATCTCGGCGGCGGGCTGCTGCTGGCGATTCTGCTCGGGCCGCATGCCGCTTTCCTGACCATCGCCTCGGTTCTGCTGGTGCAGGCGCTGTTCTTTGCCGACGGTGGTCTGCTGGCTCTCGGTTGCAACCTCTTCAACCTGGGATTTTTTCCGGCATTCATCGCCTACCCCCTGATCTACCGGAAAATTGCCGGTGAGCAGCCGGGCCAAATGCGCCTGAGCGTGGCGGCCATCGTCGCGGCGACGGTCGGGCTGCAACTGGGAGCGTTCGGAGTCGTCGTCGAGACGGTCAGCTCGGGGATTTCGTCGCTACCCTTTTCCACTTTCGTGCTGTTCATGCAGCCCATTCATCTGGCCATCGGAATCGTCGAAGGCGTGGTGACAGCCGCGATTGTCTCGTTCGTCCATCGTGCGCGGCCAGAATTGATCAGTGCAGCCCGGCCGACGGCCACGCCTGGCCAGCAATCGCTGCGCAAACTGCTGCTGGCTTTCCTCGCCGGGGCCATGCTGACCGGTGGACTGTTTTCCTGGTTTGCGTCGAAAGACCCGGACGGACTCGAATGGGCGATTGCCCAGGTGAGCGGTGAGGCCGAGCTCAAGGGACCCGAGCAGGGAATGCACGCGGCACTGGCCGCGCTCCAGGACAGGATCGCGATCCTGCCGGATTACGCCTTCCGGAAGGACGAGGCTCAAATAAAGGGCAATGGGGATAGCGATGGGAACGGCGACGCCTATCCGGAAAGCCGGCTCGGCAGCAGCGTCTCGGGGATCGTCGGCGGTCTGCTGGCGCTGCTGCTGGCATTCCTGATCGGCTTCCTGCTCAAGAAACGCATCCGCCGCATGCCGCGTGCCGGCGGCTTGCCTTGATGGCATTCGGCCCGCCAGTCGCTTTGCTTTCCCCCTGAGCGCGCAGCATGGCATCGATCGAGGGCAGGGCCGCCAACTTTCGTCTCCTCGACCAGCTTGCCCGCGCGGACACCGCCATCCACCGTCTCGATGCACGCGCCAAGGTCGTGGTGACGCTGACCTTCATCGTCGTCGTGGCGTCTTTCGACCGATACACCGTGGCGGCCCTGCTGCCATTTTTCATTTTTCCGGTCGTCCTGGCCGCACTCGGCAAGCTGCCAACGGCGTATGTTGCCAGGAACGTTGCCGTAGCCATCCCCTTCGCGCTGGCAATCGGTCTCTTCAACCCGCTTTTCGACCAGCGGGTGCTTTTCGAGCTGGGGTCGATCCCGATCAGTGCCGGCTGGATTTCCTGCGCGTCGATCGTCGTGCGTGCCGTGCTTACCCTCAGTGCAGCGCTGATTCTCATCGGCGTGACCGGATTCCCTGCGGTCTGTGAAGCGCTTGAACGCCTCGGCATGCCAAAGGTCCTGGCGATGCAGATGCAGTTCCTCTACCGTTACCTCTTTGTCCTGATCGAGGACACCCGGCGCAGCGCCCGCGCGCTGGAACTGCGCTCGTGTGGCCGGTTGCCGCGCCTGCCGACCGTCGCCTCGCTGATCGGATTGCTTCTGCTGCGAACCTGGCAGCGGGCAGATCGCATCCACATGGCGATGCTTGCCAGGGCCTACCGCGGTGATTTCCACAGCCGGAAGGCCGGCAATTTCGGTAGCAGCGAAGTCGCCTTTGTCGCTGGCTGGCTGGCCCTCTTCGCTCTGTTGCGCGTGTACGACGCGTCGCAGCTTCTTGGCGCGCTGGTCGAGCGGGCGCTGCCGTGAGTCACCATCTCGTCGAGCTGAAGCGCCTGGTCCACGTCTATCCGGATGGGACTGCCGCGCTCAGCGAGGTTTCGCTCCGCATCACGCACGGCGAGTGCGTTGCCGTCATTGGTGCCAATGGCGCCGGCAAGTCGACGCTGCTGCTGCACCTGAACGGCTGCCTGGTCGCCAGTTCTGGTGAGGTGCGGGTGGGCGACTTTCCACTGACCAAGGCAACCCTGCCGCAGATCCGGCGCACCGTCGGCATGGTCTTCCAGGACCCGGACGACCAGTTGTTCATGCCGACGGTCTTGGAGGACGTCGCCTTCGGCCCGCTCAATCTCGGCTTGCCGCGGGCCGAAGCCGAAGAGCGCAGCCACAATGCCCTCGTTCTGGTCGGCGCCTGGCACTTGCGCGACAAGCCACCGTACCTGCTTTCCGGTGGCGAGAAAAAGCGCGTCGCCATCGCCACGGTGCTGGCCATGTCGCCAGACATTCTCGTCCTGGACGAACCGACCAGCGGCCTCGATCCGTTCGCACGCCGGCAACTGATGGCGCTGCTCAAGGACTTTCGCCACACCCGGATCATTGCCAGCCACGATCTCGACCTGGTGATGGATCTCTGCGAGCGCACCGTCGTTCTCCACGAAGGGCGGATCGCCGCGGACGGGGAAACGCGCGAACTTTTCCGGGACGACGCGCTGCTCGCGCGGTGCCGGCTGGAGAAGCCGTTTTCGATGCAGGGGTGTCCGGTGTGTGGGGTCGTTCGGCGGATCGCCTGACGGTGCTTGACGGGTACCCGTGCTGTTCAGTGCCGCCATGCGTGGCTGACGATTTCGCGGATCAGGTGCAGGCGACGGTGAAAGAAATGGTCGGCGCCGGGAACGACGATGATCGGCAGGTCCAGCGGCTTGGCCCAGGCGATGACGTTGACCAGCGGCACGGTAGTGTCCTCCGAACCATGAATGACGAGGGTGTCTCTCGGCACGGCCTTGGTGTGGTATGTGCGAGCGCCTTCGACGAAACCCGCGGCGGTACCGACGAGCACCAGCCGTTGTGCCGGATGGCTGGCGGCAAGCAGGGCTTCCGCGACACGGGTCACCACATAGGCGCCGAAGGAAAAACCGGCGAGCGCGACCGGCAGATTGCCGTAACGACATTTGGCTTCCGCGAGCACGGCCAGCAGATCCTGGCTTTCGCCGTTGCCCTCGTCGTGTTTTCCCTCGCTCAGGCCGATGCCACGGAAATTGGGACGTAGCGCCACATAGTCGAGGTGGATGAAGGTGCGCGCCAGCGTCTGCACCACCTTGTTGGTGTTGCCACCGCCGAACAGCGGGTGCGGGTGGGCGATCAGCGCGATGCCGCGCGGCGCACCGGGATTCTCGACGGTGATGTCGATCTTGCCGACCGGTCCATCGATCAGCAGTTGTTCTGCCTGCGGTCTCATCGTTTTTCCTTCACTGATGTCGCGCTGTTTCCGTTCAGATGCGCAGACGGTCGACGACCCGCCCGTGTACCAGATGCTCCTGGATGATCTCCTCGATGTCTTCGCAGTCGACGTAGCTGTACCACACCCCTTCCGGATAGACGACCAGTACCGGTCCCTGGTCGCAACGGTCCATGCAGCCGGCCTTGTTGATGCGGATCTTGCCGGCGCCCTTGAGGCGCAGTTCGCCGATGCGGTCCTTGGCGTAGGTCTGGGCGGTGGTGGCGCCGACATGGTTGCAGCAGGTCTCGCCCTCGCCGCGCTGGTTGCAGCAGAAAAATACATGATGCTTGAAATAGCTCATAAGACTGGCTCCTTCAGGTGAATTGCTGGCTGCGGCGCCCGATTCTAACCCTGATTCTGCTGTCGCCGTTGCTGGCAGCACACATCAGCCTGCAGATCTGCCGACCACGAGCACCGATATCGCATAAAATGCCCGTAGCCTTGGTGTCCATGGTCGCGACCCCCCGCCGCGTTCGCCTCACCAGTGCCCATTCTGACCATTCATGAATATCCGCGAGGACCCGTACGCCATTCTTGGCGTACACCGCCATGCATCGCTTGACGAAGTCAAGCGCGCGTATCGTCGACTGGTCATGCAGTGGCACCCGGATCGTAACCACTCGTCTGCAGCCGGCAAAGAGTTCTTGCGCATCCAGGCTGCCTACGAACTGCTGCTCGACCCGCAACGCCTGGCCGAATGGCGGTTGACGCAGGCGGCAGCGGCCAGGGAGGGCCGCCCGACCGCCGCCGCTCCGGTTGCCGAGGATCTGACGCAATCCCTGACGCTGACGCTCGAAGAAGCGGCGGCGGGTTGCCTGAAACACATCGAACTGCTGCACCACATTCGCTGTGCGGGCTGCCGTGGCAGCGGTCGCTTGCAGCACAAGCACTCGCTGCCTTGTCCGCGCTGCAACGGCTGCGGTCGGGTCGCTCGCAAAGGGGGCGGCACGAGTGTGTGCGAAGGATGTGCCGGGCGCGGTTATCTGCGCGAAACGGACTGCAACGATTGCGCGGGCCGTGGCTGGCGCCAGGAATGGCGAACGCTCGCCGTGCACGTGCCGCCGGGGCTGCGCCACGGCGAGCGACTGCGCCTGGCCCGACAAGCGCCACTGGCTCCCGGCAATGCCATCGCGGGCGACCTCTACCTCGAAATCAGCCTGGCCGCACATCCGCTGTTCGTCCTCGATGGCCATGATCTGCATTGTCAACTGCCGGTGAGCATTTTCCGCCTGCTCGGCGGTGGCCGTGTCGAGGTGCCGACCCTGCGCGGCACGACCCGCTTCGAACTGCCGCTGCAGCGCTCGCTTGAACAGCGTCTGCCAGGCCTGGGTTTTCCACACAGACAGGGTGCCGCGGTTGGCGATCTGGTATTGCATCTGCAGTGCATCTGCCCGCAGGCTGTTGGCCCCGAGGATCTTGGGCTGCTTGAACGACTCGAAATGCATCTGGCGGCCGACATCGAGCAACGAGCGCCGCAACTCGCTGCCTGGGAACGCCAGTTGCGTGCTCGCCGCCAGCCGGACGACGTTTGAGCGGTCTACAAGTGGCGGCCAACCAACGTCAGATAGGGTAGGGCGACGAAGGGCCAGAAACTGGCAACCCAGCGCGTGAGGCCGTTGAAATTGAGGAAGTGTCCTTGTCGCCAGGCTGCCAGCGCCGCTTCCGAGTAGGGGTTGGCCGGCGTCAGATTGACCAGCGCGCTGCCGGCCATCAGCGCCACGCCAGCCAACGCGATACGGATGGGCGCCGGCAGCAGCAGCAACAGCGAGAGCAGCACGCCACCGATCAGCAGCCCGAGCTCGGCACCCGGCGTCAGCCAGGCAAAAGCCTCTTGTGGAGCAACCAGGACCGCGGCGGCAAACGTCCTGATGGCCAGAGCGAGCACGAAGAAGAGCAGCAGCGCGAGATGCGGCGCGGCCTGGTCGGCCAGCAGGGTGCGTGCAAAAAGGCCGATGACGATGGTGTTAAGGGCGATGACGCCGGCTTCGAGAACGAAGAACGAATGCGCCGCGTAGGGAACCGCCGGCGTCAGCTCGAGCACGCTGCGCAGGTCGCCGGTGGTGAACAACAGTGTTTCCGGAGAGAGCTGCGTCAACAGCCAGGTGCCGAGCAGCACCAGACCGAGTTCGAGGTGCTCCAGCGGCGCCAGCAGGGTCTGCTGGATCTCGCCGATGCGCCGGAAGATTTGCCGGCCGCTGGAGAATGCAATCACTGCGCCGATGGCCGCACCGACGGTGTTGCAAGCCAGGTCGAGGTTCGAAGACACGCGTGCAGGCAACCAGTTCTGCAGGAATTCCATGGCCAGACTCAGCAGGCTGCCGAGCAGGAGCGCGACGAGGGTTGCGCTCCAGCGCCCGCCAGGCAGTCGGCGCAGCGCCAGCGCCACCAGAAAGCCCAGCGGCACGTAGGCAACGACGTTGACCATCAGGTCGAAAACTGTCCAGTAACGCGGCCAGGCTGCGCCAATGAACTCCAGCGGCGAGACGCCGAGGTCGCGCCAGTTGGCGAAGGGATACAGGCTCGCGTAGATGATCAACACGAGGTAAGCCAGCGCCAGATACCGTGACAGCCGCAACAAACGTGCGGGTGGCGGCGCAGGGGATGCGTCGGCTCTGGCAGGAGCTGAGGGTGACGGTCGCGGGGGTTGCTCCATCAAGTCACCGCCAAGCGTTGCAAATCTGCAATTCTAGCGCCTTACCTGGAAAAAGCGCGATGATCGCACAACCGCACAACCGGCTGGCCTCTCGTCCTTTCCGGGTTGCCTGGACATGCAACAATCCACACTGGAAGGTGACCCTGCGCCCGATCGACGAGCCCTCCCCCGCAAGCGGTAGGCAAGATTCGTGAGTCGCTGATGCGACTTTCACATGACGGGGTTCGGCGAGCACCAGAAATCTCATCTTTTCCAGCATGCGCGCGTGACATTCGCGTAAGCTAAGAGAGTTTTTTGAGTCTTCGTAAGAATCACATTGAATGATCAGATGAATGAGAGATGGCCCAAGGTAACCGTGATCATTGTCAACTGGAACGGCGAACGATTCCTTGACCGTTGTCTATCGGCGCTGCTGGCCCAAACGGTGGCACCGCATGAGATCATTCTTGTGGATAACGCGAGTTCCGACGGTTCGCTCGACCTCGTACGCAGATTTCCCTCGGTACGTTTGCTGGCGCAGGACCGAAACCTCGGTTTTGCGCGCGGGAATAATCTGGCAATCGAAGAGGCGGCAGCCGAGTCTGAATGGATCGCCTTGCTCAATCCGGATGCTTTCGTCGAGCCGTGCTGGCTGGAAGCATTGCTGTTGGCAACGCGCGACTATCCGGCTTTTGAAATATTCGGTAGCAAGCTGGTTGCTGCCGCCGATCCGGCCATATTGGATGGGGCCGGTGATGCCTATCACGTCAGCGGCCTGGTCTGGCGGCGAGGGCATGGGGCACCTGTCACATCGGTTTCAGAGCAAACGCGGGAAGCATTCTCCCCCTGTGCGGCGGCGGCGCTGTATCGGCGAAGCGCATTGGTCGAGGCAGGTGGTTTCGATGAGGACTTTTTTTGCTACCTCGAGGATCTGGACCTCGGTTTCCGTTTACGACTGGCAGGGTATCGCTGCCTCTATGTATCCACATCGGTGGCCCATCATGTGGGCTCGGGTACGACCAGTGGGCAGCATAGCGATTTTGCCGTGTATCACGGGCATCGTAATCTGGTGTGGACCTACGTGAAAAACATGCCATGGATACTGTTCTGGGCGTTCCTGCCCTTGCATCTGGCGATGAATCTGGTCGCCCTGATGGTGTTCTCATGGCGCGGCCAGGGACTAACGATGCTGCGCGCCAAGCGGGACGCGCTCAAGAGTATTCCAAAAATGTGGCGGAAACGGCGTTCGATTCAATCCTCCCGGATTACAACGGTGCGTGAAATCTGGCGCTTGATGGATAAGAGCATTATCCCCACCAAGCGAGGCAGTCAGACGTGCGATTTGTCCACGATCTGGTGGCAGCGATCGAGCAAACGCAACACCGCTGACCCTGGCTGACTGGATCCCGCCCGGTCAAGGCCGACGCGGACGCCCAAGTGCAAGCTTCTGCTTTGCCTGCCGAGCAATGAAGGCAACGCGAGGTGGCAAGAGATTGATGATGCGATGCCGAAATCCCCTCTTGGCTGGCAGCTCGCTGCTGGCGGTTTGCCCGTTGGCTTTCCACCAGGACAGGAAACAATCATGCTTCTCGACCAGATAAGGATCAGGGAAGGCGGCTCTCAGATCGCCACGTTTGCGATAAATGCGCCTTGCCTGCAATGGGATCAACTCACCATTACTGAAGCTTCCATATGTCCAGTGCTTGTAGATCGGATTGCTGTTATCGGCCTGCTTCAGATCAGCAGCATACCCATTCCAAAGCTCATGCGCCACCCGCTGACTTGCAGCATAACGCATGAGCATACCCAGGCCAGCGCCGCTATCATAACCGGTAAAGTGGTAGAACCGAAGTGGCGCACTTCCGGCACGATATGTCCAATGGACATCCTTGGTGATCGGCCGATGCGCCAGGTTCCAAGTGGCCACATTGAAACCAGGATCGCGCAGAGTATGTAAGCGATCAAAGAAGCACGGCGCCAGGTCGCACCAGCGCTGATCGGTAAACAGGCCGCCGGGGATGTCATCAATGCAGAATAGCAACAGTCGCTTTGCCCACCAATCCATGAATTCACGGCCTTGCCCGCCGGCACGCGCAGCGAAAAATCCAAGGTTGTAGACCCCGTGTTTCAACGCTGATATTTCGTTATCCATGATCGCCTGGGTTTGCTCTTCTGCAACCAACAGGTGTGGGGTTAATAACACTTCGTACTGATCAAGCAGTTCGTCAAGCGGCGACAGGGAATTGAATACCTTGATGTCAGGATCAAGGTACATCACCTTGTCCACTCCAGGGCGAGCGGCAAACAACAGCCCGGCGACGCCCTTTACCGCCGTGCACAATTCCACGATGGAATGTCCAAAAGCCCAGGACTTCCAGCCGGGGATGCCGAGTTGGTCGATGGTAAGGACACCATCGAAGGGCTCGTTTGCCAGATCAAATTTGCTCGGGAGATTATCCGATAAAACCAGATGGAAACTCCAATCGGGATGAAATCGCTTGACAGAACGAGCGAGAACACGAGCCTTTGGAATATAGCTTTTAGTTACGGAAGTATAAACAAGCATCAAGCAGCATCCTCGGCGGAAATCGCACAGGCAGTCGGTAGCAAATATATTTTCCGATGGAACTCGATCAATGCATCGAGCACCGCGCTTCCGCCCTGCTCCCGCAATATCAGTCCTTTTGAGTAGTTGCGCAAGCGCTCGGCCGGCGCACCCAGATCAAAGCAGGCGACTGGGCAATGAAGTTCCATCAACTCCTGGACAACATAGGAAAAGGTCTCGGGGCAGATGGAAGGAAACAAGAAGGTATTGACTCCGTGGTCACGGATCAATACCGGGAGTTGAGCCTGTTTGTAGGGACCGGTCACCGTCACCACCCGCTCAGGGCAGTTGGCATCAAGAGTACCAAAAACCACGATCTGGATCTTGGCATCGCGGCGTGCGATTTCTCGTGCCAGATCCTGTACAATTTTTGCCCCCTTATGGTAGCCAATATGACCAACGACGCCGATACGCAGGGCAGTCACCTGACTGGGCAACAGCGGTTCGCTCCGGAGAGGAGCGACCTTGTGCGGTAATATCTCTGCATGCGCAAGATCCAGTTGCGGGTAGGCGCGGGACAACAACTGCAGTGAGCTATTCGAGAACGCAATGATTCGATCCGCCACACCCAGAGCCTTGCCCCAGGAGGTGCGCCAATGCTCGATACTCTTCAACTGAAAAAGCGTCGCAAATCCCTGCTGATTTTTTTCTAGGCACTCCTGACATTTTTTTCCTTCTGGCAGGTTGCAGAATACCCCTTGATGATTGAGCAGGAAATGCGATGGGCACACCGTAAAAAAGTCATGCAGGAGCATGGTCACAAAAGGATTTTGCTCAACCTTGAGCGCAACGATCAGGTCTGGAGTTTCTTCTGGTTTAACGAAAGATACCGCAGTATTATAGATCACTTCGTCGAATCGCACCCTGTGCGCCAGGTCGCGCACGAAGCTCAGGCCAGGAATAGAATATCGACGATCGGGCTGCCGGCCGCATACCAAAAGCATATGATTAAGGGTCGCCACTTGATAACTCAGGACCAGAACCGTAGCCCCCTGGCTTAATCTGTCCGCCACCAGCCCATCCCGGTATTGATTTGCGCCTCCGCCAAGATCATGATCGATGACCAGCACGTTCTTCCCAGGGCCGCCGAGTGTCAGGCTATGGACGATGGCATCGACGCTGACTTCAGAAAATTTCCGGTTTCCTCTCAAATGGCGCCTGGCCTTATCGCTGAGGACCGCAAACTGTCCTTGCTTGATCAAACCCCATCCACGCCGGAGAAAACTCTTGGTACGATGCCAACGCAGGGTATGACTCCAGGATGCATTCGGGGCATCCAGGTTTGTCAGACAAGAGGAGGAGACGTGCACTTCAAAGCAATCACCGCCCGCCAAACTGCCCACCAGTGAAAGTCGGGTGATCTGATCAATTCTCTTGGCACACCCGCCGTATACTACAAACCCCGAGTTGAGCGAGTAGGGTGAGGCAGAATAAGAGTCCTGCACATCGGCCCTCGGCTTCCCATACTCGATGGAGATGTCGCACACCTCCTGACAATCTGCGGAGACAAGGCGCAGGCTCAGCGTTGCAACCTCTTCGAGCGCGTGGAACAACCAACCGAAGCCAAAGATCGTCTGGTCTCGAAAGACGAGGGAATCAATGCCAAAGTGCACCCTATCCATCCGCTTTGGCCTTGTTCGCAGGAGCCAAACGAAGCTTTTCGCCAACGCGCCAGAAAATGCTACCTCGAATCGCTTCCAATTCGGCCTGCCGGTCATAGGCCATTCGCTCGGCGATATCCTTGGCGTGCTCTGTCGCTTTCAGACGTTCCAAGATATTGGCGTACTCGGCGTTCTGGACGAGCAGTGCGGCAAGCGGCGATGGATAGGTAAGCGAGAGTTTCGCTCCAGCTGAACAATGCGCAAGAACATCAAGCAGATATTGTGGTTTATGGAGCAACAGCAGGGCCAGATCGTCAACCGTTTCTAGCGGCGGGAGATTATTTGTCGACAGAACGTCCTCAAACCTCGCATACGAAGTCATGGGAATCAACAGCAATCCTGCTTCCAGAGACGACCCAAAAATGTTTACCTGATTACCGGCAAAATTTTCTTGATTATATGCCGAACTTAAAACACCAAAAATTCTATATTCTTCCTGTGCACACCACTCGAAGATCGGCGCACTCGCTGCCAGCGAGTTGGACTCTGCAAAAATGACTGGTTGACATCGTCTGATGGTTTCTCGACCGCCCTCCAGAACTGCCAGCTCCATCCCTTCCACATCAATCTTGAGAAAATCGAGGCGATCAAGCCGGTAATCATCCAGGGGTCGGACAGTGACGGTTTCTTTGGTATTGTCTCCGTCGTCATCCAAGGCAGCCAGTGCGGAGGCACCGAAGTTATGACTGCCCTCAAGATGAAGAATTGGTACTGATAGCCGATCTTCTGCCGCTCCGAGTGCGCCCCTGATCACCGTGATATTGTTGACCGGGGCCAGCCTGGCATTCTGGTCGAGAACCTCTGCGATATTCTGGCGAGGTTCAAATGCAATGACCCTTCCGGACTCTCCAACCATCGCCGAAAAGGCACGCGCATGCGTCCCGATAAACGCACCGGCATCCACTACTACAAAACCGGTCTGAATGAAATTGACGAGCATGTCAATCTCGTTTTGAGCCCACTCGCCATACAGACTCAGTGATCGTGAGATCACGCTATCGGCATCGATGATCCGGAAGTCACCATACGCAGTGCTGATGACGCTCACGGTGCAACCGCCTGCAGCTGCGGGAAAAAATTCATTGCAATCTCTGTATTCAGGAACCCCCCAAGGCCATGGACGACCGGGCCGGAAATCGATTCAATTATCATCGCATCATGAACCCAGTGATGCTGGATATGATCATCGCCCCGACCTTCGGCGACAGCTATGTTCATCGTATATTGACCGCGGATCAGTATTGGCATGGTAAAGCGGAATCTGACATCGACCATATCCCTTGCCGAGAGGCTGGGCTGCAGGTGGCGAAAAGTGGGATCGGTTCCTTCTGTGTAAAGATATTGCCCGAGTCGGTCTTTCAGCATCAGCCCCACTGCCAGGTATGAAATACTTTGATTTGCCTGCACCCTCACAATAAAACAAACCGGGTGCCCGCCTGTAAGCATCACGAGTTGCTTTTCATTCTCATCAAAAAAACCCGCATTGATGATCGTTGCGCCACCAACACCAAAAGCCTCGGTATCGTCGCGATAGGCTGACACGGAATAGATATTGGCTTCCGGAGCTGTTCCCTTGAGCACCCGTGGCGCCCGGTCATTGTCTCGCGATGGCGAGTGGAGCTGCACCATGCGCTGTTCAACGACGGCCTGATGGCGTGTCGGATCATCATAAACTTGACTGAGGTACTGTTTGCACAAAGTCTCTGCAGGTCCCGTAATGGCCTTTTTCTGCCCCCCGCCAAATAAAATCACCGCAGATTGGCATATATTCATCACGGCACCCATGTCATGGCTGACAAAGAGAATCGTGCCACCCTTTTCCTGGTATTGACGAATGAAGCGCATACATTTTTGCGTAAAGAATGCATCGCCCACAGCCAACGCCTCATCAATAATCAAAACATCCGCGTCGACATGCGCGATCACCGCGAACGCCAAGCGCACGTACATCCCACTTGAATAGGCCTTAACCGGTTGGTCGATAAATTCGCCAATATCCGCAAAGGCAACGATCTGTTCAAACCTGGCATCGATTTGCCTTGTCGAGAGACCGAGAATCGAGGCATTCATGTAAACGTTTTCACGACCGGTGAACTCCGGATTAAAGCCAGCACCCAGTTCGAGCAAGGCAGCAACCCGCCCATTCACTTCGATTGTTCCGGTCGTCGGCGCCAGGGTGCCACAAACGAGCTGCAGTAGAGTCGACTTGCCTGCACCATTGCGTCCGATAATGCCGACGGTTTCACCCCTTTTCACCTCAAAAGCAACATCCTTCAAAGCCCAGAATTCACGATGATATTGTTTGGTCGGCTTGCCCAGGAGTCTTTGCAGCCATGGATAAATCGACTGCTTTAGACGGTCATGCGGCTTTTCGTAAACCTGGTAACATTTGGAGAGATTATCGACACGGATAGCATAATCATCGCGAACTGGCGCACCCTGATCCTCGTGACCGCGGTTTTCGCTCGAAGGTTTTCGCGGAGGCAGCCTGTCCTGGCGATCAGAGGACATCGGCAAACCCCTTGCGCGTCTTCTGAAACCAGGCGAAACCCAGCCAGGCGACGATTCCGGCACTCAGTAGATACACGCACATGACCTTCAGATCAGGCACTCTGCCCCAGAATAGCACCTCGCGAACCTGCTCGATTGCGGGCGTGAGGGGGTTCAAGCTGAGGAGGTAGCCGTATTCTTTCGGCAGTGCGCTGGCGGGATAGAAGACAGGCGAAAGAAACATCAACACGGTCGTGACAATACCGACGAATTGCGAGATGTCGCGCAGGTAGACTCCCAGCGATGCCAACCCCCAGGTCAAACCCATAATAAATAGCAGCAAAGGAATAATGACCAATGGAAACAACAGCACCGTTATTTGAGGCATTCCAAAAAATATCGCATAAGCGACCAGCCAAACCAACAGGCTGACCGTACCGTGAAAGAGGGTTGACCCCAAGGCCGCCCAGGGAAGTATCTCCAAAGGGAAGACGACTTTCTTGACGTAGTTCGCATTGCCAAGAATCAGGCCGGGAGCCCGGTTGACGCATTCTGCAAACATGTTGAAAACGATGAGGCCAGCAAACAACACCAGGGCAAATTCGGTTTTTGAATCACTTCCCACGTTCCAGCGCGCCTTGAAAACGACACTAAAAACGAATGTGTATACTATCAGCATGAAAATCGGGTTGAAAAGTGACCACAAGATGCCCATCAGCGAACCACGATAACGGCCGACAACCTCACGTTGCACGAGGGCCTTTACCAAAGTGCGGTTGCGCCATAAGCTGGCCGCCATTTCTCTTGGTGAGATCGAAAAATTCCGCATCAAGCGTAGACCTCTGCGGCCTGAAATGCGGCACCTTCCGCATCTTTCGCAGAGACCACGGGATCGCCATCGATGGGCCAGTTAATCGCCAGACTGATGTCATTCCAGACGATGCAGCGCTCGTGCTCCGGTGCCCAGTAGTCAGTGGTCTTATAAAGGAATTCGGCTGTCTCGCTGAGCACGACGAAGCCGTGGGCAAAGCCCTCGGGAACCCACATCTGTCTCTTGTTTTCTGCACTCAGGATTTGGCCCACCCATCGACCAAAAGTGTGTGAGGACTTGCGAATATCCACCGCCACGTCAAAAACCTCGCCAAGCACAACGCGTACCAGTTTGGCCTGAGGCTGTCTGATTTGGTAATGCAGGCCACGCAGTACGTTCTTTGCCGAGCGGGAGTGATTGTCTTGTACGAAATTGACTTTCCGGCCAAGCGTGGTTTCGATTTGTGCCTGGTTGAAGCTTTCGAAGAAGAAGCCTCGGTCGTCTCCGAATACCTTGGGTTCGAGTAACATGACCTCAGGGATGGCCAAAGCAATTGCTTTCATTGCGTCTGGGTTGCCTTTCGTGGTGAGGATGTGGCCCCAAGAGTTCTTGCTGACCGGCGGTGCCGCGACAAGGGGCGGTGGTAGAGGCGGCCGGAAGCATCCGCTTCAACCGGCCAGATTTCTTTCGTTCAGTAGGCGCAGCAGGTATTGCCCGTAGCCGTTCCTGGCCATTGGCTGTGCCAGGTTGGCCAGTTGCTCGGCATCAATCCATCGCTGTCGATAAGCGATTTCTTCCGGGCAGGCCACCTTGAGTCCCTGGCGGTTTTCCAGCGTGGCAATAAACTGGCTGGCATCGAGCAGCGATTCGTGGGTACCGGTGTCCAGCCAGGCATAGCCCCGTCCCATGATTTCGACCTTGAGCTTCCCCTGTTCCAGATACAGGCGGTTGAGATCGGTGATCTCGAGTTCGCCACGCGGCGAGGGTTGCAGGTTCTTGGCCAGCCCGACTACTTGTCGATCATAGAAATACAAACCGGTGACGGCGTAATTGGACTTTGCTTGCCTGGGTTTTTCTTCCAGCGATAGCACCTTGCCGCAGGAATCAAACTCGGCCACTCCGTAACGCTCGGGGTCTTTCACATGGTAGGCAAAAACGCTTGCTCCCTCGTCACGAGCCATGGCATTCGCCAGGAGGTGGTGGAAGTCATGGCCATAAAAGATGTTGTCGCCCAGCACCAGGGCCGACAGATCATCGCCAATGAACGACTCCCCGATGATGAACGCTTGCGCCAGACCGTCGGGACTGAACTGAACGGCATAGTGAAGACGGATACCCCAGCGCGAACCGTCACCGAGCAGTTGCTCGAAGCGCGGCGTGTCCTGTGGCGTCGAGATGATCAGGATGTCACGTATTCCCGCCAGCATGAGGGTGCTGAGCGGATAATAGATCATTGGCTTGTCGAATACCGGGAGCAACTGCTTGCTGATTGCCAGGGTGGCTGGGTGAAGCCGGGTGCCAGAACCACCAGCAAGAATGATGCCTTTACGTTTCATGCAGATATTTCCAGTCAAGACGGATCAT
>WBZT01001454.1_pt1 | contig 17052 bp, 13 predicted proteins | sample 5204241 | NCBI WGS metagenome assembly WBZT01 (sample SAMN12344358, study PRJNA552823) | activated sludge metagenome | biome: Activated sludge suspended growth; feature: Nitrification reactor; material: Wastewater; isolation source: activated sludge from nitrification reactor of wastewater...
TTCGCTTCGGCCTCTCAACTGAAATGTGTTCGCCGGCAAGCTCGTCATTTTGCGGATGGCGTCCTCCAGCCGGAGAATCTTCAACTCGCGAACGTAGCGCCCGAGCACGCGGGCGTTGTTGCCATAACCGCGCGGATGCGGCACGCCCTCGCCGAATTTGCGCAGGCCGCTGTCGCAAGCGACCATCGTGTTCGGATGGCGCATGAACGTCGCTAGGTCCTCTTCGTTCATGCCGTGAAACACGCCGGATGCGCTCCCGTTCTTTTCCAGTTCGAGCACCATTTCAATCTGATCTTCCAGCGAATCCGACCCGCGCACTTTCTTTGCGGCCTCAACGATGTTTAGCCCGTTCAGTGACTTGTCGTGCCGATACGAGGCGATGACCGCGTACGCGTAATCCGTGCGGCCCCGGTTCGCGAGTTTCTTCTTCATGTCGGCCACCAGCTTCGCCTTCTTGTCCGGATCGCCGATGATCTCCCGGAACTTGTCCTTGCCGCCGTCGAACGCCTCATCCGGAATCAACTGCCGCATGGTGGTGCTCGAAGCGGTGTAGGCGTATTGATCCTGCGTGATGTCCAGTCCTTCGGCACGCGCCTTCTCCAGATAGGCCAGCACCTTGTCGGCCTGATGCCACGAGCGTTCGCCAGCCAGCTTGATATGGGAAACCTCGGCCCGCACGCGCGCCTCGCGGGCGACGCGGATCACTTCGTCCAGCGCCTCGAAGATGAGCGAATCCTCATGCCGCATGTGGCTGGCGTAAATGCCGCCATAGGGTGAAATCACCTTCGCCAGTTCCACGATCTCATCCGTCTTGGAGAAGACGCCCGGCAAATAAATCAAACCCGTGGACAATCCCGCCGCTCCGTCCTTCATGGCTTGGTCCACGAACGATTTCATCTTCGCCAACTCTTCCGCCGTCGGCGGGCGATCAAAGCTCCCGCCCATCGCTTTTTCCCGTACGGTGTTGTGACCGATGAGGGCGGTGACGTTGATCGAAACCTTGTTCTCGTCCACGGCGCGATAGAATTTCCCCACTTCCAGCGCCGAGCCGCCGCAGTTGCCGACGACGACCGTGGTCACACCCATGCGCAGGAAGTTCACAGCCTCGGGCTGTTCGGCGACTTCGTCCGCGTGCGTGTGGACGTCCACGAACCCGGGTGCGACGATCAGCCCGGTGGCGTCAATTTCATTCGTGGCGCTGGCTTCGATCTTCCCGAGCGCGGCGATGCGGCCCGCTTTCACGCCGAGGTCGCCGAAGTAGGCGGGATTTCCGGTGCCGTCCACGATGCGGCCATGCCGGATGATCAAATCAAAATCTTGGGAACGCGCCGTAACGAACAACAACGACAGCGCCAACGTGGCGAGGAGCGGTTTCACGCCGGATAGATTACAGCCGGACGCTAACAGTGCCAGTGGGAATCGCGCGAGCGCCTCCGTTGGTCACGGGCACATGTTCTCGACGATAGCGATGGCCACGACGAACGCCGCCAACACGGAGTTGAACAACCCGATGAGGGAGAGGACGAAGCTCCACTTCAGATAACGCGCGGCGGGATTCCAGCCACCGTGAAAGCGCTTCCGCACCGTGTACCGGCAACGCAGGGCGTGGATCGCCGGGATCAAGCCGATCACCGGCAACAGCCCGAACAGCCCGCACACGAAGGCGCGCAGCGATTTGTTGATGGCTTCGATTTCGTTCACGGCACGCTGACCGTTTGGTTGGTGGAGATGAGAGCCGTGGCGACGGCGACCACGGGTTTGGCCTGCCAGTGCCGCAGGTGACGCTGCTCCACCAGTTTGATTTCCTGATGCACGCTGCGCAGGGACTTGAGATTGGCGCCGATGTAGAGAATCAAGATCGCGAGCAGTGCCAGCACCACCACGACGGCGATGCCGCGCTCATTTCGGCGATGACGGGAGTTGAGTTTCATCTGGCGGCGCTCCTTTCCGGTACGGCGGTGAACGTGAACAGCGGCGCCAGGCGAACCGGTTTCTTGGTCCGCGGTTTGAGTTCCAATTCCCAGCGCCAGGCGGTCACGCCCGGATGGGAGTCGGCCAGCATTTCGGAGGCCTTCACATTTTCCAGCAACCGCAGCCACGGCCCGCTGTTTACGCGACGCAGAATCGTGTTGCTGGAAACTTGGTAATCCACCTGTCCGCGTTCCCCAACCAGCCGCAGCAGGGCGCCTTCGGAAGTTTGCTCCGCCTTGATCGAGCCGCCCGCGGCGCGAACATCCGCGCGCCACCGCTCGCCGGCGCGCAACGCGCTGGTCAGGTCGTCGGCATTTCGGCGCGCGGCGTAGGAATTTTCCACGCATTGATAGAACGCACCGTAGGCCACGCCCAGCAGAACCAGCAGCACGAAGCCATAGACCAGGCACTCGATGATGGAGTAAGCCTGACGGACGGAAGGGCGGGGAGGCGTTTTCATTTGATGGCCACCTCCCGGGCGACGTCGCCGCCCTGGTGTTTGACCGACGGGAGCCATTCCAGCCGGATTTTATCGGCGGCAATGGTGAGGGCGAATTGCCCGGGCGGCAGATTGGTGGCGGCGACCGAATGCACCGGGTATTCGCTCGTGCCGCGCGCGTGGGTTTTCCAACCACCGGCGGCGAGGACTTCCAGTTCGCCGTCCACAATTTCCATCGCCACCGCGCGCAGGTAGGTCGCGCGGGCCAGCCGCTTTTCCGAAATGATTGAGTACGCCAGCGGCAGCAGGGCGCAAACGAGAATGGACATCGCGACGACCAGTTCGACCATCAACGCGCCGCGCCGGCGACGCAGGCTTTTTGGTTTCGGGTTTACCATAGCACCGCCTGGTTGAGGAGGTTGATCAGCATGAGAAAGATGGCGATGACGATGGCGGCGACCACGAGGCCGTTCACCAGGACGAGCGTGGTCGTGGCCACTTGCGCGGTGGTTTGTTCGAGTTGAAACGCCCGGGCGTCGAGCGCTTCGTGCCAGCCGGCGAGGGCGCGCAGGAAACCGCCGGAGGATTTGAGCGCGTTGCTGATCCGCCAGCGCAACTCGCCGGAGTCGTCCATATGCCGGATGGCCACGGTGAGTTTGACACCCTGGGCCAGCAGCGCAGAGACCTTTTCGCCCCGTCGGATCATTGCGAGGTTGGCCGTGGATTCCGCCGCGAGTTTCACCGCCTCGGCTTCCGGCACGCTGGCGTCCAGCAACGCAGCCAGCATGGTGGAAAAATCGCGCTGCAACCGCTTGCGCCTCCAAGGCAGCAGAAAGGCGACGCGATCCGGCACGTTCGGGAGCCACCGCCCGATCCAGCCATGCAAGCGCGGCCCACCCACGTAGAGGATCATCAAAGTCCAGAGCAGGAGGAGAAACGCGAATTGCAGGCCCAGGAAGATTCGACCCGAGTTGAACACCAGCTCGGTGAAGGCCGGGAGTTGAATGCTGCCCATGCCCTCGGAAATCATGCGGAACGCCGGCAGCACCCGCACGGCGATCAGCATCGGCACCACCAAACTCGCGGGCGTGATGCAGAAGGCCAGCAGGACGAGATAATTGTGCGCGCCCCGGACTTGCGACACGCCATCGCGCAACTGCTGGCGGCAGGCGGGCAGCACCTTTTGCAGATCGCCGATGCGCTCGCCCGTTTTCAGCATCGCGCGAATCTGTGCCGGCAACAGGCGCGGCACTTTTTCGAGTGCGACGCTCAACGGTTCGCCATTGCGAAGATGAGCGGCGAGAAGGTGAAAGCGAACTGACAGGCCCGGGTCGCGGCTGGCAGCGGCCTCCACGATGGCGCCTTCGGCGGTGCGGCCGCTTTGCAGGCCGAGTTCGAGCAGGTCGAGAAAGATCCGCGCCCGTTCGTTGCGTCGCATCGGCAGGGTCAGCAGGAAATAAAACGCGTAGAGCACGCCGAGCACCAGCGGCAGGCCGATGCCGAGGTAGAACAGGAGGATGCCCACGAATCCGCCGAGGGTGTCAACCAACGGGATTTGCGATGAATCGAACATAGCTTCCAAGTCAACCGTTCAATCACCCGACCAACTGCCCAGGGAATTCATCAGCCAGGTCAGGCTGCGCATCATGGGCATGACCTGCCAGAACACCATCTGGCCGAGCAGCAAGATCGAAATAGGCAGCAAACCATAAAGCGCCATCTCGATGCGATACGAGGCGCGCGTCTGGTAAATCTCGGCCGCCTTCTGAAAACCGCTGGCCACGTCCTCGCCGCTGCGCTGGACGAGCCAGAGAAACAACGGCGGAAACGGTTGCGAAGTCACCGGCCATTGGGCGGGCTTGCCCACACCCATGGCCACCAGTCGCCGCCATTCACCGAGCGTTCGCCCGGCGGGCGAATTCGCCTCCAACGCTTCGGCCAGCGCGAGCGCTTCTGCGAGCGGCGTGCCGTGTTTCAACATCAGCGCGAGCGCCGAAGCCGTCTGCGCCAGGCTGGCTTCGCGAAATCCCGGCAGGCGCCACTGCAATCGTGTGCGCAGATTCGGCAGTGAAAGCGCCAGGACGATCGCCACCGCCACCAAGGTCAGAAACACGGGAGGAATCCAGATGCACAACATCATGGCGGGCGGGGCCGCGCCTTGGCTGAACAGGTTGGGCGTGTCAAACATCGCGGTGAGAAAATGGTTGAACGTCGAGGACAGCAGCAGGGTCAGTCCGAGCGATACCGCGATGACGAGGCACGGATAAACGAGCAACCCCTTCAGCCGGACCCAAAGCGCGTGGGCGCGCTGATAATGATCCGCCAGCAACGTCAGCACGCCGGGCAGGTCGTTGCTACGGGCGCCGAGTTCGACCATGCGCGAATAGAACTCGGGCAATTTTCGCCGTGCCAGCGCGGTGGCCAGCGGCGTGCCGCCGGCCAGGTCCGTTTCCAACGATCCCAGTTCCGCCCGCAACGGCCCTTGTCTCATCCCGGCGCACAACTGTTTGACGGCGCCCTCCAGCGGAATGCCGTCGCGGAGCATGGCGGCGAGTTGCTGGTTGAAGAAGGCGAATTCGTCGTGGTTCATAACACGTTCCTAACACGTTCCCGTTTCCCGAAAGATTTGACCGGCCCACCGGCGCAAGCTCACGCGGCAAAATCGCAGCCCAGCACGCGACTGAGCTCGCGCGCATCCGTCAATCCCGCGTCCAACAGCTTTCGCGCGTGATCACGCAAGGCCGGCTGGGCGCGCAATCCGTCGAGTTGTTGAATTGCAATCTGGCGGCGCACTGTTTCCTCCACGCGCAGCCATTCCATCAGCGGCAGCCGGCCGCGATAACCGGAGTTGAGGCATCGCGCGCAGCCAGCGCCGGCGCACTCGCCACAGAGCCGCCGCAGCAGCCGCTGATTCACCACCAACTCGACCGACGTGGCGACGGCGGACCGATCGGGGCAGAGCACCGCCAGCCGCTCGAACACGCCCTGACACGAGCCGGCGTGCAACGTGGCGATGATCAAATGCCCGGTCAGCGCCGCGCGCACGGCGAGCCGGGCGGTTTCCTCGTCGCGAATTTCACCGATGACCAACACCTGCGGATCCTGGCGCAGCAAATGGCGGGCGGCTTTGGCAAAATCCAGACCCCGCGCCTCGTTCACCTCGGTCTGCATGATGCCCGGAATGACCTGTTCAACGGGATCTTCGACGGTGATGACCTGGCGGCCTCCAGTCTGGACCAGATGGTGGAGGCAGGAGTAAATGGTGGTGGTCTTGCCGCTGCCTGCGGGTCCGGTCAACAGCATGAGGCCGCTCGTCCGGCCCAGGAATAGTTCCAGTTGCGCCTGGCCGGCTTCCGGCAGTTCCAAATCTTCCAGGCGCATGACGACGTTGGAACTGAACAGCCGCAGCACGATCTTTTCGCCCGTGACCGTCGGGTAGGTGGCCACGCGCACGTCATGCTGTGTGCCGAGGTCCTTGCGGTCAATTCTGCCGTCCTGGGGTAATGAATCCTGATAAGTTTTCAGTCGCGCCAGAAACTTGATCCGTCCCAACACTCTTTCGGCAAGGCCCGCCGGCAGCTCGCCGGCGGCAGTCATGACTCCATCCAGGCGGAAACTGACCTCAGCCTTGTCGCCGCGCATCTGTAGGTGAATGTCACTGGCGGTGGCCTGTTCAGCGCGCCGGACCAAAGCCAGCAAGGCGTTCTCGGGCGTCTCCGCACGCGGAAGTTCACTGGTCGAGGGAGCGATGCCATCCATCATGATCGAATTGACCAGGCCAGTGCCTCGTCCTCACGGCCAGCGCTGAGAGGCAACAGCAATTCTCCGTTGGGTTTGGTAGTGGCGCAGAGTGGCGCACTGCCAATCCCGTTGTGACAACGCAGCTTGGCGCGTACTTTTCGGAAAAAGTCGTTGACCCGCTGAAGTCGTTCTGTTACATAAAGTCAACCGCTATCAAAGGTTACGACATGCAAAAACTTGATCTGAAGAGACAAATGACCGCCTCGGTCGCCATCGCCTGCGTGCTGGGTGCAAACTTGGCATTCGCGGGAAAGAGTGCCGCACTCGATCCCATCAAGAAGGAACTCCGCTCCGTGCCGACGGCTGAGATGGCCGCGCAGGCGGCGAAGTTGGTGTCGGCCGCCCGCCCGGAAACTGCGGAAGCGACGGCCACAGACGTTGTGACCGCCGCCATCGAATTGAAGTCCGCCACCGCGGTTGCGGTGGTCAGCGCGATCGCTCGCCAGAACAAGGAGCTTGCGCCCGCCGTGGCCGCCAAGGCTGCAGCGCTCCTGCCCAAGGAAGCTGCTGTTATCGCTCGTTCGGCCGCAGGGGCGGCGCCAACGGAGGCCGCCAAAATCGCTTTTGCTGTCTGCAAGGCGGTGCCCGGCAAATACAGCTTGATCGCAACTGGCGTCGCGCAAGCCGTGCCAGCGGCCAAGCAGGAAATTTTGGCGGCGGTTGCCTCGGCCTTGCCCACTCTGCAACCCTTCATTGACAACGCCAGTGCGAACAACGCGAATGAGCCGATGGGTTTGACCATGGCGCGCGTTGAGAAGCTCGTGCAATTGGCGAAGGTGGACGTGAGCGCGTCAACCACGGTGGCCAGCACGCCGGCGCCCCGCACCCCGTTTGCGCCGCCTCAGCCCGGTCCTCCGTTTACGCCGTATCTCGGTAATCCCGGTCAAGTCAACGTGACGAACACGTTGGAAGTGCCCCCGGGTGGTGGCCGCAATTATTTTGGCCCGTAGTCTTCTTCTCAATTTTCAAGCCCGCTTTCCGGCGGGCTTTTTTATTTCCCGGTCCATCACCGAGGAAGGATTAGGTTCAGCATTCGCTGGAAGGCTGCGTCTGCATCTGCGGCGTTGCTCGCTCCCCAGACAGCCGCTTCCAGCGCCCGCTGGCTTTCGCTCCGGCTGCCGGCCCAAGCCGCGGCCAAACGCGAGGCTGTGGATTCGCGCATGAAGGCCGATTGCCCTTCAATGCCATCTTCCCACGCGCAGAAATAGACGAAGAGCGCCGCGCCGCGATCATCGAAACAAAAAGAGCGGAAGGGCAGGGTGGATTCACCGATTCGGAAGGTCAACGAGCCACGGTCTTCGCGCAACTCGCGACCTGACGCGGGCAGACAGATTTCCGGGCGATGTGATTTGGCGAGTTGGACCCGGATGCGATCGAACCGGTTGCGCGCCGGCCCCCACGAGAAATGAAAGACCTGCCATTGCAACCGATCCTCGGCCCAGGTGGCAGCCTGGCCGGAGTCGAAGGCCATTTCCGTTCGTACGCGCCGCGACAGTTCTATCTCATGGTATTTCTCCGTGCCGACCGGCCAGGTGATGGCCAATTTCGTGATGCCGCCGGGCGCGTGAGATCGAAACGCAAACCACACAGAAGTGCCCAACTCAACCGCCGCCAGCCAAAGGCAAAGCCCGACGGGTAGCCAGCGCGGTCGGAGCACGAGCGCCGCCAGAGTGGTCGCGGTTTCCGCGGCTGCGACCGGCGCCGCGACGTTCCGGCGAAGTTTGAACCCCACCAGCCAGACCGTCGTGAAGCAGACCAGCAGAATTCCGATCCCGGTCGGATCGTGCCACTTTTCCATCGCGGTGTTGCCCCAGAGGCTGCTGACGCGGACGAGCGTGAAAGTCCGGATTGTATTGCAGAGCAGGGCCAGCGCGACGCCGCAGCCGAGCAATCCGAGCCGCTGCCGCGCGGTCAGCCGATACAATTCGCCGAAGAAACAACTAATCATCACGGTGGCTTGAAGCGAGCGAATGCCGCTGCAAGCCTCGTCAATGCCGACCAGCCCGCGGCTGATTTCGATCACGTTGCCGTGTTTGATGGCGGGGACACCGAGGAATGAAAGCAGTTCCACGACGAGCGAGGAATTGAACCGGGTCATCGTTTGAATGATGACGTTTTCAACGCCAGACGGCCACGGGATGGACACGAGGTAAAACGCAAACGGGAAGCCAAAGTGTTTCAACCACGGAGCACCCCCGACCCGGTAAAGCACCGCCAGCGCCAGGGCGATGAATTCCAAGCCGAGACCCCAACTTCCCAGCCGCCAGATGGGATTTGCTTCAACGATGATTCGCGTTGGCAACATCAACACGACGGCTAGACCCGCGATGCCCAGTGTCAGCGCCGTTGCGCGCGGCTGCGGCTCCGGGCGGTCGCTCCAGCGCAAGTGCAGCAGATGGAGGCAGAGAATCGGCACCGCCCAGCCGTAGCTGTATTGCGTGTAGGCGGCCCATTGAGGGCAAAGCGTCAGGATGCCGGCTCCCCAGTAGGCCAGCAGCGTGAAGGGAACGAGCCACGATTTCCAGAGACGCAAGTTGGCCCAAATCATCGGCGCGGTTTGTAGCATGGGCGGTGCGGAGTGTCCATTGCCGACGCGGTCCGCGGGCGCCGAAAAAAATCTCGTTTGCGAAATGCAATTCATTATGCTCCGCGGGGAAGCAGCAAGCGAACCGGACGCTCGCGCGGGCGAGCCGAACGCAAGACAGCTAAATTGAAATCTTCCCCGTCAGCACCCGTGGGAAATGAATCCAGGTCTGGCTGGGCAACCGGCCAACGACCAAGGGCGGCAGCTTGCCGGCATTGGCCGGCGCGATATTTTTATCATCATGTTGATTCTTGGTCTTAACGCCTACCACGGCGATTCGGCGGCATGCATTGTGCGCGCGGGCAAACTCATTGCGGCCGCGGAGGAGGAACGGTTCCGACGCGTCAAACACTGGGCGGGATTTCCCAGCGAGGCCGTCAAGTACTGCCTGCGCGAGGCGGGCGTGCGGCTGTCTGATCTGGATCATGTCGCAATCAACCGCCGGCCGGGAGTGAACAACCTGCGGCGGCTTTGGTTCGTGCTTGGACACCGGCCGGATTTCAAGCTTGTGCTGAATCGCCTGCGCAATATCCGCAAGGCGGCAACGTTCGAGTCGGCGGTCCGCGCCGCTTTTCCCGACGAAACGCTCACGGCCGAAATCCGCCACGTCGAACATCATTTCGCGCACCTTGCTTCGGCGTATCTGGTGTCGCAATTTGAGGAGGCGGTTTGCGTTTCGGTGGATGGCTTTGGCGATTTCGCGAGTGCAGCGTGGGGGCTGGGCCGGAAGACGGACATTCAAATTGACGGGCGCATCTATTTTCCCCATTCCCTCGGCATCTTCTATTCCGCCATCACGCAGCTGATCGGCTTCCCCTGGTTCGGCGACGAATACAAGGTCATGGGGCTCGCGCCGTACGGGGAGCCGAAATACCTGTCCGAGATGCGCCAGGTGGTGCAGGTGCAGAGCGACGGCACGTTCAAGCTCGGCCTGAAATATTTTCGCCACCATCGCGAAAACGTCAGCTACACCTGGGATAATTGCACTCCCGAGGTCGGCACGCTCTACACGCCGGAACTCGAAGCGTTGCTCGGGCCAACCCGGAAAAAAGACGAGCCGCTCACCCAAAAGCACCGGGACCTGGCCCGCTCGGCGCAGGCGATGTACGAAGAGGCCTTCTTCGCGTTGCTGACCGTGCTTCACCAAAAGTACCGGTGTGACCAGCTCGCGCTGGCAGGTGGGTGCGCCATGAACTCGGTGGCCAACGGGAAGGTCTATCTCCACTCACCATTCAAACGCATGTATTTGCCTGCCGCGGCGGGCGACGCCGGCGGCGCCATTGGCGCGGCCTTCGTGGTTCATCACGAAGGCGAGCGACGCCACGCCTGTGGCTGCGGCCACACGCATTCCCACGAGCACACTTCGCAGCGCTTCGAGATGGCCCACGCCTATGTGGGGCCGCAATTTCATGCCGAGGACATCGCTTCGCTGCTGCGCGGGCGCGATACGGAATTGCGGAATGGCGCGTGCCGGGTCGAACGAATTGCCGATCCGGCCGCACTTTGCCAACGAACGGCGCAGGCGATCAGCGAAGGGAAAGTGGTCGGTTGGTTCCAAGGCCGGATGGAATGGGGACCGCGGGCTTTAGGGAATCGCTCGATCCTCGGCGACCCGCGCCGCGCGGACATGAAGGAAATCCTGAACGCGAAAATCAAACGCCGGGAATCCTTCCGGCCCTTTGCGCCGTCCATCTTGCGCGAGCAGGTTGCGGAGTGGTTTGAGCAGGAGGATGACGTTCCGTTCATGATGCAGGTGTTTCAGGTGCGCGCGGCCAAACGCAAACTCGTTCCCGCCACGACGCACGTGGACGGTTCCGGTCGGTTGCAGACGGTGCATCGGGAAACCAACCCGCTTTACCACCAGTTGATTTCCTCGTTCTTCGCGCTGACTTCGGTGCCGATGGTTTTGAACACCTCTTTCAACGAGAACGAGCCGGTCGTTTGCCGGCCCGAAGAAGCGCTCGATTGCTTCCTGCGCACTAAAATGGACGTGCTGGTATTGGAGAATCACTTCATTTCACGGCAGCCCAACTGATGTGCGGCATCGCAGCCATTTTTGCCTACGCCGCCTCGGCGCCCGGAGTGAACGAGCCCGAACTCGTGCGCATCCGCGATCACATGGCGGCCCGCGGACCGGACGGCGCGGGGAGTTGGTGTGAGCCGCAACAGCGCGTCGGCCTGGCGCATCGCCGGCTGGCCATCATTGACCCCAGCGCCGGCGGCGCGCAGCCGATGCGTTGGGACGAGCGGCAACTGGTGATCACTTTCAACGGCGAAATCTACAATTACCGGGCCCTGCGGAAGGAATTGGAAACGCGCGGGCACGTTTTTCGATCCACCAGCGACACGGAGGTGCTGCTGCACCTCTACGCGGACCGCGGGGACGCGATGGTGGAGGAATTGCGCGGCATGTATGCCTTCGCGATTTGGGATGGGCGCCAGCGCGGCTTGTTTCTGGCGCGCGATCCCTTGGGAATCAAGCCGCTCTATTTTGCCGACGACGGAAGAACGTTGCGCGCCGCGTCGCAAGTGAAGGCGCTGCTGGCGGGTGGCGGGGTTTCCACCGCCAGTTCACCGGCGGGACAAGTAGGCTTCTTCCTCTGGGGCCACGTGCCGGAACCTTTCACGCTGTTCCAAGGCATCCGTTCGTTGCCGGCGGGAACGACCTTGTGGCTGGACGAGCGGAACGAACGCCGGGAGAAAAGATTTTTTTCTGTGCGCGAAACGTTTGCCCAGGCTACGGCCAGTGGGACGCGCGAATCGGCACCGGAAGCTGTGCGCGAGGCGCTGCGCGATTCGGTGGCGCATCATCTGGTGGCGGATGTTCCGGTGGGCGTGTTCCTTTCTTCGGGGCTGGATTCCACCACGCTGGCGGCGCTGGCGGCGGAGCAGGGCGGGCGCTTGCGCACCGTGACACTGGGGTTCGAGGAATATCGCGGCACGCCGGACGATGAAGTGCCGCTGGCGGAACAACTCGCGCGCCAGTACGGCACCGAGCATCAAACTGTCTGGGTTGGCCGGCGGGAGTTCGAGGCGCACGTCGAGCGGCTGTTCCACGCGATGGACCAGCCGACGACGGACGGCGCAAACACCTACTTCGTGAGCCTTGCCGCCAGCCTGGCTGGGCTGAAAGTGGCGCTCTCCGGTTTGGGCGGCGACGAGTTGTTTGGCGGCTATCCCAGTTTCCGGCAAATCCCGCGCAGCGTGCGGTTGTTCAACCGCCTTTCGTTCCTGGATCGGCTGGGCAAACCATTTCGGATCGCCAGCGCACCCATCGTGCGGCGACTCACCTCGCCCAAGTATGCGGGCGTTTTGGAATACGGCGGCACGTACAGCGGTTCGTATCTGTTGCGTCGCGGCATGTTCATGCCGTGGGAAATCCCGGGACTGCTCGGACGGGATGTGTTTACCGCGGGCTGGGAAGAATTGCAGTCCATCCCGCGGCTACAGGAAACCATCCGGGGATTGCGGAATCCGCGGGCGAAGGTTTCCACGCTGGAGATGGACTGGTACATGCGCAACCAACTGCTCCGCGATTCCGACTGGGCGGGCATGGCGCATTCGCTGGAAATACGCGTGCCGTTCGTGGATCACGCCTTGCTCCGCCGGCTGGCGCCGGTGCTCAACGGTTCGCAACCGCCGTCGAAACTCGACATGGCAAAATCGCCTGCGCAGCCGCTGCCGCCGGCATTGCTCTCCCGGCCCAAGACCGGCTTTCAAATTCCCATCCGGCGCTGGCTGATGGTGCGCCAGGCCTCGGGCAGTGTGTATCGCGCGGAGCGTGGGTTGCGCGGCTGGGCGCGCTACCTTTACGACCGCTTGTGCCGCGCGGGCGATTCCGCCCCAGCGTTGGGTCAGGTCCTGGTGCTGGTTTCCGACGCGTTTGGCGGGCGGGGAGGCATCGCCAAGTTCAATCGCGATTTGCTGAACGCCCTTTGTGCCGACAAGAACATCGGAAAAGTCTGCGCGCTGCCGCGGCTGCTTGGGGAACATCGCGAGCCGCTACCGCCCAAGCTGGATTTCCTGACGCACAGCGCGGGTGCGAAGATGCGCTTCATGTGGAGCGCTTGGCTGGCTTCCTTCCGCAATCCCTGCCCGGAGTTGATCCTCTGCGGGCACATCAATTTGCTGCCCGCCGCGTTTTTGGCGCATCTGGTGACGCGGGCGCCGGTCGTCCTGTTCCTGCATGGCATCGAAGCCTGGCAGCCGCCGCGCAACTGGATTTTGACCAAGCTCGCCGCGCGGGTTCACGCCGCTGTCTCCGTCAGCGATTTGACGCGCCGCCGGTTTCTCGCTTGGTCACGCTTGAGCAGCGGAGTGGATTTCATTTTGCCAAACTCAGTGGACTTGGAGCGGTTTCAACCCGGCCTGAAAGCTTCTGCCCTTCAGCAGCGTTATGGATTGGCGAAGAAGGTCGTGCTCCTGACCGTGGGCCGGTTGGTGGCGGCGGAGCGTTACAAGGGCGTGGATGAAGTGTTGGAGTCGCTGCCGGAACTGGGGCGGGAAATCAATAACCTCGCATACTTGATCGTGGGCGAAGGCGACGACCGGCGGCGCCTGATGCAGAAGGCCCGGTCACTCGGATTGCAGGTGACGGAATGCCTCGCCAGGTCGCAGCTTTCCCGGGAGTTGCCAGCGGACGACAAGTCACCGGCAGTGATATTTGCCGGCTACGTGCCTGATTCGGAGTTGCCCGACCACTACCGTCTGGCGGATGCCTTTGTCCTGCCGGGTCGGGGCGAAGGCTTCGGCATCGTGTATCTCGAAGCGCTCGCGTGCGGCACGCCAATCGTCGCGAGCAGCGCGGACGCAAGCAGCGAATTGGTCGCACACACAAAACGCATCGCCGTCGCCCAACCGGAGAATCCTGCCAGTATTCGTGCCGCGATTCGGCGCGCGCTGGAAATGGGAACGGGCGAGATCGAGCCGGCGCTACGGCGGTTTGCGGTGGGCGAGTTTGATCGCCGGTGCGCGGAAATCGTTCACGATTTGCGCACGCGTTTGTTGCAGCGCCACCGCCGTAAGGTGCTCGTGTTTCGCATCGGCCAGTTGGGCGATACCATCGTCGCGCTGCCGGCCATCTGGGCGATTCGCCGGCATCTGCCGGACGCGGAGTTCACGCTGTTGTGCGATCGGCATCCCGGCAAACCCCGGGTGCTGGCGGCTGACCTGTTGCGCGGCACGGGCGCGTTCGACCACTTTCTGTCCTACGCCGTGGACCAATCACAGTCCGGGAAATTGCTGCGGATGTCGCGCATGTCACGACTGCTCTTGAGCCTGCGGCGGCGGCGTTTCGATTGCGTGGTGTATTTGTCGCCCAGTGGCCGGCTGCCGGAGCAAGTGCAGCGCGACCGGCGTTTTTTTGCCGCGGCTGGCATTCGTGAATTCTTCGGTTTCAACGGCTTCACGGCGCTGCCCGCGCGAAAGTCAGGATCGCCCCTGCCACAAGTCGCGGCTGAGTCCGATTTGTTGTTGAAACGCCTTGCCGTGGATGGCGTGAAAGTTCCCAAACCGGGCGAAGGCTCGCTGGATTTGTGCCTCGGCGAAACCGAACAGGTGGAGTTGTCGGCCTGGCTGGCAAAGCAGGGAACGGACGCGGGCCGGCCCTGGCTGGGAATCGGCCCCGGCTCGAAGATGCCCGCCAAGCGCTGGGCGGAGGAACGGTTTCAAGAAGTCGTGCGGCAGCTCATCGCCCGGCACAACCTCTGGCCGGTGATTTTTGGCGGACCGGAGGACGCGGAGATCGCCACGCGCCTGCTCGCGGCCTGGGGTTGCGGTTATTCAGCCGCGGGGGAATTATCCTTGCGTGCCGCCGCCGCCGGTCTGGCGCGGTGCCGGACGTTTCTGGGCAACGACACCGGCACGATGCACCTCGCCGCCGCGGTCGGGACGCCGTGCATTGCTATCTTCTCGGCGCGCGCGCATCCCGGTATGTGGAGTCCCTACGGAGTCGAGAGCCGGGTGTTGCGTTCCCAAATTGACTGCGAGGGTTGTATGCTCGACGTGTGTCGTGAGCGGAAGAACGAATGTCTCAACCGGATTTCGATCGGCGAAGTGCTGGCGGTGGCGAACGATTTGTTGAGCCGGCCTGCGCGCGAACCGCGGCGCGTGGCCGAAAACATTTCCGCCTGAAGCGATGAGCGAAACCTCCGGCCCCATGGACGGCGAATCCCGGCGCAAGCTGATCGTCCGGGGAGTTTTCTGGAACAGCGCGTTTCAGTTCTTCGTCGCAGGCATCAACTTCGCCTCCATGCTCGTGCTGGTGCGCGTGGTCGCGCCGGCGGAATACGGGCGGGCGGCGGCGGCCACCGGCATCCTCGCGGTGGTGAATTGTTTCAACTGTTCCTATTTCCTGAGCCACGCGATCCAGTTGGGCGACCGCGAGCGGCCCGACTGGGACTTGCACTGGCGGATCGGTACGCACCTCCAACTCGGCTTGACGCTGCTCTGCAATCTCGTGGCGGGCGTGGCGTGGCTGCTGCCGGATTATCGCCCGGTGGCGCCGCTGCTGCATCTGGCTTCCCTCGGCCTGCTCGTGGACGCGCCGAATCAACTCGCGGTGACGATGCTCCGGCGGGACATGGATTTTCGCCGCCTGCGGCTGGTCAACGGCGTGGGCGTTTTGCTCACGGCGGCGGTGAGCGTGACGCTCGGCATCAAAGGCGCCGGGGCGTACGCCATGATCATCGGCTCAAACGTTTTGCATGGTGTGCCCTACGGGTTTGATTTGTTGGTGCTGCGGGGCTGGCGGCCGCGGGGCGGCTGGCTCGGGCGTCCGGCGTGGCGGGATTATCGCGCGGCGTTTCGTTTCGGCGCGCAGGGCTGCGGCGTGGCGTTGCTGGCCGCGGCGCGCGGTTTCCTGGAAGCGCTGGTGTTGCCGCGCGCGCTGGGTTACGAAGCCTTCGGGTTGTTGAACCGCGCCCAGGTGCTCTTTGTGACCACTTTCGGGCGGGTCAACAATTTGATTTTGGAAACCGTGTATCCGCTGCTGCCGCGCAGCGCGCAGGATCCGGCGCAGTTCGCCCGGCACGCCGGCTTGGTGGCGCAAACCATGTTGATGGTTGTCGTACCCGGGGCGGTCTTCGTCGCCGTTGAGGGCACCACGTTGTCGCGCCTTCTGTATGGCACGAAGTGGATGGCCGCCGATCCGTTCATTCTGCCGGGAACCATTTTCGCCAGCGGCGTTTCGGTGACGGCGCTGTTCGGTTCCATTTTGCTGGCGGCCAACCGGCTCAAGTTCTCGCTGGCGGTCAACATCGTGGCCGCCTGCCTGAGCGTGCCCGCCATGGTGGTGGCGAGTTTGCGGGGCGGACCGCTCGCTTATGTCTGGGCGCTGGCGGCGGGACAATGGATGGCGGTCGTGGTGGCCTTCTGGTTGTGCTCGCCGCTGCTGCGGAGCGGTGGGTTGAAACGGATCCTGCCGCCGCCGTTTTTTGTCGGCGGCCTGGGCTTCGCCGTTCTTTGGTTCATCGGAAAATGGAATTCCGCCCTGCCGGTGGGCGGGCGGTGTCTGGTGGCGGGTGCGACCTTCGGGCTGACGACGCTGCTGGTGTTGCGGCTCGGCTTCAGTGAAGTATTGCGCAACATCACCGAACGAATGCCGGGTGGCAAACTCTGCGCGCGCTGGCTGCGGCTGCGATGAAATACGAGACGATGAATCGCGTGAAAGCCAAAGCCGACAACTCGAAGCGCGTGTGCCTGGTCACTACGCTGCACATTTCCTACAACCCGCGCCTGGTGAAGGAGGCGGACGCGCTGGCCGAAGCGGGTTACGACGTCCGCGTCGTGGCCGTAAATCTCGAACCGGCGAAATGGAAGTTGGATCAGCAGTTGATGACGGACCGGCGTTGGCGGCTCGACGCGCTGGCGGCGCAGCGGCGGGGACGGGGCCGGTTCACCTGGCTGCACTCGACCCTTCGCCAGCAGTTGCGGCTGCGTTGGAGTTTTCTCCGGGCAAACCGAGCGGGACGCGAACTGGCTTTGAGCCGCTATTTTTCCGGCGTCACGAAGCTCGCGCGCCGGGAACGCGCGGACCTCTACATCGCGCACAGTGTGGAGGCCATGCCAGCGGCAGTGGCCGCTGCCCGCCGCTGGCAGACCAAAGCGGGCGTTGACTTCGAAGACTTGTACAGTGGGATGCATCCGTTGAACCAGCCGCCCGATTTGCGTCAGAAGCTGGTGGAAGCGGTGGAAGCGGACTGCGTGCGCGACATGGCACATCTGACCGCGGCGTCGCCCGGCGTGGCGGATGCCGTCG
>WBZT01001493.1_pt1 | contig 17047 bp, 19 predicted proteins | sample 5204241 | NCBI WGS metagenome assembly WBZT01 (sample SAMN12344358, study PRJNA552823) | activated sludge metagenome | biome: Activated sludge suspended growth; feature: Nitrification reactor; material: Wastewater; isolation source: activated sludge from nitrification reactor of wastewater...
GTCCCTCTCCCCATCCGTTGGGGAGAGGGTGGCCGAAGGTCGGGTGAGGGGTTTGCCTGATTCAATCTCGGTCTCGATTATCTTCGCGACGTGCTTGCCCATTTGCATCGCGGCGGGTGAAACGCCGGGAACGGGTTTGCCGTTCTCTTGCAGCACCAGCGCCATGTCGCCGATGGCGAAAATTTCCGGATGACCGGGCAGGCTGAGGTCGGGACTTACCTTCACGCGTCCGGCTTTGTCGAGTTCAACGCCAAGCTTCTTCGTCAGCGGCGTGGCAGAAACGCCAGCGGCCCAGATGACCGTGCCGGCGTGAATGATTTCACCGTTGGCGAGTTCCACTTCACCCGCGCGAATATCTTTGACGTGAATGTTGTTTCGGATTTGCACGCCGAGATGTTGCAACTGGCGTTGTGCGCTGGCCGACAAATCCTGCGGCAAATGTGATAGCACGAGCGGCGAGCCTTCGATGAGGATGATGTGCGCCTTGCTGGGATCAATGTGCCGGAAGTCGCGGTTCAAAACGGTGCGCGCGAGTTCGGCAAACGCACCGGCGAGTTCTACGCCGGTTGGGCCGCCGCCGACCACAACGATGGTCATCAACCGCTCGCGCTCTACGGGATCGGTTTCGTTCTCGGCTTTCTCGAACGCGAGGAGAATCTGGCTGCGAATGCGGAGGGCGTCGTCGAGGGTTTTCAGTCCGGGCGCGAATTGTTCCCACTCCGGATGACCGAAGTAGCCGGTTTGTCCGCCCAGCGCGAGTACGAGGTAGTCGTAACCAAGTTCGCCTTTTTCCAAAACGACGCGCTTGTTTGCGAGATCGAAGTCCACTGCTTTGTTGAACAGCACGGTGATGTCGTTCCGTCCACAGAGGATGCCGCGGATAGGTTGCGCGATTTCGGGCGCGGACAGACCGCACGCGGCGACCTGATAAAGCAACGGCTGGAACAGGTGATGATTCGTGCGGTCAAGGACTGTGATGCGTGCGTTCGGGTGGCGGAAGTGCTGGCAGAAGGTCAGCCCGCCAAAGCCGGCGCCGAGCACCACGACGTGTTGTTCCTTTTTCTCGCTCACGCATCCACTTTGCGGCAACAACGGGAGAATGCAATGGCTCGAAAGTATTACGGCTGAACGCATTTGGGATGCATTGCGCGCTTGCCACGCCGAATGCACAAACCGAAACTCCCCGCGCTTGAACGTCGAACTCATCAATACGGGCAGCGAACTCATGCTCGGGCGCGTGTTGAACACGCATCAACAATGGCTGTGTCGCCGCCTGGCCGATCTTGGCTACGTTGTCACACGGCAGGTCGCGGTGGCAGACACTGGGCCTGACATCGAGCAAGCCGTGCGGGAGGCCTTGGGTCGCGCCGACCTCGTCGTTACCACGGGCGGTTTGGGGCCGACTTCCGACGACATCACGCGCGATCTCGTGGCGCAGTTGCTGGGAAAGAAACTCCACGAAGATGCGGCGGCACTGGCGAACATCGAGAAATTTTTTACCCAACGCAAACGCGTGATGCCCGTCAGCACCCGCGTGCAGGCGCTCGTACCGGATGATGCGCTGGTGCTGCAAAACGCGCACGGCACAGCGCCGGGACTGGCGATGGAAGTGAAGCCGAACGGTTTTCGCGCGGAGAGCAAGCCAAGCTGGCTGGTGATGTTACCCGGGCCACCCCGTGAGTTGCGGCCAATGTTCGACGCGCAAGTCGTGCCGCTCCTGAAGCGCGTGCTGCCGCTGGAGGAGGAGTTCATTTGCCGCACGGTGCGCACGACCGGCATCGGTGAATCGCTGGTGCAGGAAAAGATCAACGCGCCGCTCGCGGCGTTGGTGGCGCGGGGACTGGACGTGGGTTATTGCGCGCACATTGGGCAAGTGGATGTGCGTTTGGCCGCGCGGGGCGCGGCTGGCGGGGCGCTGGTCGGCGAAGGCGAAGGTATTGTGCGTGGCTTGCTGACGAAACACGTCTTCGGCGGGGAGGATGAAACGCTGGAGGCTGTGGTCGTCCGATTACTGGCGGAAAGGAAGCAGACGCTGGCGCTGGCCGAGTCCTGCACGGGTGGCGGCATTGCCCATCGGCTCACGAATGTCCCCGGCGCGTCGGCGGTCTTGCTCGCGAGCCTGGTGACCTACAGCAACGCGGCGAAGCAGAAGTTTCTCGGCGTGCGCCGAGAGACCCTCGCCGAGCACGGGGCGGTGAGTGAACCGACAGCGCGCGAAATGGCCGAAGGTGCAAGGCGGGAAACCGGGGCGGACTTTGCGGTTTCTGTGACCGGAATCGCCGGACCGACCGGCGGTTCAGAGGCCAAACCAGTGGGGACGGTTTTCATCGGCCTGGCCACGGGGAAGGGGACGGCTGTGCTGAAGCAGTTCAATCCGTACGACCGCGAGACCTTCAAGCAGGCGACGGCGAATCAGGCGCTGGAAATTTTGCGCCGCGCCATGCTGGAATAAGATTTCATGGCGGACCAAATCCAACGAGTAGCGGCGGAGTTCATCGCGGAGGTGTGCCCGCACTGTGCCCTGTGCTGCAACGGGGTTTTGTTCAAGGATGTGGAACTGCAACCCGGTGATGACGGGGCGAACCTTAAATCGCTGGGCCTGCCCGTGACCGGAAAGCGGGTGGCGAAATTTCCCCAGCCTTGTGCGGCGCTTGTAGGCTGCCACTGCCGGGTGTATGCGAACCGGCCAGTGCGGTGCCGGGAATTCGATTGCGCCTTGCTCCAATCAGTGGCCGAGGGCAAGACAACCGTGGTGGGGGCATTGCGGGTAATCCGCGATGCACAAAAGCGAGCGGAGAAGGTGCGGCGGCTCTTGCACACGTGTGGAGACGATGCCGAACTGCTCGCGCTCAGCTTGCGATTCCGACGAACGAAGCGCCGACTGGAATCGTCACCGTTTAGCGAAGAAGCGGCCGATGCCTACAGCGAATTGACGCTGGCGGTTCATGACTTGAACCTGTTGCTGCACGAGAAGTTTTATCCCGCGCCGGAGGATCCGGCGGAGCGTTGATCAAGCCGCCAGAATCTTGGTCAGGCGCGTGGCGAGGTCTTTCAGACCTTCGGGCGTATCGCCCCCGCCTTGTTCCGTGATGGCCCAACCTTGGTAGCCAGCCTCGTCCACGGCCTTCATGACGACCGGCCAGTTGTTTTCGCCTTCGAGCAGCGGCACGCGGAAGCCGGCCCATTTTCCCTCCTTGTCGGCTTTGGTGCGGCTGAATTCCTTGATGTGGAGTTTCTGGATGCGTTTGCCGAGGACGCGGACCCATTGCTCGGGCCAGCCGTAGTTGATGACGTTGCCGACATCAAAATGCCAGCCGACGGCAGGGCTGTGGAATTCGTCCACAAACCGGGCGGCTTCGAGCGGACTGAGCAGAAAACTGTTCCACACGTTTTCGATGGCGATTTTCACGCCAAGTTCTTCGGCCAGCGGGACGGCTTTGCGGATTTCCTCCTGCGCGCGTTGGTAAGCGTCGGCGTAGGAAACTTCCTGGTTCACGACGCCGGGAACGAGCAGGACCGACGAAGCGCCGTAGGCTTTGGCGTCGCGCAGGCATCGCATCAGCCCTGCCAGACCTTCCGCGCGAACATTAGGATCAGGATGAGTCAGCGGTTTGCTCCAATGGAGTTCCCCGCAAACGCTGGGGATTTCCAGTCCGGCCTCGTCGCGCGCCTGGAGGACTTCGTCCACCTTCATGTGGCTCATCATTTCGACGCCCTCGAAGCCAGCCTCCTTGACGGCCTTCATTTTCTCGCCGAGGGAGCCCTTCACGCCCACCGTGCCCCACATGATGCCGCGCTTGATGGGACGCTTGGGGCTCGCCGCTTTTTCTTCGGCGGCGAAAACGTGCGGGCCCGCCGCCGCGAGGGCGAGGGCCGCGCTGCTGGCTTTCAAGAAACCGCGGCGGGTGAGGCTGCTTTGCATGATTGAGGCCGATGAAGGGTTCATGCCAGTTTCGTGAATCCGGGAATCGCGAGCGGGGGAACTTCCAATTTCGACTTCCAATCGAGTTTTTCCGGGACCAGTTGCTCCTTGGAATTGAACGCCTCCTCCCAAGTGACTTCCTGGCCGGTGTAAGCTGCCATGCGGCCCATGATCGCCATCATAGTGCTGTGCGCCATCCAGTCGCCGTCGTTGATGGGTTCGCCCTTGCGAATGCTGGCGAACAGTTCGTTGTGTTCCTGCTGGTACATGTTGATCTTCTGGCCACGGTATTTCCAGGCCTCCTTGGCGCGGATGACCGGATCAGCCCAGCCGGCGATCTTGCCAAAACCGAGTTCGCCCATGAGGTAATCGGAATTCTCACTGAAAGAATTGGCGACCTGGCGCTGGCCCATGAAAGCCCGCACATCGTTCTCAAATTCGTAGGAGATAAAGATGTGGTCGTAGATGTTGCCTTCGTGATTCGGGGTGTTGCGCCCCCCGACGGCGACTGCCTTCAAGGGCGTCGCGTCTTTCAAAGCCCACGCAATCTTGTCAATGCTGTGGCAGGCTTGCTCGACGAGGCCATCGCCGGAAAGCCAGACGAAATTGTACCAGTTGCGCAACTGCCATTCGACATCACCCATTTCCTTGGGGCGCGCGCTGGCGGGTTGCATGGGCTTGACCGGTCCGGCGAAGTAGGTGGCATAAATGGCGCGGATGTCCCCAATTGCGCCGTCGTGGATACGCTTGTAAAACTCGCGGCGTGGCAGGTCGTAGCGCCAGCAGAAGCCCGCAACCAGCGCGGTCTTCTTTTCTTTGGCAACTTTCACGGATTCGATTACCGACCGCACGCCGGGCGCATCCGTGGCCATGGGTTTCTCGCAGAAGACGTGCTTGCCGGCTTCGACGGCGGCCTTGAGATGGAGTGGGCGAAAGCCCGGTGGCGAGGCCAGCAGCACGACATCCACGCCGCTGTTGATGACCTTTTGATAGGCGTCCAGACCCGTGAAGCAATTTTCGGGTGTAACTTTGACTTTTCCCGGCTGGCCTTTTTGCAGTTCGGCCAGCGCACCCTGGACTTTTTCTTCAAACACGTCACCCAAGGCCGTGAGCACGACGTTGGGATCGGCACTCAAAGCCTGGCCGGCGGCGCCCGTGCCCCGGCCACCGCACCCCACGAGCCCCACTCGCAACGTGTCACTGTTGGTGCCGGCGAACAAGTCGCCTGAGATGAAGGCAGGGGCAGACAGAATTGCTCCAGCGGTGGCGGAGGTTTTCAAAAAGTTGCGTCGCGAGGTGAGGTTGTCTTGATTTATCATAACAGAATTTCCGGCAGTGTGATGCCGCCAGTCCTGCGACGTCAAGCCGCGCCACTTATTCAGGATTTGAAGGAATCGGGAGGGCGGTCCACATGCCGGGCGTTGAGTTTCGGTATTGTGGACCTGATTCGCCGGGAGAGAAAGGTGGCTGCGGCATTCGATCCCGACTTGAAATGGAAAAAGCGGCCAACCTTGATGGTATGGCCGCCATTGGAACCGGACAAAGGGCTACTTCTTCTCCTCTTTTTTTGCGTCTTTTTTCGGCGGGTTGCACTTTTCGCAGACCTTGCCGTCTTTCTTGGCGTCGGCGCAGCATTTGTGAGTGCATTCCTTGCCCTTGGCGATGGCTTTGTCGCAACAATTGTTCGCGTCCGGCTGGCATTTCTCGCAGAGCTTGCCGTCCTTGTGCGCCTTGACGCAGCAAGGATGCTCGCAATCTTTGCCCTTGGCTTTCGCTTTGACACAACAACTTTCGGCGAGGGCGCTGCCAGCTACCAGCGCGCACGCGAACAACGTTACGACCAATGTTTTGAACAGTTTCATTTTGGACCTTTCGGGGTGGTTTGGCTTTTTGTTCGCTCGGGCCCGGCTCCACTTGTGGGGCCGCCACGCAAACAACTGCCCCATCAGGCAGGTCGGCATGGGCAAAACTTCGGGCGACAAAAGCATGTTACCTGATCACGGACGCCTGTCTATCGTCAATTATTCGGTGGGTAGGTGTCGACAAGATGGTCCGGCTAATGCCGGTAAGTTTGTGAAAATAATCACAAAACACTTTGCCTCCAAGCCGCTCCCTGCTAACTTCCTCGCTGGCGGTTTTGCCCGACTTTTATGCGCTCCCAAGCAGAATTTGGCTACGATTCGCGTATTGAGGGGGACGTCATCCACACCAAGGTTGACGCCGCCATCAATTGGTTTCGCAAGAACTCCATCTGGCCGATGCCGATGGGGTTGGCGTGCTGCGCCATTGAATTGATGGCCACGGGCGCGAGTCGCTTCGATATCTCCCGGTTCGGTATGGAAGTGATGCGGTTTTCGCCCCGGCAATCGGACGTGATGATCGTGGCGGGCACGGTCACTTACAAGATGGCCATGTCGGTGAAACGCATCTACGACCAGATGGCCGAGCCGAAATGGGTCATCGCCATGGGCGCATGCGCCTCGACGGGCGGCATGTATCGCAGCTACGCGGTTTTGCAAGGCGTGGACAACATTTTGCCGGTGGATGTTTACGTGGCGGGTTGTCCGCCCCGACCCGAAGCGCTGCTCGACGCCCTGATGAAGCTACAAAACAAGGTTCAACGTGAGCCGTTGCTGGCCACTTTGAAGAAACCCGGCCCGGCGCTGGCCAAAGCCTGATTTCCTCGAAGTGAACGCCACAGAACTTGCCAATAAACTCCGCGAAAAGTTTGGGGAACTCGTGTCCGCACCGACGGAGTTTCGTGGCGAAGTCTCCGTCAAAGTCGCCGATGCCGAACGCATCGTGGAGGTTTGCGCGTTCGCGAAAAAGGAACTGGGCTTCGATTACCTCGTGGACGTTTCGAGCGTAGATAACTACGGCGAAGACCCGCGTTGGTCGGTCGTTTATCACCTTTACGGCATCGCCTCGAAGCAATATCTCCGGCTCATCACGGGCGTGAGCGAGGAAAAATCTGAACTCCCGACTGTCACCGGCGTGTGGCGCACGGCGGATTGGCACGAGCGTGAGATTTACGACATGATGGGCGTCCGCTTTCGCGGACATCCCGACTTGCGGCGCATTTTGATGTGGGAAGGCTACCCGTATCACCCGCTGCGCAAGGATTTTCCCGTTACCGGCAAGCCCAGCGAACTGCCCGATGTGGCCTTTACCAAGACGGCGCCGATTGAAGGCGGACCATTTGTTACGGTGGCGGGTGGCAAAGATTCGATTGAGCGAGAGCCGCGCGTGCGAACGCCGGAAAGCTAGTTCATGAACCAGCTAACCGAGCAGCAGCAGCAGGCGATCAACGCGGACATTTTTGGCGGTCGGAAGATTGAAGCAATCAAGCTCTATCGCGAGGCGACGGGCGTGGGGCTCAAAGAAGCCAAAGATGCCGTTGACGGGATGGAAAAGGATTTGCGACAGCGCGAGCCGAACAAATTCGCGAAGCCAGCCGGAAAGTCCGGTTGCATAAGTGTGGTGGCGGTTGTGGCGCTGCTGGTCAGCGCTGCATTGGTGACAATTTACATTTTGCATTCGTAGTTCATGGCAACACAGGAAATCGAAATTCGCGACACCGCTGCGCAGGCGCAGACGGCGGCGCAATCGCTGCCGCCCGCTGAGGATCTACAGGACATGCAGGGCGAAAAGATGGTCCTCAACATGGGGCCGTCGCATCCGTCCACGCACGGCGTATTGCGCATCATTCTGGAGCTGGACGGCGAAATCATCAGCAAAGCCATCCCGGACGTAGGCTATCTGCATCGCGGCGATGAAAAGATCGCCGAGAACATGACCTACACCCAGTTCATCCCTTACACAGATCGGCTGGATTATCTTGCGCCACTGGCGAACAACGTCGCTTACGCGCTCGCGGTCGAAAAACTACTGGGCATCCACGACAAACTTCCGCCGCGCTGCCAATACCTCCGCGTGATTTGCTGCGAACTGGCGCGCATTTCGTCGCACTTGCTCGGGGTCGGCTGCTTCGCGATGGATGTGGGCGCGATGACGGTGTTCCTGCTCACGTTCACCGAGCGCGAAAAGATTTACAACCTCGCCGAAGCCCTCAGCGGCGCGCGGTTCACGACGAGTTACACGCGCATTGGTGGCGTTTCACGCGATACGCCCCCCGGTTGGTGCGCAGCGGTGCGCAAGTTCATCAACGAAGTTGTCGTCAACATCAACGAGACGGAGACGCTCCTCACCCGCAACAAAATCTGGGTGGATCGCACGCGCGACGTTGGCGTGATCTCCAAGGCGGACGCGATTGATTTCGGCTTGAGCGGGCCGAACCTGCGCGGCAGCGGCGTGAATTACGATCTGCGCAAGGACCAGCCGTATCTTTGCTACAAAGATTTGCAGTTCGACGTGCCGCTCGGCGAAGTCGGCGATTGCTACGATCGCTATCTCGTGCGCATGGAAGAGATGCGCCAGAGCGTGCGCCTCATCCATCAGTGCCTCGATAAAATCCCCGGCGGCTTCGACAACGCGTCGAAAGAGCCGGTCAACGTGGCTGATGGCAAAATTGTTTTGCCGCCGAAGAACAAGGTGATGTCGAGCATGGAGGAGTTGATTCATCAATTCATGCTCGTGACGCAGGGCGTGAATTGTCCGCCCGGTGAAATTTATTTCGGGCACGAGAATCCGAAGGGCGAACTCGGCTTTTACATCAACAGCCGGGGCGGTGGCACGCCGTATCGGATGAAGATCCGCAGCCCCAGCTTCGTGAACCTGAGCATCCTGTCGCATCTGTTGCCCGGCCACATGATGAGCGACACGGTTTCGATCCTGGGTTCGTTCGACTTTGTGATGGGGGAGTGTGACCGATGAGTTTTTCTCCCAACAACTCGAACCTACCTCAAGGGCGTTACGCCGGGAGGCCATTGCTCATCCTGCTTGAAAACTACGTGCTAAGTTGCATCGGCCAGTTGCCAACGAACAAAGAGGGCGGATTGGTTGCAGCGGTGCAGCGTGTTTGGGGTGGCGGTGAGGATTGGAAAGCGACGATGCGTTCGACGCTCCAGCTTGGAGAGTCAATTGATGACTCGCTGAGAAAAATGTGGGCGACGAATAAGGAACGCGCCAAGCAGGCAAATGTCATTTTGTCGCCAGAAGAATTCGCCCGAATGGTTGTCGATGAGAATTTCAACCATTTGATTGAACCAGTTACGAAATGAGTTTCACCGTTCCAGCCAACCTAGAAGCCGAGATTGACGAGCTGATCACGCATTATCCCGTGAAGCGCAGCGCGTCGCTCATGCTGCTGCACGCGTTGCAGGAACATTTCGGCTACATCTCGCCTGAAGCGACGGAATGGATCGCCAGGAAACTCGGCCTGCAACCCATCAACGTCCACGAACTCGTGACGTTCTATCCGATGTTCCGCCAGCAAGCGGTTGGGAAATATCAAATCAAAGTCTGTCGCACGTTGAGTTGCGCTCTCGGTGGTTCACACAAGTTGCACGAACATTTTTGCACGAAGCTCGGGCTTGATCCGCACGCGCACGGTTTGCAAACGTCGAAGGATGGCAAGTTCTCCGTCGAGTTTGTGGAATGTCTCGCTGGGTGCGGAATGGCTCCGGTGATGATGTGCAACGAGGATTTTTACGAAGGCGTCAGCCACGCCAAGGCGGACGAAATCATGGGAGGCTGCAAATGAAAGTTTGGTTGCCCGACATGGATTTGAACCATGACAAACAGATTCAGAGTCTGCTGTGCTACCGTTACACCATCGGGCAAACCGACGTGTCGCACAGGCTAGATATTTCCCTTTCAGAGTCAAGAAACTGATATGCCGCAAGAGTTCAAACTCATCCTCAAGCATCTCGATAACCCGGGTTACACGCCCGACATCGAATGCTATTTGCGGCATGGTGGTTACGACGCGCTGAAGAAGGCGCTCGCCATCCAGCCCAAGGATTTGCCCGATGGCAAGAAAGCGTCGCCGCAGGAACAGATTCGCGATGACGTGAAGCTCTCGGGTTTGCGCGGGCGCGGCGGCGCAGGTTTCTCTTGCGGACTCAAGTGGAGCTTCGTGGATCGTCGCAGCGGCAAGCCGATTTATCTCATCTGCAACGCCGACGAATCCGAGCCGGGCACGTTCAAGGATCGCCAGATCATCCACAAAGACCCGCATCAGCTCATCGAAGGGATGATCATTTCGTGCTTCGCCAACGACGTGAAGCTCGCCTACATCTACATCCGCGGCGAAATGCCGAAGGGTGCGAAGCTGCTGAACGCCGCGTTGAAGGAAGCGCGCGCGAAAGGTTTCCTCGGCAAAAATATTTTGGGCAGCGGTTACGATTTGGAAATTCACGTGCATCGCGGCGCGGGCGCTTACATTTGCGGCGAGGAAACGGGCCTCATTGAATCGCTCGAAGGCAAGCGGCCGTATCCGCGCATCAAGCCGCCGTATTTCCCGGCCGTGCTCGGGCTCTACATGTGCCCCACGATCGTCAACAATGTCGAGACGCTTTGCCATGTGAAGCACATCGTGGCGATGGGCGGCGCGGAATACGCGAAGCTCGGCACACCGAATAACACTGGCACGCGCATCGTGAGCTTGAGCGGTCAGGTGAAACGCCCCGGTTACTACGAGATCGAAGTCGGCAAGGTCACGCTCGGGCAATTGATCAACGATGCGAACTTCGGCGGCGGTTTGCGCGATGGGCGCAAGTTGAAGGCGATCATTCCCGGCGGTTCGTCCTCGAAGATTTTGAAAGCGGGCGAGAAGTTCAAACTCAAGCGCAAGGTGGATGGCAAGGACGTTGAAGTTGAAACCGACGTGCTCGATCTGCCTTACGATTTCGATTCGCTCATGGCTGCGGGCACGATGTCCGGTTCGAGCGCGATCATCGTCATGGACGACAGCGTGGATATCGTCGAAGCGCTGGCGAACCTCAGCGAATTTTACGCGCACGAAAGCTGCGGCCAATGCACGCCTTGTCGCGAAGGTTCGCTCTGGATGAGCAAGACCTTGCATCGCCTCACGCACGGCCACGGCCGCAAGGGCGATGCTGATTATCTCGAAAAGATCGCGAACAACATTCCCGGCGGCCGCACGATTTGCGCGTTCGGAGAAGCCTGTTCGTGGCCGGTGCAAAGTTTCGTCGCCAAGTTCCGCGAAGATTTCGTCGCGAAAGGCGCAGCGGATGAGGCAAAGCACGCCAAGGCAACGAAAGCTCCGAAAGAACTGCAACCAGCATGACTCACACGCTAAATATTCACCGCGGAGACGCGGAGGCGCGGAGATTTGATGAAATCTCCGATGCCGTGATTGGTGCGTGTATTGAGATTCATAAACACCTTGGTCCGGGATTGCTTGAATCGGCTTACGAGGAGTGTCTTTGTCACGAACTGTCAGTGCGGGGAATTCCGTTCGAAAGACAGAAGCCACTTCCGATAACTTACAAATCCGTCCGACTGGATTGCGGTTATCGAATTGATTTGCTCGTTGCTGAAAAGTTGATCGTGGAGTTGAAGGCCGTTGAAGAGTTGCTTCCCATTCACGAAGCGCAGTTGCTCACCTATTTGAAGCTGTCGAATTTGCCGTTTGGTCTCCTGATCAATTTCCACGTTCCCGTTTTGAAACACGGTTTGAAGCGGATAGTGAATTCATTTCCTGAATTCTCCGCGTCTCCGCGTCTCCGCGGTTCAACAAATGTCTAACGTCGCAACAACTGAAACCAAGCCCGCGCCTCCCGCGATCGAAAAGATCAAGGTGAAGGTGGACGGGCGCGAAATCGAAGTGCCGAAGCTCTCGCCGGATCACACCGGCAAGCTCGTGCCCACGACGATGATTCAGGCGACCGAAGCCGCGAAGACGGATGTGCCGCATTATTGCTATCATCCGAAGCTGCCCATCGCCGGCAACTGCCGCATGTGCCTCGTCGAGTTCGGCACGCCTGCGCTCGGCCCGGATCGCAAGCCGGTGATGAATCCCGACGGCACGCCGAAGATCGCGAAGTCGCCGCGCCCGGCCATCGCCTGCGCCACGCCGATTTCGCCCGGCATGGAGATTTACACCAAGACGCCCGCCGTGAAGCAGATGCGCGAAGGCGTGCTCGAATCGTTGCTCATCAATCACCCGCTCGATTGCCCGATCTGCGACCAGGCCGGCGAATGCAAGCTCCAGGAATATTCCGTGGACTACGGCCAGAGCGCGAGCCGCTTCGTCGAAGCGAAGGTTCACAAGCCCAAGGCGGTTGATCTCGGGCCGCGCATCATGCTCGATGCGGAACGGTGCATCCTTTGCACGCGTTGCATCCGTTTCACGCGCGACGTGGCGGGTGACGACGCACTCGGCATCGTGAATCGTGGCAGCTACAACACGATCGCGACGTACCCCGGGATGCCGTTCAACAACAACTACACGTTGAACACCGTGGACATCTGCCCTGTGGGCGCGCTCACGTCGAAGGATTTTCGCTTCCAGATGCGCGTTTGGTTTCTCAAGGAGACCAAGAGCGTCTGCACGAGTTGCGCGACGGGCTGCAACATCCTCATCAGTTCGCGCGAGGAAAAGATTTACCGCTACACACCGCGCGACAACGACGGCGTCAACGGTCCGTGGATGTGCGATGCCGGTCGCTTGAACTACAAATGGATTCATTGCGAAGACCGTTTGAAGGATGTTTTGGTGCGCGGCCAGAAATCGAGTTGGACTGCGGCGCTCAGCGAAATTGCGGACAAACTCAAGCAAGCTCCGGCGGGTTCGGTGGCAATCGTTGCGTCGGCGCGGCAGACGAATGAGGAACTCTGGCTGTTGAGCAAGCTCAAGGCGAAGCTCGGCGCGATCAGCGATTCCGTCCCGCGCCTCGGCAAGGGCGACAATCTGCTCGTGGACGAGGACAAGAATCCGAACACGAACGGCGCACGCCTCACCGGCATGAGTTTCACCGAGATGGGCATCAACCTCTCGAAGATCGCGGCGGGCATTGCGCGCGGCGAGATCAAGACGTTGATCGTCTTCGGCGAGGACTTGCTGATGAACTCAGTCAACGGCAAAAAGCTGCGCGAGAAGGAACTCACCAGCGAAGTCGTGCATGAGCACGGCATCACGGCGGAACTGCTCGGCAAACTCGACACGCTGATCGTCAGCGACATTTTGCCGAACGCGACGACGAAGTTTGCGCATTACGTTTTGCCCGGCTGCGCGCACGCGGAGAAGCGCGGCACGTTCACGAATCGCGATGGTCGCGTGCAGAAATTCATGCAGGCGATCCAGCCGCAGGGCGACGCGCGTGCCGAGTGGGATTTCCTGCACGACCTGGTTTACAACGTCACCGGCAAGAACGGTTTCCTGACCATCGAAGGTCTGTTCAACGAGATGGCAAAGGATGTTCCGGCGTTCAACGGCCTCACGTGGGCTGGTTTGGGCGACGTCGGCGTAACGGTGAAGATTTAAGTTTGGTAGGGACGCCGCGCTGCGGCGTCCGGTCGGCGTAGCGCGCCGACCCTACCAGTAGAGATTTGCAATGATTGAGTGGTTCAACAACTTGGATGCGACGACGCAGGCCGTGATCTTCATGGGACTGAAAGCCGTCGTGTGCTTCGCCATCATGATGACCATGGTGGCTTACACGGTCGTGCTCGAACGCCGGCTGTGTGCGTGGATTCAAGACCGCATCGGCCCGAACCGCGTTGGCCCGCTCGGCTTGCTGCAACCCGCTGCTGACGGCATCAAGGCGTTCTTCAAGGAAGAGATGACCCCGGCGCACGTGCGCAAAGTTCTCTTCACACTCGCGCCGATGGTCGCGCTGATTCCTGCCATCTTGAACCTCGCGGTGATTCCGTTCGGCTCGAAGATCGGCAACCAACCGATGGTGCTTGCGAATTTGAACGTCGGCATCCTCTACACGTTTGGCATCGTGTCGCTGGGCGTTTACAGCATCGTGCTGGCGGGATACGCGAGTAATTCCAAGTTCCCGTTCCTCGGTGGCATCCGCTCCAGCGCGCAGCTCATCTCCTACGAAATCGCGATGGGCATGAGCGTCATCCCGATCTTCCTGTTCGTCGGCGACCTGAATCTCAGCAGCGTCATCGCCGCGCAAACCGGTACGCAACTCGGTATCCTGCCGAACTGGTTCGTTATCCAAAGCCCGATGACGTTCCTCGCTTTCTGCATTTTCCTCGTCGCGTCGTTCGCGGAAACCAACCGCACACCGTTTGATTTGCCGGAAGCCGAACAGGAACTCGCGGGTGGTTACAACGTCGAATACAGTTCCATCAAGTTCGCGATGTTCTTCATGGGCGAGTACGCGAACATGATCCTCGTCTCCGCGATGATGGTGACGTTGTTCTTCGGCGGCTGGACGTTGCCGTGGTTCAGCCTCGATCAACCCGCCGCCGACCTGCTGCATGGCGTGCTGCACATCGGCATCTTCCTCGGCAAAGTATTTTTGTTCCTCGTGTTGTTCGTGTGGATTCGTTGGATGTGGCCGCGTTTCCGTTACGATCAACTGATGGATTTGGGCTGGCGACGGTTCATCCCCGTCGCGCTCGCGAACATTTTGGTCACGGCCATCTGGCTTTGGTGGCAGAGCGGCAAATAACATGATCGTCAAACGCAAACCCCTCAATCTCGCGGAACGGCTTTACCTGCCGGCCATCATCGGCGGGTTCAAAGTCACGCTGCGCCACCTCTTCAAGAAGAAGGTGACGATGCAGTATCCCGAGGAGAAATGGGTCGTGCCGCAGGGTTATCGCGGCGCGCCGTATCTCGTGAAGGATCAGGAAGGCAGCACCAAATGCGTGAGCTGCCAGCTTTGCGAATTCGTCTGCCCGCCGAAGGCCATCAAGATCACGCCGCCCGGACCAGCGGGCCAACTCGCGGATCGCGCGAACGCAGAGAAGATGCCGCAGGAATTCGAGATCAACATGCTTCGGTGCATCTTCTGCGGCTTCTGCCAGGAAGTCTGCCCCGAGGAAGCGATCTTTCTGCAAAAGGATTATTCGCTCACCGGCACGAGCCGGAAGGAAATGATTTACAACAAGGAAAAGCTCCTGGCCCTCGGCGGCACGCACGCCGGTATCCAGAAGTGGAAGCACAAGGCAGAAGAAGCCAAGGCGCAGGAAAATTTCCCCGTGAAGGTCTAGGTCCGAAATGGAAATCAGCAACATTATATTTTACCTCTTCGCGTTCTTGACGCTCGCGTTCGGCACGCTCGTCGTCGCGAATCCGTTCAGCCGCAACCCGGTCACGAGCGCGATGTTCCTCGTGCTTACGATCATCTCGATGGCGGGGCTATTCGTCCTGCTCCACGCGTTCTTCCTCGCGGCGGTGCAGGTGCTGGTTTACGCGGGCGCGGTCATGGTGCTGTTCCTGTTCGTTATCATGCTGCTCGATTTGAAGGAAGAAGAGCGCCGCAAAATCAAGAAACTTGGCTTCGTGACCGGCTTTGTAGCGGTCGCCGCGATTGTTGGGCTGTTTATTCGCTCGCTGCTTGCCACGAATCCCGGCAGGGAACTCACCAACCCGACTGCCGTTGGCGACACCGCCACGCTCGGCAAAATGCTGTTCACGAATTACCTGTTGCCGTTTGAAATCGTCTCCATCCTGCTCCTCGTGGCGATGGTCGGCGTGATTCTCCTGAGCAAAAAGGACCTTAAATGAAGATCTATCTCATTGCATCTTCTATAGGCTTGGTCGTAATTGCCGTTGGTTTTTATCTTTACGGTGCATTTACCTGCATCTTCACAAAGGCAACATTTTTGACTGCATTCAACGCTGAGTTCAAACGCACGAACTCACGAGCAACAGCTTATCGTGCGGCGATGAATGTCTTTTTGGGCAGGCCTCCCTTCAATGCTCTTGATTCAAACGATGTCTCTAAGTTGGTCAACATATTCGCAGTGATCCCGGATGCTCGATTCGTTGCCGAACTTTGGCGTTCAATTGACCGACTGCGCGACGCATCGCCTTTGAAAAACCAGAGTTTCTTGGATGGATTGGAGCAACGCTATTTATCCTTTTCACAACGACACGCATGACACCTGGCCTCGAACATTACTTGATCGTCAGCGCGCTGTTGTTCGCGCTCGGCCTGCTCGGCGTCATCACGCGGCGCAATCTGCTCGTGATGTATATGTCGCTGGAGTTGATGCTCAACTCGGCGAACCTCGCGCTCGTCTCCTTTTCGCGGTTCAACGACAACCTCAACGGCCAGGTGATGGTGTTTTTCATCATCACCGTGGCGGCGGCGGAAGTCGCCGTCGGCCTCGCGCTCATCGTGGCGCTCTATCGCAAGCGCCAATCCGCGCACGTCGAGGACCTGACGAGCATGAAACTTTGATCGAATGAATCTGAACGCGCTATCCTGGCTGATCCTGTTCCTGCCGCTGCTGGCGGCGGGCATCATCACGCTGTTCACCCTGCGCAACAAAGCCGTCAGCGCCACGCTCTCCATCGGCGCGATTTGCACCGGGTTCGTTCTCACGCTGGCGCTCATCAAATTCGGCGGCTGGGGCGCACGCGAACTTTCCCTCAACTGGCTTTCCATCGGCAGCCTCAACGTGGACTTCGGCCTCAAGCTCGACGCGCTCAGCCTGATGATGCTGCTCGTCGTCACCGGCGTCGGTAGCGCGATCCACATTTATTCTTACGGTTACATGCACGACGACCCGGGTTTCTCGCGCTTCTTCGCGTGCCTGAGCCTGTTCACCTTCTCGATGCTCGGCATCGTGCTCTCGAACAATTTCCTTCAGATGTTCATCTTCTGGGAACTTGTCGGCGTGTCGAGCTACCTGCTCATCGGTTTCTGGTTTGAAAAACCCAGCGCGGCCGACGCGGCGAAGAAGGCGTTCATCACGAATCGGCTTGGTGACTTCGGGTTCATCCTCGGAATCTTGATGCTTTGGGTCACCTACAACTCACTTCAATTCGACGCATTCAAACTCTCGGTGTCGGTGGGCTCGAATTTTGCGGAAGGCAGAACAGCAGCGCATTTGGTAAACGGCACGTTTGTTACAACCCTCGCCGGCCTGTTGATCTTCTGCGGCGCGATGGGCAAGTCCGCCCAATTCCCGCTGCACGTCTGGCTGCCTGACGCGATGGAAGGCCCGACGCCCGTCAGCGCGCTCATCCATGCCGCGACGATGGTGGCCGCTGGCGTTACATGCTCT
>WBZT01001497.1_pt1 | contig 17006 bp, 18 predicted proteins | sample 5204241 | NCBI WGS metagenome assembly WBZT01 (sample SAMN12344358, study PRJNA552823) | activated sludge metagenome | biome: Activated sludge suspended growth; feature: Nitrification reactor; material: Wastewater; isolation source: activated sludge from nitrification reactor of wastewater...
CCAGCGTCATCGATACCTGCCGCCAGCGGGGCCACGCCCCATGGCGCTATCTCGAACGGGCCATCGCCGACCGCCGCGCCGGATTGCCCCTCGCCCCCTTACCTCAATAAGGGACTGAACGGTTACACACAAGCTATCAGCTTGCACCTTTCAGTCAGCTTTAGCTGAAACCGAGACTTTCAGTCTCTAAAGCATTCTATGCACTTTCAGTGCATAGTGGTTGAATTCCAACAAATGACCACATTTTATCACATTGGATTATCAACTTTCCCTGAGGCTTTTTTTTAACATCCACCTGCCGAGGGACCTCTCGATATTTCCGATTGACATAACCTTGTAACCACCGTTCGGACACACCGACAACTCGCGCAATACCTGCCAAAGGGATCCGTTCGAGCAACAGCTTATCAATCAGATCTTTTTTACTTTGTGGAATCTTATTTTCCGGATTTTCGACGAATTGTCGGCCACAATCCTTGCAAGCGAATTTGGGTTTATGGTTATGAATACTGCCGTTCTTAACGACATTCAATGAATGACAACGTGGACAAATCATGGCTTTTTTCTCACTCCTCTCATCACCGCTAAAATCACACCATAATTCGGTCACTACTTTTTACAGGACTACCGCCCAACCATCGACGACCTCGACCCGGAGAGCACCACCACCGATGCTCTGGTCGCAATGGTTCATCAGCATCGCCAAGGCGAAGAATACCCGACAGCCAAGGCATGACTCGACAACCTGCCCATCGCGCTGCGCGCCCTGTGCGATCACGTCCTGACCGGCCAAGCTACGGCAATGGATGTCGCCTACCGGCTGGCGTCGATCATCGAAGCCATTGAAGGCCGCCAGACGCCGCCCGAACCCTCCCGTCGCACCCACTGACCCCGCACTCACGGATTCCCGCTTGACAGCGGTCTTCCAGTTTCCTAGCATTAGTTAACATTTGTTTACTAACCCGAATTATTCATAAAAATGGGCGACTTTCACTTAACCAATTGATATAATTGGTGTTCTGCCAAGAACGCTTCGGAGAAGCTAAATGAGGTCGCCCATGTTCGATTCTACCCCAGAGCCGCTGCGATTTCCTCCCGTCGCCGGCCTGACGGTGCGCGCCGAGTTCGACGGCGGGGCGATGTCGTCGGACATTGGCCCGCTGATTTTGCGCGGCCTGGACCAGCAGATCGGGCTGATCGACCGTCTGGTCCAGGCCGTCGATGACCGGCGTCATCCGTCGTATATCGAGCACCCCCTGCACGACCTGTTGACCCAACGGATTTTTCAGATCGCCTGTGGCTATGCCGACGGCAATGACGCCAATGCGCTGCGGACCGACCCGCTGTTTAAGCTGGGGGTGAATCGTCATCCCTTGGTCCAGGCCATGGACTTGGCCAGTGGTCCTACCTTCTCCCGGCTGGAGAATGCCGTCTCGGCTCGGGATCTCTATCGCCTAGCGCGGGCCTTCGTCGCGCAGTTCATCGCCAGTTACCCCACGCCCCCGGCGGTGATCGTGTTGGATCTGGATCATTCCGAGGATCCGACGCACGGGCAACAGGAATTCAGCTTCTACAACCCCTATTACCGTCATCACTGTTACCTGCCGCTGTTTCTCTTCGAGGGGCTCTCGGGCCAATTCATCACGGCCGCGCTGCGCCCCGGCAAGCGCCCGACCGGTGCCGAGAATGCCATGATCATCAAGCGGGTCATCAAGCGGTTACGCACGGCTTGGCCCGAGACCCGGATTATCCTGCGGGGCGACAGCCATTTCGCCAATCCCGAGTTGATGCAACTGGCCGTTGACGACCCGGCGATCGACTTCATCTTTGGGCTGGCCGGCAACCGCGCCTTGTCGCCGCTCGCCGAACCCTTCCTGGCCTCTCACCGCCGCCGGGTTGAGAACGCCCGTCGGGTCGGGCACGCTCTGTCGACCGCCACGCACACCTACCATGACCTCGCTTACCGAGCCGAGTAACGCGATGTTCGACTTTTCAGGCGATCAGGCCCTCAAACTGGAGGTCTGACCGACCGAGTTGTAATACCCAAGGTGTGCGCCAAGACCTTTCGGGCGATCCGACTCGTCAAGTGCCAGCCATCGCGCGCCCGGATTTTTTCAAAATGAAATTGCTCGGTCAGTTGACCGACGACCGTTTCCACGAGGCGACGGGTTCTCATGAGTTGTCGGACGATCCAAGGGGCACGGGGATCGGTCATGTTCGCCCGCAACGGGGTTTGCAGATCGATGCCCGTCGCTGCCAGTTCCGCCTGGAGAAAAGCGCTGATATAGCCCTTGTCGCCAATGACGAGGCCCCGAACGCCGTCCGTCAAATCCCAGAGCGCCTCGCGTTCGTCACCGGCCGCCGGCGTCACCGTCCACGCCGTGATCACGCCATCGAACGTGATCATCAGGTGACCATGAAGTCCATAATAATACTGCTTTTTTGCCGCGCAATAGCCGAAGTCGGCCACCTCGGGAAAACATCGGCATTGCGGGGCACGGGTCGGCACGCACACCGGCATGGGGCAGCCATCGACGAGGTGAATAGGGTCCGTCACCGCCCCCAAGTCGATCAGCAGTTGCTGATGAAGTCGTTGCTTGATCACCCAGAGATTCGCCGCCTGCCGGGCGAAGGTGGTCCGCGATCCGAGTTCCGGAAACCACGACAGCCAGTGGCGACCGAAGTACTTCCAGATCCCCACATCCGTATCCAAACCCAAAAACTCGCCGACCACTTCCATCGTGATCACTTCACCATCGCTCAGTTTGGGGGCAAAGCCGCGCTGGCGTAAGCGGTGATCCCCCAGCAGGGCATTCAGGTGTTCTTCTACCCAGCAAAACACCGTGATGATAAAGTCCTCAAGCGGCATGGCGGCCTCTCCGTGAGGTTGAGGTGGTCGGTTCCCTTCAGCTTAACTCGCATCGCCATGCCGCATCGGTCTGCCCTCATCTCTCCTCGAAAAAGTCGAACATCGCGTCTCAGTATTACGCCAGTGGCCTTAACGCGGTTTTCCGTTCTACTGGATCTCCAACCCCAGATTTAGGCGAACGGAATTTTATCGGGTTTGGGCTTACAACCCCTCAAAGCGTGAGCAAGATTTGTGGTGGTCAGGCGGCGTCCGCCAGAATCTGGCGCAGTGTGTGCTCCACTTCGGCGGCGGTCGCCCCGACCTCAGGATTAACCTCGAATTCGGAAAGAAGCGTGGTGGGTGCGATCGTGCCCAGCCGCGTGCCGCCGGCAGTCTCGAATACGGCAACCCGGCACGGCAGTGCCAGACTGAGCGTGAGGTCGCGCTCTAGTATCCGCGAAGCAACCTTGGCATTACACACTTCGAGCACGGCACACCGCTTCGAAATAGGCTGACCCTTGGCGGCCAGCGTCTCGCTCAGCGCGAGCGTGTGCACAATACACTGAAACCGTGTTGCGCAACGCTGCGCTCCACGTCGGCCAGCGCACGATCAAAGGGTTTGGCGGAGTCGATAAGAATGTTCATGCCGGTCTCCAGATGGATCAAGTCAGGCCTACAGTGTCTAGTCCGGCGCAGCTCTCGGCTAGGGCCGATCATCACTGTATGGTCACTGGGTGACAATCACCTTCGTCATCTTCATTCCCCGCCCTTCACCGCCGAACGGATGGCGATCAATGTCCAGCCGTAGATGATCAGATCGACGCCGAACAGCAACCCGAGCATCCACACCGCTGTTCCCGGGAACCCCCACCAGACCATAAGGCCCAGCAGGATGCTGGCGATGGCGCTGACCAGCGACCAGACCCAACCGTTGATCGCTCGATGGTGCAGCGCGTGAATCCCCTTAAATACGCCGGTGACGATGAAATACGCGGCCAGGAAGATCGTCAGCGTCAGGATGCCCCGCAACGGATAGAGCAGCAGAATCATGCCGGCGGCGATCGACAGCAGGGCGATGATGACCGTCCAGACGTTGTTCCAGAAGCCCCGCAATTGAAAGGTGAGCGCGCCATAGAGAATCCCGCTCAGGATCATCAGCCCGCCCAGCAGGCTTTCGGCGACGAGGGTGGCCAGCGCCGGCAGGAGAATCGCGGCCGAGCCGACGACCAGAAAGAGGATGCCGAATACCAGCAGCGCCGTGGTGTGGGTCTTCAGCGCATCCTGGATAGCGGCGCCGGGATTCGGTGGTTCTTGAGAGGTTAAGGTATTCATTTGATACTCTTTATTCAGTTTGCGAAAAGATCGGGCCGCGCCGACCGCACGCGGTTCGTCCACGAGGGTTGCGCTAAAAGCGGATCGGTCGGACGTAGCAATGGGTGCCGGCATAAGTCGCCGCACGGCCGAGATGGTGCTCGATCCGCATCAGTTGGTTGTATTTCTCGACCCGCTCACTGCGGGCGGGCGCACCGGTCTTGAGATGACCGCAATCCAGGCCGACCGTCAGGTCAGCGATGAAACTGTCCACGGTCTCGCCGGAGCGATGGGAGACGAAGGCGCCCCAGCCGTGCTTGCCACAGAGTTTGATCGCCTGAATCGTCTCGCTGACCGAACCGATCTGATTCAGTTTGATCAGCGCGGCGTTGGCGATGTTCTTCTGGATGCCCTCGGCAATAATCGCCGGATTGGTGCAGAAGATATCGTCGCCAACCAGCTCAATGAGGTGACCCAGTCTGGCGTTGAGCAGCGTCCAGCCGTCCCAGTCGTCCTCAGCCAAACCGTCTTCGATGAGCCCAATCGGGAAATCCTTCACCAGCTTTTCGTAGTACGCGACCATCTCCTCGGACGAAAGCTGGCGATTCTCGGTATGGAGGTGATATTGGCCGTCCTTATGGAATTCGCTCGACGCCGGATCAAGGGCAATGCCGACCTCCACTCCCGGCTTCAACCCGGCTTTTTCGATGCCTTTGCAGATGAATTCGAGCGGCGCGTGGTTGGAGGATACCTTCGGCGCGAAGCCCCCTTCATCACCCACGCCGACCTCAAGGTGAGCATCCATCAGCACCGATCGCAGCGCCTGATAGATCTCCGAGCCCCAGCGCAGCGCCTCACGGAAGTTGGGCGCGCCATAGGGGGCAATCATGAATTCCTGAAAGTCGGCCCCCTGCCAGCGCGCATGCACCCCGCCGTTCATGATGTTGAGATGCGGCACCGGCAGGCGGGTCGCGCCTGGACCGCCCAGGTACTCATAGAGCGGAAGGCCGGCAGCCTGGGCAGCGGCCCGGCAAACGGCCAACGAAACGCCGAGGATGGCGTTGGCGCCGAGTGTAGCCTTGTTCGGCGTGCCGTCCAGCGCAAGCATGATCCCGTCGATTTGCGCCTGCTGGCGGGCATCCTGACCGATCAGCGCCTCGCAAATGGGGCCGTTGACGTTGCCGACCGCCTTCAGTACGCCCTTGCCACCGAAGCGCGATTTGTCGCCGTCGCGCAGTTCGACCGCCTCACGGCGACCGGTCGAGGCGCCGGAGGGCACGGCCGCCCGGGCGGTGACGCCGCCCCCAAGGGTGCATTCCACTTCGACGGTTGGATTGCCGCGCGAATCCAGAATCTCGTGGCCATACAGTTTGCTGATGGTGAAATTCATGTCGATCATCTCCTGGTTCGCCGTCGATTACCGCTCGCGAGGTCGGACAGGGTCCGTCCTCTGGGCGCTTTGAAAATGCTTAAATGGCATGACCCGGAAGCTCATGCAGCCGGGCATTCCTGCCTGATCCATGCGGCGACGCCGGGCCAGGAGTCCTTCAAGGTGCGTGAACCCATGAACAGACCGATGTGGCCGCCCGGCACCAACTTCTTGACGATCTTGTCTTTCGGCGTGGACAGCTTTTTCTCCGCGTCAAACACCTGCGGGTAGGGGGTGATGTCGTCGCCCTCGCCGGCCATCAGGAAGGTGGGGCAGGTGATGTCGTGTAAGCCGATGGTCTTGCCCAGCGCTACGAACTCGCCTTTGTAGAACCGGTTGTCCTTGAATAATTGCTGGATCACTTGCAGATACCAGCGGCCTGGCAAATCCAGCGGGTTCTCGTACCAGCGCTCGAACTCCTCGTTCTTCTTGAGATACGCCGGGTCTTCGACGTGATCGTAGAGTTCCAGATATTTCTTGAAGTAGTGTTCCTCGGGGTGCATGCCCTTCCAGCCGGCCAGCATGAACTTGCCGCGCATCAGGCCGCCGCCCATGGTCACCAACTTCTCGAAGAAGCTCATCGGCTGGTCTTGGGCGATCTTCTTGATGAAGCCGTCGCCGGCGTCGGCATCGAGCGGAGCGCCGGCGGTGACCAGCGTCGTCACCTTGTGGGGGTAGCGCGCCGCGTACATCGCCGCCATCCAGCCACCCTGGCACAGTCCAATCAGATTGACCGCGCCGCCCAGGTCATCAACCGCCACATTGATTTCAGCGAGGTAGATGTCGGTATTGAAGTCTTTCATCTGTTCGGTGGCGCTTTTCCAGTCCAGGCAGAGGACGCGACGGATGCCGCCGGTTTGCAGCGTTTCCACCAGGCTTTGCCCCGGTGCGTAGTCGGCGACGGTCGAAGTGTGGCCGGCGTAGGGCGCATCGATCAAGGTTGGAATCACGCCCTTTTCCTGGCGGGCCGCTGGCGTGGAGAAATCCCGCAACCGTAGAGTGTTCAGGTCGAGCAGGATGTCGTTGGGCGTGGCCCAGACCGGCTTGAGTTCGAGTTCTTCCTTCTCGATCTCCTCGGCGAAATCCAGGTTGCGCTTGAAGATATCCAGTCCCTCTTGCCCCATTTCCGCCATCAGGGCGAGCGGCCAGAAGGCCGGGACGCTGTGTTCGTATTGGCGAGTGAGAGAGGTTGATGGGTCGGTCATGGCGTTCTCTTCCTGGGTTTGATGGGGGAAGGCGACCCCTAAGTTGCTTTTGGGTAAGTCCTACAAAAATTTATTAAGGACAAACACGCATTGCCACCGGAGTCGCGGTGGTATGAAACGAGGGTGGCTTTCTTGCCACCGATGTTTTGGCTTACTTATTGGTCAAGCCCTCCCACTCCTTCTTGGTCATGGGGGAGTCATAAGGCTTGTTCTTGTCGTGCTGATGAGCGGCGCCAAAGAAGCTCTTCATGGAAGCTTCAGCGGTATCCATGTGCCCTTTCGTAACCGCAGTGACCATACCCGGATGCGCATTCGCTTCTTGCATACTGATCATGCCATCCTGGTTGGTATCGACTTCTTCAAAAGGAGGAAAACTCTCTTGGTTCCAGCCTTCCGGTTCATCCGCTGCCAGCGCAACGCCAGTTCCCATCAGTAAAACCAGACCGCTTATGGTGATCAAAGATTTCTTCATGTCGTATCTCCTGACTAAAGATCGTTATCGTACAGTTGCGTCGACTTGCTCAGCGGAGCATTGAAAATGCTACCGAATGAACAATTAAAATTCTATTCTATAATTTAGAAAATTCTAGTTACTTTGGTCATTTTAAAGTCATTAACTATGCGTTTTAATTTAAAATTTTAATGGCAGCAAATTGAGTATCGATGATAGGATATTTGCAGCGATTCCCGGTCTCTTTCCTAGTCTTTGATTAATAATGATTTTTTCTCGAAAATTTATCAGTGTTTAATAAAAAATATATTTATAAATCAGTTAGATGAGCAAAAGAGACCGGGAATCGCTGGGATATTTGTTAAACCTTAATAGTCAACTAACGGATAGTCACTGCATAATTAACATAGGTAAACCCCCGGCTCTGCCGGGGGACTCACAAGGTTTGACCTTTGCGGGAGTTGGCCTTTGCCGCGCAGCGCAGCCGGGGGCGGATGTTGACTACCGCTGGTTGTCGACTGCGACCACTCATTGGTCGGTTTTCAATGACCGATCTGGGGTGATTTCAAGAGTTTTCTGGCCGCCGAATCGAGATTGATTTGCCAGAGCGGCCTTTGCCGCCTTGGGCGGCGCATGGTTTGCAGCGCCTTTGAGGCGCAACCCCCTAAAGCCCCCGGCTTTGCCGGGGGATATTTACTCAATAAATCACTCTGTTTCGACTGGGAATTAAATAATTTTCTCAGCGCCGTTGCCTCTCAAAAGCGGCTAACCACGCCAGTAGCGAACTACTGCCCAACCGCCGAAGAGCCCGCCGAGATGGGCGAAGTGAGCTATGCCGCTGGCGATTCCGGTCACACCGAGCGTCAGTTCGATCAATCCGTAAAGGATAACGAACAACCACGCCGGCATTGGGATCGGCGGGATTAACAGAACAATGATGCGGCGCGGGAACACCATCGCGAAGCTGATCAACAGACCAAACAGCCCGCCCGATGCGCCAATAGTTGGAGCACTACTGCCCATCACCGAGGTTACCAGTAACTGCGCCGCAGCAGCCGTTAGGACGCTTACCATGTAGAGGATGCCCAAGCGCCGCGAACCCTACATCCGTTCGATCTCAGTCCCAAACATCCACAAGCCGAACATATTGAACGCGAGGTGCATCACGTTGCCATGCAGAAAGGCATAGGTCAGCACCTGCCATGGCATGAACAACCCAGTTCCCAAAGGCCAGAGCGCAAACCAGCCAATCAGGGAAGCGCCAAGGGTCAAGTCCTATTGTTGCTGGAAAAATGGAGACGGGATGCGGTGGGTGATGCCGGCATGGTCCGTTGCCGGAACTCGGCCTGCAGCTCGATGTTCAGTTCCTCGATCTGTTTGAGTTCGAACTCGCTGATGACCAACCGCCGCCAGGTCTGACTGGCGCGGGCCAGGGCGGCGAACATCAGTTTCAGGACGGCCCGTTCGCCGAAGGCGTGCGGAATGATTTTGGTCCGCCGCCGTTCCTCGCCGAACAGCCGCTCCAGCAGATTGGTGGTCCGAATCGCCTTGCGGTGGGCGATGGGCAGGCGCAAGTGGGCGATGCACGCCTCGAAATCGTCCTCGAAGCAGGCCACGGCGCTGGGGAACTCCCGCCCGTAGCGGCGGCGGAACTCTTCGGCGGCGGCCCGCGCCGCCAGCGGCGACAGGGCCTGGTAGGCGGCCAGGGCATAGGCCTTCACCTCGCGCCAGCGTTCCTCGGGCACCTTCGCGCCCAAGTTGCGCAGCTTGTGGGCCAAACAGCGCTGGCGCAGGCTCTGGGGAAAGACTTCTTCCACCGCCCGAATCAGCCCCGGTGCGCCGTCGGTGGCGACCAGCACCGGGTCGTTCATCCCCCGGGTCTTGAGATCCCGCAAGCACTCCCGCGCTGAGGCGGCGTCTTCCTTCGACGCCGAATACAGGCCCAGCAGCACCTTGGCGCCCGAGGCCGCGATCCCCCACGCGGCCAGCACCGGCTCGCGGGGCTGGCCCAAGTGCAGGCGTTCAGCCACGCCATCCAGGAACAGGTAAAGGACCGGTTGCCTCGACAAATCGCGGCCGGCGAAGACCAAATAGTCGTCCCACAACCGCTCCGCGACCTGGCTGGCCGCGCTTTTGCTCAACACGCAGCGCCCGTCGGCGCCGGTGAAGGCCGCCTCGATGTCGCGCATCGACAAGCCGCGGGCGTACATTTCCACCACCAGCCGCTCCAGTTCCTCGGTCCGTCCCGATAGGGCCTGCTTGACCTCGCTGGCCCACGGCTCGGCCGTGCCCGTCACCTGCGGCACGGCGTACTCCACGATCCCCTCAGCGGTCTTCAGCCGGCCCAGACGGTTGCCGTTGCGGTAGCCCGCCGGTTCGCCGTGCTCGTAATAGCCCCGCCCTAGCGCCTCCGTCACCTCGGCCTCCAACGCTTCCTCGACGATCAACCGCACGGCATTGCGCAACAGATCACTTTTGTCGAAGTCGCCGCTCAATACCTCCGCAATCTTTTTGCGGGTCCGGTCGCTCGCCGGTACTCTAGCCGTCATGGGATGCTCCTCTTGGGTTTGGAATCCGAACGTGCCAACGTCCAGACTCGAAGGATGCATCCCGCCCCTTCACTTTTCCAGCAAGTCTAGGACTTCACCGCGCCAAGCGCCTGCGTGAGCAGGAACGCCGCAATGTTGGCGATAATCAGCCCCTGGATCAGCAGTAGCATCGTCAGCCTCTTTATAGTGTGGGCAAGGTCATTCGACGGTCAGGCCGCGTCCACCATAATCTGACGCAGTGTGTGTTCCACCTCTGCGGCGGCCGCCTTGATGTCAGGTTCGACCTCAAATCCGGAAAGAATGGTGGTAGGGGCGATCGTACCCAGCCGCGCGCCGTCGGCGACTTCGAACAAGGCGACCCTGCACGGCAGCGCCAGACTAAGCGTGAGGTCACGCTTTAGCATCTGCGAGGCGACCTTGGCGTTACATATCTTGAGGATGGCGCACCGCGCCGCGATGGGCTGGCCTTTGGCGGCGAGCGTCTCACTCAGCGCCTGGGTGTGCAGCACGCTAAGACCATGATGCGCAACGCTGCGTTCTAGGTCGGCCAGCGCGCGATCAAAAGGTTTGGCGGAGTCGATAAGGAATCAAGCAAAAATAACTTGAACAGTTTGTGACCCTGATACCGTTCAATTAGCTTCTTCGAAGGCTATATTGCATCCGAAAGTGTTCAAATTATTTCTGCTAGGCTCCTAAGGATGTTCACGTAAGCCTCGATACAGGTTAGGACAGATCAGGCTTGCAGTGTCCGACACGGTGCGTTTCCTAGCTAGAGCCGGCCGTCACTGTTTGGTCGCCCGACGGCGATGACCTTGGTCACGATCGGAGGCCGTCCCGTGGCGAAGCCGCGAAAACACCGCGAAACCGTTGGCCCCATCGCCCGTCCCCCCACCTGTGAGGACATCAATGTCCGGGACCTTCCGCCGAGAAAGGCGGTCGCGCGAACCAGATCACGGCGATCAGCGCCAGCATCAGCGCGGCGCTCATGAGCAGCACGGCATTGGTCGCCAGCAGCGAGGCTTGGGCGCCGATCACCTGATTGTTCACATACGTCAGCGCCGTGCGCGAGTCCATGCCCAGTTGGGACAACCGGTGCAGGTAAGCGCCGGCGGCTGGATGATGGTGCGCCACCTGTTCGGCCAACTGGGCTTCAAACTGTGTGGTTCGATGTGCCCATAGCGAGGTTATGATCGAAGTGCCGAAGCTCGAACCGAGGTTGCGCATGAAGTTGGCCAGTCCGGCGGCGCTGGCGGTCCGCTCGGCGGACAGGCCCGACAGGTAGATCGTCGTCAGCGGCAGGAACAGACAGGACAGTCCCACGCCCATGATCAGCCGGGTCAGCGCCAGCGTCCAGAAGTCCACGTCCGGCGAAAAGCGCGACGACAGGTAGGCGAACAGCGCGAACATCGACAAGCCGAAGGTCGCCACCGCCCGGGCGTCCAGCCGATGGATATTCGCGCCGATCAGCGGTCCCAGCACCACCGCCAGCAGCCCGCCGAACGCCAGCGTGCGTCCCGCCCACTCGGCGGTGTAGCCCATGTGGACCTGCAACCACAGCGGCACGACTACATTGGTGCCGAAGAAAGCCACCGAGGCCAGCGCCAGGCAGATGACGCCGACCGCATAATTGCGCCGTGCGAACAGCCGCAGTTCGACCACCGGATGGCGCGAGGTCAACGTCCAGATCACGAACACCACCAGCGCGATGGCGGCCACTACCGCCAGCGCCACGATCAACGGCGAGCCAAACCAGTCGAGTTCATTGCCCTTATCGAGCAGGATCTGCAGGCTGCCGACACCCAGCGCCAGCAACCCGATGCCCACCGCGTCCATCGGGAGAGGGCGGCGTTCGCTCTCGAAGCGGCCGAGCAGCCCCCAGACCAGCAACAGGCACAACGCGCCCACCGGCAGGTTGACCAGGAAAATCCAATGCCAGGACAGGTTGTCGGTGATCCAACCGCCGGTGAGCGGTCCGATGATCGGCGCGGCCACCGTCGTCATTGCGAAAATGCCGATGGCCAGCCCGCGCTGGGCCGGCGGGTAGATGGCCAGCAGCATCGCCTGCGCCAATGGAATCATCGCCGCGCCAACCGCGCCTTGCAGCACGCGCGCGGCCAGCAGCATCGGGAAGTTCGGGCTCAGCGCGCACAGCAGCGACGCTGCGGTGAAGGCCAGGGTGGCGGCCATGAACATACGCCGCTGGCCCAGACGGGTAGCGAACCAGCCGGTCAGCGGCAGCATGATCGCCTCCGACACGGCGTAGGAGGTGACGATCCAGGTGCCCTGGGTCGGGGTAACACCCATCGCGCCGGCGATGGTGGGCACCGAGACGTTGGCGATGGTCAGGTCCAGGATGTTCATGAACGAGGCCAGCGCCAGTGCGAAGGTTGCGGCCAGCCGCAAAGCGCCCGGCAGCGGTTCAAAAGGGCGGCTCGATGCGCCGGTCGCGGCGCTCGGGCGCGCTACGGGGTCGTGAGAGGTCATCGCCCGGCGTTGGCGGCGATAATCGCGGCCACACGCGCTTCGGCGTCGCGCGCCGCGTCGTCGTAAATGGCGGTGCGCTGCGGTTGGGCGGATTGCGGTAACAGGCCCAGTCGCGGACCGTTCTGGTCGTGTACGTCGACCGTGACGTTCATGGATAGCCCGACCTGCAAAGGATGCTCGACCAACGCGGCGGGCTCCAGCCAGATGCGCACCGTGACTCGCTGGACGATCTTGATCCAGTTGCCAGTGGCGTTCTGCGCCGGCAGCAGCGACAACACCGATCCAGTTGCCGGCGACACCCCGCCGACCCGGCCGCGATAGGTGATCGCGGAGCCGTAAGCATCGGCCGTCAGCGAGACCGGTTGCCCGACCCGCAGCGCGTCGAGTTCGGTTTCCTTGAAGTTGGCATCAACCCACACGCCGCCCAGTGACGCGATCGACACAATGGGCGAACCCAACTCCACGCGCTCGCCGAGCTGCACCGCGCGCGGACCGGCCACCCCGTCCACTGGGGCGAGGATGCGGGTGCGGGCGAGCGCGAGCGCCGCCTGGCGCAGGTTGGCCGCCGCCAGCGCGACGTCCGGCTGCGCGGCGAGCGCGCCGCTGCTGATCTGCGCACTCGCCGCCTGTTCTTGAGCCAACGCCTGACCGGTGCCGGCCTGCGCGGCCGCCAGTGCGCTGGCAGCCGCCTCACGCGCCGCCTGGGCCGTCTGCACCGCGGCGCGAAAATTCACCAGGCTCTCCGGCGAGATGAAATGTTTTTCCGCCAGGGCATGTTGCCGGGCCAGTTCGGATTGCGCCGTGGCCAGTGTGGTTTCCGCCGCCTGCAATTGCGCGCGGGCGGTCTCGACATCGGACCGGCGTTGCGCCACGCCCGCCTGGGCGGCTCGGGCACTCCCGGCCAGTCCGCGCACGCCGCGCACGGCCTTGGCCAACTCCGCTTCGGCCTGGGCCAGCGCGATACGGGCGTCACTATCGTCCAATTCGACGAGCACGTCGCCCTGCCGCACCTGTTGTCCGGCGTGTACCGCCACGGCCTTGACCGTACCGGCGGTCAGGGCACTGATCTGCGCCAGGTCGGCCCCGACGTAGGCGTCGTCGGTCGTGGCCTGCCAGCGCGCCACCGTCCACCACCAGGTGACCGATCCCACGGCCGCGAGCACAACGATCATCACGACGATGGTCAGCGCACGGGTACGGCGGCGGACAAGCACCGTATCGGCGCCGGCCTCGCCGCGCGTTTCCGGTGGCGCCAGCGCCGGTGACGGGCTTTCTTTCGAGTCGCTCATGTCGCGACCTGATCCTGTTCACCCGCAGTGCAATCAAACAGAGGTTGCGGCAGCCGGTGGCCAATGGCGGCTCCACGGGCCCCTATGGCGAAGATCGTCAGGCGGTTTAAGGTGGGGAACATGGGATTCCTCGGAAGGCGTTCGGCATGAAATGGCGGTATCGTAACCAGCCGAACGCGGAACATCAGCCTCCGAAGGTCATGAAGTCAGTCACGACTTGGAGCCGGTCAGCGGGGCGCGGGGTGTAACGAAGGTCATTCCGCGCCGGGTCAGCCGCGCCGGCCGACGGCGCGCACCGCCAGTTCGGTGCGACTGCGCGCGTGGAGCTTGTCCATGATGCGGCTGACGTAGTTTTTCACAGTCCCCTCGGCCAGGAACACGGTGGCCGCGATCTGCTTGTTGCTTTTACCTTGAGCGACCAGATCCAGGACGCGCGCTTCCTTGTCGGTCAGCGGCTCTTCAAACCCGCTGGGGGGTGTGGATTTCGCTGGTGATCCTGCGGCAGCGGTCGGCATCGAAGTTTTGTCGGACGCGTCGGTCGGGCTTTCTGACGCCGGGAAGTCAGCCTCCCGGTCCGGCGCCCGGTTCGCAAAGGCGCGAAACTGCGCTATCACCTTGCAGGCGATGGCCGGCGACAGTCGTACCTCACCGTCATGGACCGCGCGCACCGTCGCGAGTACTTCGTCCTCGGAAGCGTCCTTCAGCAGATAGGCTTGCGCGCCGGCGCGGATGGCTTCGAACACCAGTTCGTCGTCGTCATAGGTCGTGAGCACGACCACCCGCGTGGTCGGCAGCTTCGCCGTAATCTCCCGGGTGGCCACGACGCCGCTGGCGCGCGGCATCTGCAAATCCATCACCACCACGTCGGGGCGGGTCGCTAGCGCCAGCTCGATGGCTTCGAGCCCGTCGGCCGCCTGGCCGACGATTTCAATGCCCGGTTCGATCGCCAGCATCATCGACAGGCCGCGGCGGATCAGCGGCTGGTCATCAACGATCAGCAATCGCAGCGGCGGCGTCCGGTCATCCGTTGGGGTCATGGCCAGGGGTCGCGATCGGAATGGGGAGGGTGACCGGCGCCGCGGGCAGGCCCAGGTGGGCATGCAGCTCTCCCACCAGCGCCGACGGCAGCCGGGCCGTGAAGAAGCGCAGCATGGCAGTGACCGCCCGCGTGGCTTGTTCAGGCGAAAGACCGGCAGCCCGAGCCACCGTCTGGATCAATTCGTCCATCATGGTCCCCACTGCCGAATCTTTGGGCGAGTATTATGAAAAAGAGGAAACTATCCTGCGAAAAAAGTTTATCCGAAAGGATCCGATGGCAACAGTGGCGAACAGCACATTCTGGTCACGAGTGGAGAAATCGGCAGAGCCTGCGCGGCGCGGCGCGGGGCGGTGATGCTCCCGTGGGCCTGATGCCGCGTCTTGACCCACGTCTGTACTTGGCGGCGGCGATCGGCTGGGCGGTGTTCACCCTCGTCGCGCTGGCCGCCCTGGCGGCGGCGACGCTGGCGGCTGAAGAGGCTGAGCGCCGCGTCCGGGCCGATACCGAGCAACTACTCTTGCAGTTCGCCAACCAGATCCGCCACGGCTTGGCGATGAGCCTGGAGACCCGGCGCTCCATCGTGCAGGTCACTGCGGCGCAGATCGTAGCCTCCAGCAATCGCGGCACCGATGCGCTGCGCCGGCATCTGGAAGCGGTGCAGACGCAGTTTCCGGAGTTCGTCTGGCTCGGTGTGACCGACGAGGTGGGGCGGGTGGTGGCCGCCACCGGCGGCCTCCTGCACGGGGAGACCGTGGTGCAACAGCCCTGGTTTCAGCAGGGTCGCCAGCACGCTTTCCTGGGTGAAACCCATAGCGCGCTACCGCTGGAAAAAACGCCGCCGCGTGCGCCCGACAGCCCGCCGCCGCACTATATCGATGTCGCCGCGCCGATCACCCACGCGGCGAGCCGCAATGTCGGGGTGCTCGGCGCTTACCTCTCCTGGGATTGGATCGAGCGACTGCAAGCCGAGTTGCTGCGCGCGCTGGACACGCACCGGCCACTCGATCTGCTGTTAACCGCCGAGGACGGCACGATCCTGATCGGCCCGGCCCGTTGGGTGGGCCGCCAGCGGACTGCCGATGTCGATATCACCGAGGGCGGTGCCTTTCTGGTCAGCCGCCACACCGGGAATACCGGGCACGACGCCGGCCTGGGCTGGAGTGTCATCGTGCGTCAGGGCACCGAATCCGCGCTCGGCCCGGCCCGCAGCACCCGCCAGGTCGTGTTCCTGGTTGTCCTGCTGGCCGGCCTGGCCTCGGCCGCAGCGGCGGTGTGGGTGACGGGCCTGCTGACGCGCCGCTTGGCGGCGTTGGCCGACGAAGTGCAAGCGGTTCGGCGCGGCGCGCGGCGCGCGCTGACCGTGCCCGCCGGCGTCGACGAGGTTAGCCACATCGGCGCGGCGCTGGCCGAGACGATCGAACACCTGCAGCAGGAGAAGCAGGCTCTGGCCACCCTCAATGCCGAGCTCGATGCGCGCGTCGCCAAGCGCACCGCCGGCATCGAGCATTTGGCCGAGGAGGCGCGCCGTGCCGCAGTGACGCGCGAGCGGCTGCGTTTGGCGCGTGCCCTGCACGATACCCTGGCGCATTCGCTGATGGCCTTGCTGACGCAGGTTCGCCTAGTGCGCAAGCTGCGCGTCCGACTCGACGCCACCGAACTCGATGCCGAACTCGAGCGCGCCGAGAACGTGGCCGCCACCGGCTTGACCGAGGTCCGCGCGGCGATCACCCAGATGCGCCACAACAACGTGCGCGATACCGGCCTCGGCCCGGCCTTGCAGGAACTGCTTACCCGCTTCAGCGAGCGATCCGGCGTTGTCGCATCGCTGCATACCGACCGGCAGGCCGGGGGCTTGGCCGGCGAGCGCGCCGAGACGGTGTTTCGCATCGTCGAGGAAGCGCTGCGCAACGTCGAGCGCCATGCGCAGGCGCATACCGTGCATGTGAGCTTGGGGATAATGGGTCCCGCGATGGATGAAACGCCCGACTCCGCAGGGCGCGTGCGCGTCAAGATCGTCGATGACGGCATCGGTTTCGATCCAACAACGCCACGGCCGGGACATTACGGACTGCGTGGGATCCAGGAACAGGCGGCGCTGATCGGGGCACAACTCGGCGTGCACAGCCGGCCCGGTCAGGGCGCGCGCATCGTCCTGGAGTTCGACGCATGAGTCCCTCCGTCCCTCCCGAACCCGAGGGCGCGCGGCCCGTCGCGCTGGCGCCAATGGTCTCCGCGGCGGCGGGCGTCGCCGCGCTGTGGCTGGCGGTTCTGGCGTTGCATCTGACTCCCGCGTTATTCGCTGGGCTCATCACCTATGGCGGGACGCGGACGCTGGCCGGCGGCCTGCAACGCCTGCGTCCCGGGCTACGCCACGCGCAGGGTTGGGGTTTGGCCCTGCTGG
>WBZT01001500.1_pt1 | contig 16981 bp, 12 predicted proteins | sample 5204241 | NCBI WGS metagenome assembly WBZT01 (sample SAMN12344358, study PRJNA552823) | activated sludge metagenome | biome: Activated sludge suspended growth; feature: Nitrification reactor; material: Wastewater; isolation source: activated sludge from nitrification reactor of wastewater...
CGCGTTTCGGGCGCGGGGCCGCCGCACCGCGTCCGCCGCGCCGCGCGCCGCGTCGGCCGCGCCGCGGCATCGTCGCCCGTCCGCCCGCTTCCACGCCGCCCCGATGCTACCCTCGCCGCTCCGCTGTTCGATCGAAGAGGGAGGAGCGATGTCCGACGCGAAGTGGGTCGAGGAGTTTCCGGCCGCTGTGACCGTGTGCGATCCGGCCGGGATCATCGTGGACATGAACGCGCGCGCCGCGGCGACGTTCGAGGCCGACGGCGGCCGCGCGCTGATCGGCACCAACGTGCTCGATTGCCACCCCGAGCGCGCCCGCGAGCAGCTCGAGGGCATGCTCGCGACGCGCGCGAAGAACGTCTACACGATCGAGAAGAGCGGCGTGAAGAAGCTCATCTTCCAGTCGCCGTGGTACCGGGACGGCGCGTACGCGGGGTTCGTCGAGCTCTCGCTCGAGATCCCGTTCGAGATGCCGCACTTCGTACGCGGAGCCTGAACCGGCGCGCCGCGCGCGCGCCGGCCGCCGCGAATCGACCGTCGCCACCGCCTTCCCGAGGGAGTACAAACTCGCTCGACGGCGGATCCCCGATTGCCGAGAGGGCACTCCCGAACTCCGAGGAGGTCGGTCATGGCGGCGAGGAAGCAGGCGAAGTCGCTGGACGCGCGCGCGGCGAGCACGATCGTGTACATCCACGGCATCGGCAACAAGCCGACCGAGGACGTGCTGCGCTGCCAGTGGGACCACGCGCTCATGGGCTTCGGCCTCGGCGAGCGAAGTCGGATGGCGTACTGGTGCCAGCGCGATCGTCACGGCGCGCCGCTCGACGAGACGTGCCGCGACGGCGACCGCATCACGCCCGACGCTGAAGGGGGCGGGCACATCGCGGCGAAGGCGCTGCGCGAGGGGCGCACGCTCGACGAGTGGGTCGAGGCGCTGCCGGGACGGCGCACCGGCGAGCAGACGCTCGCGCTGCAGCGGCTCGCTTCGCGCATGGCGGGGGGCGCGCCCGCGGCCGGCGCGCGCCCGCGCGGGCGCCGCGCCCGCGCGACGACCGTCCGCGCGGAGGGGCTCGGCGACGAGTGGAACGCGCCGGACTTCCTCACGCGCTTCGTCACCAGGCTCTTCCTCGTCGACGTGAACGACTTCTTCTTCGACCGTGAGCGGCGCGAGCGCATGAAGGACAGCCTGCGCCGCCGCTTCGCGCCCGGCGGCGGGCCGTTCGTGCTCGTCGCGCACAGCCAGGGCACGATGATCGCGTACGCGACGCTGCTCGAGTACGCGGCCGCGGATCTCGACGTCGAGCTCTTCCTCACGATCGGCTCGCCGCTCGGGCTCGAGGAGACGCGCGACCAGCTCGTAAAGATGGGCGTGAAGGGCGCGCGCGAACGGCTGCCGGTGCCGGCGTGCGTGAAGCGCTGGGTCAACGTGTACGACTCCAAGGACCCGGTGGCGCAGAACACCGGGCTCGCGAGCTTCTACCTCGGCGACATCGGCGTCGAGGACGTGAACCGCGACAACCTCGACCACGCCCGCGACGCGCACTCGGCTACGGGCTACCTCGGCCTCGCGGACGCGCGCCAGCGCGTGCGCGCGCGCATCGACCTCGACCGCTTCCAGCGGGTCGCGTCGTTCACGCGCGCCGCCGACCTCGTCGCGGCGTACGAGCGCCGCCCCGAAGGCGAGCGCCACAAGGTGCTCATCGAGCTCACCGATCCCGCGTGGGCGCTCGAGGAGACGCGGCGCCTGCGCAGCGAGGACGCCGCGCGCGCCACCGCGGCCAAGGCTCCGCCCACGCCGGTGACGACGGCGCAGATGTCGGACGCGCTGCTGCGCGAGATCCGTCGGGTGGTGCCGAAGCAGGTGGACGACGAGACGCTCGGCGTGCAGCGCCTGCGCCGCTATCTCTCGGTCAACCTCACGCGCGAGGAGTGCGAGCGGCTCGCCTACTCGCCGCCCGCCGAATCGCTGGGCCTCGCGGTGAAGCCGCTCTACCGCATGTGGCGGAACGCGAAGAAGCGTCCGCAGCTCGACCAGTCCGTGCACACCGTGCAGGCCTCGGCCGCGCACGCGGCGTACCAGGCGCTGGGGCAGGGGATCCACTGGGCCGTGCTCGACTCGGGCTGCTCGCCGCATCCGCACTTCGACGCCCACGACAACGTCGTCGCGCGCTGGGACTGCACGCTCGTTTCCGACGAGCCCGTCGCGCACGGCGCGACGTCGCGCGGCGGCCGGCGCGCCGACGCGCACGATCACTTCGGCCACGGCACGCACGTCGCCGGCATCATCGCCGGCCGCTACGAGCACCCGACGGCGCACGGGCCGCGCGTGCTGAGCGGGATGGCGCCGCGGGCGCGGCTGCACGTCTACAAGGTGCTCGGCGACGACGGCGAAGGCGACGACGCGTGGATCATCAAGGCGATCGACCACGTCGCGAGCATCAACGAGCGCGCGGGCGCGCCGGTCATCGCGGGCGTCAACCTGAGCCTCGGCGGGCCGTACGACCAGAACGTGTTCGGCTGCGGGCACACGCCGTTGTGCGCGGAGCTGCGGCGGTTGTGGCGACAGGGCGTGGTCGTCGTGCTCGCGGCGGGCAACGAGGGCTACGTGACACTCGTCTCGTCCGAGGGCGACATCGACGCGAACCTCGCGTACACGATCGGCGACCCGGCCAACCTCGACGAAGCGATCGCCGTCGGCGCCGTGCACAAGGAGAAGCCGCACACGTACGGTGTCTCGAGCTTCTCCTCGCGCGGGCCCACGGTGGACGGGCGCTCGAAGCCCGATTGCGTCGCGCCGGGCGAGCGCATCCTCTCGTGCCGCCACGACGCGCGCGCCGGCGCGAGGCGGCTCGATCAGCTGTACGTTCGTCTCGACGGCACGAGCATGGCGGCGCCGCACGTCTCGGGCGTGATCGCCGCGTTCCTCTCGCGCCGCCGCGAGTTCGTCGGCGAAGCCGACCGCGTGAAGAAGATCCTGCTCGAGAACTGCACCGACCTCGATCGCAACCGCCTGCAGCAGGGCGCGGGGATGCCGAACCTGGTCAAGATGCTCGTGGAGACCTGATCCCCGGCGCGCGCCGGGGTCGCGAGGAGAACGATCCGCATGCCTGCCTACGTCATCGCCCACGTGAAGGTGAAGGACCCGGTGCGCTACGAGGACTACAAGCGCGGCGCCGAAGCGAGCATCCGCCGGTACGGCGGCAAGTACATCGCGCGCGGCGGCGCCGTCGACGTGCTCGAGGGCGAGTGGAAGCCCGCGCGGCTCGTGCTGCTGGAGTTCCCGTCGGTCGCGGCGGCTCGGCGCTGGTACGACTCGCCCGAGTACCAGGAGTCGGCAGCGCTCCGTCGCGCGACGTCGGACGGCGACCTCGTGCTGCTCGAAGGGCTCGACGTGCCGATCGGCTGAACGCCGGCGCACGCGGTGAACGACGACGGCGCGCGGCCACCCGGCCGCGCGCCGTCGCGCTTCGCTCGCGTGTCAGCGCGGTTCCGCCTCGCGCGTCATCTCGACCATGGTGCGGCGGAAGCCGAGCGTCGCGAAGAGCCGCTGTGCCGCCGCGTTGCCATCGGCGCTCATCAGCACGACGCGCGGCGCGCCGCGCTCCTCGCACCACGCGAGCGCCGCGCGCACGAGCGCCGTGCCGGCGCCGGCGCCGCGGGCGCGCTCGTCCACGAACACGTCGTGCAGGTAGCCGCAGGGCGCGCGCAGGTCCTTCCAGCTCATCGGTTCGAGCCCGGCATACGCGTAGCCGACGACCTCGCCGCCGCGCTCGGCGACGAGCACGACGACGTCGTCTTCGCCGATCTGCGAGACGAGGAAACGGCCGTAGCCGGCTTCGGGGTTCTCGACGCGGACGAAGCGCCGCGGATCGAAGTCGTGGTGCTGGCGCATGAGCCCGCCGCCGTAGCGGCCGAGCGCGGCCTCGTCGGCCGCGGTCGCGGGCCGGATGACGATGTCGCTCACGTGACCTCCCGGGCCGAGAGTGGCGCAACGGGCCTCGCGCGGCAACGGCGCGAAACGCGTGGGCACGCCTCGCACCGGCGCGGCGTGCGGTGCGACGAACGGATGCGGACGACGCGCGTCCCGATGGCGGCGTCGGAAGCCACCGCGCTAGAATCGCGGCGCCATGTCGACTGCTCCGGCCGTCCCGTCCGCTTCGTCCCGCCGCCTCGAACGCGTCGTGCCCGTTCTGATCGCGCTCCTCGCGCTCGCGATCCGGCTGCACCGCATCGACTGGGGACTGCCCTCGGTCTACGAGGAGGCGGTGCCGCTCAAGAAGGCGTGGGACATGTGGGGCTTCGGGCCGATGGGCGAGTTCAGCCTCAACCCGCACTGGTTCCAGTACCCGAGCCTGATGATCGACCTGCAGTGGCTCGGTTCGGCGTTCACGTCGCTGCTGCTGCGCGTCACCGGCGCCGCGCGCTCGGCGAACGACCTCAACGTGATCTGGCTCACCGATCCGACGCCGTTCTACGCGGTCGGCCGCGGCATCACCGCGCTCTTCGGCGCCGCCACCGTGCTCCCCACGTGGGCTTTCGCGCGCCGCGTGAGCGGCCCTGTCGCCGCGGCGGCCGCCGCGCTGTGCGTCGCGCTCCATCCCGGGCTCGTCGCCAAGTCGCAGGTGATCGAGGTCGACGTGCCACTCGTGTTCTTCATGGCGTTCGTTCTGGTGCGCGCGCTCGCGCACGCCGGAGGCGCGAGCCGCCGCGACTGGATCGTCACGGGCGCGCTCGCCGGGCTCGCGACGTCGGCCAAGTACCCCGGCCTCGTGCTCGTGCTGCCGATCGCGCTCGCCGCGTGGTGGGCCGCGTCGGCGTCGCGCCCGCGCGCCGCGCGGGCATCCGCGCCCGCTGCCGCGCCGCGCGCGGCGAAGGCGCGCGGCAGGGAGCGCGCGCCGTCGCCGAGGCCCGCGGCGGCGCCGTCGGCGCTGCCGGCGTGGATCGCGAGCGTCGCCACCGCGGGTGTCGCGCTCGCCGCGGCGTTCGTGCTCACGTCGCCGTACATGCTGCTCGATCCCAAGGAGGCGCAGCGCGACCTCGCGATCGGCCGCCAGCTGATGACGCTCGGCCACTTCGGCGTCGAGGCCGGGGCGGCGTACGCGACGTACGCGAAGAACTGGTTCACGTCGTTCCTCGGGCTCCCGCTCGGCGTCGCCAGCCTCACGGGCCTCGCGTGGTTCGCCGCGGTGCGCCGCGAGCGCTGGGCGCTTCTGCTCGCGTCGCTCGCGGTGCCGTTTCTGCTCGTCGTGGGCTCGTGGCAGATGAAGGCCGACCGCTACCTGCTGCCGATGGTGCCGGTCGCGGCGATCCTCGGTGCCGCGGCGTTCGACGCGATCGGCGCCGCGCTCGCGCCGCGTGCGCGTGCCCTCGCGCACGCGGTGCCCGCGCTCGGCGCGCTCGCGTGCGTCGCGCCGCTCGCGCTGATGCTGCCGGCGCACTGGCGCACGCTCGGCACCGACACGCGCGACCTCGCGCGGCAGTGGATCGAGCGGAACCTGCCGGCGCACGCGCTCGTCGTGTCCGAGATGTACGGGCCCGAGCTGCTGGCGCCGATCAAGCTGCTCGCGGCCGACGGCGACGTGATGGCGCAGGTCGCGAAGCGCTCGGGCGCGCGGCCCGTGTACGCGGTGCAGACGATGCCGATGTTCGTGGTCGGGCCCGAGCGCGCGGTCAAGTACTACGCGCTGCCGCGGCTCGCGCTGGCCGACGCGTTCGTCGTCACCGGCTCGATCCGCGAGCGCTATCGCGGCGAACCCGCGCGCTACGCGCACCAGATCGCGTTCTACGATTCGCTCGAGGCGCGCTGGCCGAAGGCCGCGCACTTCGAGCCGAACGGCGGGCCCGGGCCGGCGATCGACGTCTACCGCAATCCGGACGCGAGCGCGCCGTTCGGCGCGCGGCCCGAGGTGCTGCCCGCCGACAGCGCGATCGCGACGACCGATCCGCTCACCGGCGCCGAAGCGTTCTGGTACGTGAACATGGGCCTCAACCACGAGCTCGCCGGGCACGACGCGTCGGCGGAGGCGTGCTACCGATTCGCGCTGCGCTTCGGCCGCACCGAGCCGGTGGAGTTCCAGCGCGCGGCGCTGCTGCTCGCCAACCTCCACGACGAGCAGGGCCGACGCGAGGAAGCGCTGCGCGTGCTCGATCGCTGCGCACGCATCGCGCCGTCGCGCGGCATCGCCGAGACGCTGCAGCGCGGCCGCGAACGGCTCGCGCGCGGCCTGCCCGTCAGCGTGAAGGTGCGGCCGTGAACCTCCGCGAGAGCGCCGGCATCGCGCTGTCCGCGCTGCGCGCGCAGAAGCTGCGCTCGTTCCTCACGCTGCTCGGCGTGATCATCGGCGTCTCGTCCGTGATCGCCGTCGTCTCGCTCGTGCAGGGGCTCAACCAGTACGTGGCCAAGCAGCTCACCTCGTCGGGCTCGAACGTGTTCTCGGTCGACAAGGTGGGCCTCGCGCTCGACGACCGCACGTTCCGCGACCGGATCAAGCGCCCCGACCTGACGCGCGCGCAGGCCGCGCTCGTGAGCGCCGGCTCGGCGCACATCGCGGCCGCGGTCGCGCAGCGCACGGCGGTCGAGCCGGTGAGCCACGGAGCGGGGCGCATGCGCGCGGTCGGCGTGCGCGGCGTGGAGCCGGGCTACATGCTCGTCAACGACCTGCCCGTCGCGCGCGGACGCGCGCTCGGCGAGACGGACGAGATGAGCCGGCGCGACGTGTGCGTGATCGGCTCCGATGTCGCCGACGAGCTGTTCGGTTCGGGCGATCCGCTCGGCCGCGAGATCCGCATCGGCGGCCGGCGCTTCGACGTGGTCGGGATCGGCGAGCACAAGGGCTCGGCGTTCGGGCAGAGCCGCGACCTGTACGTGCTGATTCCGCTGTCGGCGTTCGAGCGCCTCGAGGGTCGCGTCGGCAGCGTCGAGATCGACGTGCGCAGCCGCACGCCCGACGACTTCGAGCAGGCGCAGGACGAGGCGCGCGCGATCCTGCGCTCGGCGCGCCACCTGCGACCGGGGGAGGCCGACGACTTCGAACTGGTCACGCCCGAGATGCTCATGAGCCTGTGGCACAACCTCTCCGGCGCGATCTTCATCGTCATCATCGGCGTGTCGGTGATCTCGCTCGTCGTCGGCGGCATCGTGATCATGAACATCATGCTCGTCTCGGTGACCGAGCGGACGCGCGAGATCGGCGTGCGCAAGGCGCTGGGCGCCCGGCGCCGCGACATCCTCTTCCAGTTCCTCATCGAGGCGGCGACGCTCTCCAGCGCGGGCGGCGTCGTCGGGCTGGCGCTCGGCATCGCGTTCGCGCTGCTCGTCGGCGCGATCTCGCCGCTGCCGGTGTACGTCAGCCCGCTCGCGGTGGTGCTCGGCCTCGGCATGGCGACACTCGTCGGGCTCTTCTTCGGCGCCTACCCCGCGGCGCGCGCGGCGAAGCAGGACCCGATCGAAGCGCTGAGGTACGAATGAGCACCGCGAACCCGGCGGCGCCCGCCGCCACGCCCGAAGCGCCGGCCGTATCGCTCCGCTCGCTCGCGCCCGAGGTGGTGCGCATGGCGCTCGACTCCGTGCGCGCGCACGCGATGCGCTCGCTGCTCACGACGCTCGGCGTCGTGATCGGCGTCGCCACGGTGGTCGCGATGGCGAGCGTGATCGAGGGCTTCAACGAGACCGTGGAGAAGTCGATCTCCGCCTTCGGCTCGCACGTCATCTACATCCGCACGTTCAAGCCCGCGTTCTTCGCCGGCGGCTTCCCCGACAGCCTGCGGCACCGCCAGGCGTTCCTGCCCGAGGACGCGCAGGCGATCCGCGAACAGTGCCCGGACGTGGCGCACGTGAGCGTGATGGGCTTCGTCGAGAACGTGTCGGTGTCGTACCACGGCCAGTCGCTGAGCGGGCTGCAGATGATCGGCGCCGACACCGAGGTGCAGCAGGTGCTCAAGTTCGACACGGCGTTCGGGCGCTTCTTCACCGAAGAGGAGGCGCGCCGTCGCGCGCCGGTGGTGATCCTCGGCCGCACGGTGCGCGAGGGACTGTTCCCCGACGGCCGCGACCCGATCGGCGCGACGATCCACGTCAACGGCATGCCCTTCACGGTCATCGGGGAACTCGAGGCGAAGGGCAAACGGCTGTTCGACGATCCCGACCGCCTCGTCACGATTCCGTTCCCGACGCTCGGGAAGTACTTCCCGCCGCCGCTCGACGCGCCGTTCTACGTGCCGAAGCGCGGCCGCTGCTACATGAACGCGACGCCGGTCTCGCCCGAGCGCATGCCCGCCGCGATCGACGAGATCCGCGCGACGCTGCGCCTGCGCCGGCACCTGCCGATGCGCAAGGCCGACGACTTCGCCGTGCTCACCGAGGATTCGCTCGCCGAGATCTACCAGCAGCTGACCGGCGCGACGTTCTTCGTGATGCTGCTGATCTCGTCGATCTCGCTGCTCGTCGGCGGCATCGGCGTCATGAACATCATGCTCGTCGCGGTGACCGAGCGGACGCGCGAGATCGGCGTCCGCCGCGCCGTCGGCGCCCCGCGCGTCACGATCCTCGCGCAGTTCCTGTTCGAGGCCGCGACGCTGACCGGCTTCGGCGGCCTGATCGGCGTCGCGCTCGGCGCCGGCGTCGCGCAGCTCGTGCGCGCCGTGAGTCCGCTGCCCGCGTTCACGCCCGCATGGTCGGTGATCGTCGCGTTTCTGTTCTCGGTCGCGGTCGGCGTGTTCTTCGGTTTCTACCCCGCGCTGCGCGCGTCGCGCCTCGATCCGGTGGAGGCGCTCCGGTACGAGTGAGGCCGCGGCGCGTACGCGCCGCGGCCCCGCCGTTCGATCGGTCGCGTCAGCCGCGGCGTTCGCGGTGCCGCGCGATGAGCGCGTTCGTCGACGCGTCGTGCGCGAGCGCGGGCGCGGCCGCCTGCAGTTCGCCGACGATCTTCTGCGCGAGCACCTTGCCCAGCTCGACGCCCCACTGATCGAACGAGCCGACGCCCCAGATCACGCCCTGCACGTACGTGACGTGCTCGTAGAGCGCGACCAGTGCGCCCAGCGTCGCGGGCGTCAGCGCGTCGGCGAGCAGCATGTTCGACGGCCGGCCGCCCTCGAACACGCGGTGCGGCACGAGCCAATCGGGCGTGCCCTCGGCGCGCACCTCGTCCGCCGTCTTGCCGAACGCGAGCGCCTCCGCCTGCGCGAACAGGTTCGCCATCAGCAGGTCGTGATGGACGCCGAGCGGGTTGAGCGTGCGATGGAAGCCGAGGAAGTCGCACGGGATGATTTCGGTGCCCTGGTGGATCAGCTGGTAGAACGAGTGCTGGCCGTTGGTGCCGGGCTCGCCCCAGAACACGGGGCACGTCGCCCACGCCACGCGCTCGCCGGCGAGCGTGACGCGTTTGCCGTTCGACTCCATGGTCAGCTGCTGCAGATAGGCGGGGAAGCGCGCGAGGTACTGGTCGTACGGCAGCACCGCGATGCTGCGCGCGCCTTCGACGTTCACGTTCCACACGCCGAGCAGGGCCATCAGCACGGGCAGGTTCTGCTCGAACGGCGCCGTGCGGAAGTGCTCGTCCATCGCATGGAAGCCCGCGAGCATCTCGCGGAAGCGCTCCGGCCCGATCGCGAGCATGGTCGAGAGGCCGATCGCCGAGTCCATCGAGTAGCGGCCGCCGACCCAGTCCCAGAAGCCGAACATGTTCGCGGTGTCGATGCCGAAGGCCGCGACCTTCTCGGCGTTGGTCGAGACCGCGACGAAGTGCTTCGCGATCGCGCGCTCGTCGCCGAGCGCCTGCAGCGTCCAGGCGCGCGCGGTCTGTGCGTTGGTCATGGTCTCGAGCGTGGTGAACGTCTTGGAGGCGATCACGAACAGCGTCTCGGCGGGGTCGAGATCGCGCACCGCCTCCGCGAAGTCGGTGCCGTCGACGTTGGAGACGAAGCGCAGCGTGAGCGAGCGGTCGGCGACGTGCCGCAGCGCCTGGTACGCCATCACCGGCCCGAGGTCCGAGCCGCCGATGCCGACGTTGACCACGTTGCGGATGCGCTTGCCCGTGTGCCCGGTCCACGCGCCGGAACGCACGCGCGCGCAGAAGGCGCTCATGCGATCGAGCACCGCGTGCACGTCGGGCACGACGTCGTGACCGTCGACGAGGATCGAGCGGCCCTTCGGTGCGCGCAGCGCCACGTGCAGCACGGCGCGCTGCTCGGTGACGTTGATCTTCTCGCCGGCGAACATCGCGTCGATGCGACCGCGCAGGTTCCGCTCGTTCGCGAGCGCGACGAGCAGGCGCAGCGTCTCGTCGGTGGCGCGCTGCTTCGAGTAGTCGAGGAACCAGCCCGCAGCCTCGGCGGTCATGCGCGACGTGCGCGCGGGATCCTGCACGAAGAGCGCGCGCAGGGACGTGTCGCGCAGCGTGGCGTGGTGGGCCTCGAGGGCGCGGTAGGCGGGGCCCGCGGTGAGCGGCGTGGCGCTCGCGGTCATGATCGGAATCTCCTCGGTGCGGAGGTCGGCGTGGGGCGAACGGAATCGCGCACACTCTCGCACAGGGGCCGCGCGCGACGAAGCGCTGCGGGCGCGCGCTGCCGTCCGCGCGCGTGCGGCGTCAGCGCCGGTCGAACTTGAGCTTGCCGACGAGCACGGCGAGTGCGAGCACGAGCGTGACCACGTTCGCCGCGACGAGCGGCATCGAGTGGATCAGCACGCCGTACACGATCCACAGCACGATGCCGGTGACGAGGACGACGTACATGGCGAGCGAGATGTCGCGTGCCGAGCGCGTCGTCCACACGCGCACCACCTGCGGCAGGAACGCGAACGTCGTTCCCGCCGCGGCGAGGTAGCCCAGCAGCTCGGTGCGCACGGCCGCGCCGGGCGTCAGCCGGCGATCGCGGCGTCGAGCGCGATGCCGATCATCGCGTCGAACGTCGTGCGGCGCTCGTCCGACGAGAGGTGCTCGTGGCGGCGGATGTGGTCCGACACCGTGAGGATCGCGAGCGCCTTCACGTGGTGCTCGGCGGCGACGCCGTAGAGCCCGGCGGCCTCCATCTCCACGCCGAGCACGCCCATGTGCTCGATCACGTCGAACATCTGCGTCTGCGGCGAGTAGAAGAGGTCGGACGAGAAGACGTTGCCCACGCGCACCGGCACCTTCCGGGCGCGGGCCGCGGCGACGGCGCGCTCGACGAGGCCGAAGTCGGCGATCGCCGCGAAGTCGTGGTCGAGGAAGCGGAGGCGGTTCACCTTCGAGTCGGTCGAGGCGCCCATGGCGATGAGCACGTCGCCGAGCTTCACGTCCGGGGCCAGCGCGCCGCAGCTGCCGACGCGGATCATCGTGGTGACGCCGTACTCGCGCACGAGTTCGGTGGCGTAGATCGAGCAGGAGGGAATGCCCATGCCGTGCGCCAGCACGGAAACGCGCTTGCCCTGGTAGGTGCCGGTGTAGCCCCAGACGTTGCGCACGTCGGTCACGCGGCGGGCGCCGGCGAGGAAGGTGTTGGCGATGTGCTCCGCCCGCAGGGGATCGCCGGGCATGAGGACGGTATCGGCGAAGTCGCCGGGCTGTGCATTGATGTGTGGTGTCGGCATAGGGCGAGCACTGTAATGCAGACGGCGCGGGAGCGCGCGAAATCACGGGCGTGCTCCGGTGGGAGCGCGATCTCGCTCGCGGCGATGGTTCGGTCGTGACGAACGCGCGAACCTCGGGTTCCTGATCGTGTGGGCGCCCTGCCGCGCCCGGCTCCGGCGCTCCGGAGCGAGTTCCCCACCGAACGAGGAGCATCACCGTGCGAGGCATCGCCGCTTTGCTGCTGAGCCTGTTCTGGCTGTCGATCGCCGGTAGCGTGTACGCGGAACAGAAGGACGTGACCGGCTGCAACGATCATCCGCTCTTCACCCGCATGCCGACGTACTGGATCCACAACTGCCAGCACGTCGAGTTCGACGCGTTCCTGTTCGCGACCGGCGTGGGCAAGACGACGCGCGTCGAGGGTGAGATGTGGAAGCTCAACTACTACCCGCAGGCGACCGCCACCTCGAAGCCGAGCGCGTTGCAGATCCTGCGCAACTTCCAGAACGCGGTCCGCGCCCAGGGCGGCTCGGTCGCGTGGACCGACGACAAGGGACGCGAGACGCTGCGGCTCGACAAGGCCGGCGTCGAGTACTGGGTCGACGTGACCGCGGAGTTCACCGGCAAATACGGGATCACGATCGTGCAGCGCAAGGCGATGACGCAGGACATCGTCGCCGACGCCGCGGCGCTCGCCGAGGCGCTGCGCGCGAACGGCCACGTGAGCGTGGGCGGCATCTTCTTCGACACGGGGAAGACCGACCTGAAACCCGAGTCGCAGGCCGCGATCGCGGAGGTCGCGAAGCTCCTGAAGGCCGATCCGACCCTCAAGCTCCACGTCGTCGGCCACACCGACAACGTCGGCACGTTCGATTCGAACATCACGCTTTCGCAGGGACGCGCCGAGGCGGTCATGCGCGCGCTGGTGCAGGCGCACGGCATCGCCGCGGCGCGACTGCATGCGTTCGGCGACGGCCCGACGGCGCCGGTGGCGAGCAACGACGCCGAGGACGGCCGCGCGAGGAACCGTCGCGTGGAGCTGGTGAAGCAGTAGACGCCGCACGCACGCGAGCGCCCGGAGGGCCGCCGGGGAGGGCGGCCGCCGGGCGCTTCGCTCTTTCGTGCGCACGGGACCAGCCGATCGGCGCCGAATCCGCGCGTTGGTGAGCGAGCGCCCGGATCGCCGGGACGCCCGAGCCGGCACATCCATCCGGCCGACCTCTGCTCCCAGCTCCGGAGGATCCCATGCACCCCTTCCGCCATCGTTCCTCCGCTTTGCGCGGCGCGCTGCTCGCCGTGCTCGCGGCGCTGCTCGCGCTCCCCGCGGCGGCCGACGTGCTCGATCTGCTCACGCCGCTCGGCCGCGGCCCGTCCGCATCCGCGCCGCCGGCGCTGGCGGGCTTCACGGCCGAACCGGCCGCCTTCGCGTCTCGCGCGCCGTCGCCGCTGCGCGCGTCGCAGGGCCCGGCGCCCGACGCGCTGGGCGCCACGCCCGCGTGGTCGTGGGAATCCAACACGACGAACGCCTCCGCCGGGCAGACCGCGATCACGGCGGGCGACGTGAACGGCGACGGCTACAGCGACCTCGTGGCGCTGGGCGCGTCGGGATCGAACTCGTCGATCTACCTCTTCTTCGGATCGTCCTCCGGCTTCGCGCTCGCGCCCGGCTATCCGGTCACGATGACGAACCGCGGCGCCTCGCAGATCAACGCGGCCGGCGATCTGAACGGGGACGGCTACGCCGACGTCGTCGTGGGCATGCCGCAGGGTGCCGCGGGACAGATCCGCGTCTACTACGGAGGCCCCTCCGGCTTCGACACCGTGAACTTCTTCGAGTTCCTGCAGAACTACTCGCCCTTCTGGGCTTCGTCCGTCGGCCCGGCCGGCGACGTGAACGGGGACGGCTACGACGACCTGATCGTGGGCTCGCCGAGCGAGCTCACGTGGAGTGGCTGCTCGGGCAGCGGCTTCAACCAGGGTCGCGTCGACGTGTTCTACGGCTCGGCGACCGGCGTGCACACCGAGGACTGGATCCTCTGGGGCTGCCGCTACGAGAGCAACGCGTCTGTGGGCGCTGCGGCCGCTGCGGCCGGCGACGTCAACGGCGACGGCTACGCCGACATCGTCATCGGCGCGCCCAATGCCGCCGTGCCGCCCGACAACCTCGCCGGCGGCTGCATCTGGATCGTGTACGGCTCCGCGAGCGGCCTGCCGCTCACGCCCGGCTACGCGAACGTCGGGTCGCTGGCGGGGGCGTCGCGCATCAACTCGCCGACGACCGGCGCCAACTTCGGCGCGAGTGCCTCTTCGGCCGGCGACGTCAACGGCGACGGCTACGCGGACGTGGCCGTGGGCGCGCCCTACGACGACACGGGCTCGACCGACGGCGGCTACGCGCGCGTGTACGCCGGCAGCGCGAGCGGGCTCACCACGACGCTGCTCTGGTACGACTACAGCACGATCGCCAGCGCCCGCTTCGGCACCACGCTCGCGCCTGCGGGCGACGTGAACGGTGACGGCAAGGGCGACCTGCTGGTGGGCGAGGCGAGCCGCATCGACGTGGCGCAGAGCTACGCGGGCTCGCTGTTCATGAACCGCTTCTACGGAACGAGCTACCCCGCGAACACCGGCCCGGCGGGTGACTTGAACGGCGACGGGCTCTGCGACTTCGTGGTCGGCGACCGCTACTACTCCAACGGCCAGACGGGCGAAGGCCGCCTGATGGTCTACGCGGGCAGCGGCGACGGTCCGGTGACGCTCCCGACGTGGAGCTTCTCGACGATCTACGACAACCCGAACCTCGGCTGGTCCGTCGCTTCGGCCGGCGACGTGAACGGCGACGGTCTCGACGACGTGCTGATCGGCGCGCCCACGTGGGACAACCTCGCGACGCCGAGCGATCTCGACGACGGCATCGTGTTCCTCTACATGGGAACGCTCACCGGCCTCGCCGCGAATCCGTCGTGGTACTACGTCGGCGCGACCGCCGACCAGCTCGGCATTTCCGTGTGCGGGATCGGCGACGTGAACGGCGACGGTTACGCCGACTTCGCGGCCGGCGCGCACCAGCCGGGTGTGGGCTACGGCAAGGTGCTCGTCTTCCTCGGTCACGCGGGCGGTCCGTCTTCGACGCCGGACCGCGTGCTCGGCGGCCCGTCGTTCGACAGCCAGTTCGGCACCGCGGTGACGGGCGGTGACTTCAACGGTGACGGCTACGCCGACCTCGCGGTGGGCTCGCCCAACAACGACGGCGGCAGCTACACGAACTGCGGCGGCGCGTTCATGTATCTCGGCGGCCCCTCCGGCACCGCCGCGGCAAACCTCTGGGCCGCGCAGGGCACGCAGAACGACGAGCACTTCGGTGCCTCGCTCAACGGCTTCGCCGACACGAACGGCGACGGCTACTGCGACCTCGTCGTCGGCTCGCCCGGGCGCGACGTCGGCAGCCCGTTCGCGCTGCTCGACTGCGGCCGCATCAGCGAGTTCGACGGCGGCCACACGGCGAACGTGCTCGAGTTCCGCCAGACGATCGACGGCAGCGGCAACGAGCAATTCGGTTCGTGCATCGGCAACGCCGGCGACGTGAACGGCGACGGCTACTCGGACGTGGCCGTGGGCGCGCCGTACGCGTCCCAGTCGATCGTGGGCCAGGGCCGCGCGGTGGTGTTCGCCGGCTCGGTGTCGGGCCTCGTCGCTTCGGCGTTCTGGAGCCAGCTCGGAGGGGAGGCCTACGGCGCGTTCGGGAGCAGCGTCGCCGGAGCGGGCGACGTGAACGGCGACGGCTTGAGCGACGTGCTCGTCGGCGCGGTGTTTCAGGACGACGGCGGCGCCGCGGATCGCGGCACCGGCCGCGTCTACCTCGGCCCGCTGCCCGCGGGCGCCGCGGCCTTCTGGACCGCGCACGGCCCGTCGGCCTACGCCAACATGGGCCACGCGCTCGCCAACGCGGGCGACATCGACGGCGACGGCTGGAGCGACCTCGTCTTCGGCGAGCCCGGCTACACCTCCGACACGTACCGCCAGGGCCGCGTCGAGCTCTATCCCGGCGGGCTGGACGATTCGCGCCTCAACCTCACGCTCGCGCGCCGCACGACCGCGGGACCGAACATCGTCCCGACGGGCTTCGCCAATGCGGGCGGGGCGCCGGTGATCCTGCACTACGCGCCGTCGGCGTCGGGCCGCACGAAGTTCCGCATGCAGTGGGACGTGCAATCGGTGGTGGCGCTGCCCTCGGCGCCGCTCTCGGGTTCGTCCGCGGCGTGGACCGGCACGGCGAGCTCGGCCTACGGCCAGCTCGGCGCGGCGTTCATCCCGGTCAACGGCATGCAGACCGGCGTGCCGTACTCGTGGCGCGTGCGCGCGCGCTTCCGCAACCCGTACTTCCCGACGTCGCGCTGGATCTCGCCGGTGCGCAGCGGCGCGCGCGAGTACGACATGCGCTCGCCCGGCACGTGGGTCGGCGTGGAGGGCGAAGCGCCGGTGCCCGCGAGCGCGACGCTCGCGCTCGCCGAGCCGTCGCCGAACCCGGCGCGCGGCGCGACGAGCCTTGCGTTCACGCTGCCGCACGCGGGCCGCGTGACGCTCGACGTGGTGGACGTGCAGGGCCGTCGCGTGCGCACGCTGCTCGACGCGACGCGCCCGGCGGGCACGCACCGCGTGACGTGGGACGGGCTCGACGACGGTGGCCGCGCGGCGGCGAGCGGCTTGTACTTCGTGCGAGTGGACGCGGCGGGCGAGCGCGCGAGCCGCAAGCTGGCGCGCATCCGCTGAGCGAAGGAAACGCGCGACGCGAACGTCCGGTCGGCGCCCGGGGAGGGGTGCGCCGGACGTTTCGCTCGCGCGGTGAACCGCGGACGCCGTGCGCGCCCGACGACGAACGCCGCGGGGACCGTCCGTGACGCCGTCGCCACGCGCCGTCGCCGCGTCGCATCGCGCACGTTCGACCTGCCGACCCGGCGCCGATGCTCTACATTGCGCCGAATGGCACCCCGCACCGAGCCTCGCCGCGCACCCGCGAAGGGCGCGAACGCCACCGCCGCGCCGTCGGCGCTCGTGCGCGGTGCGTCGCTCGCCGGTCTCGCGATTGCGGTGCTCGTCGCGTTCGGCGGCGTCACGGGCAACGGCTGGATCCTCTTCGACGATCCCGAGTACGTGCTCGAGAACCCGCTCGTCAACCGCGGCTGGGACTTCGCGAGCGCGCTCGCGTTCCTCACCACGTCGCACGCGCAGAACTGGCACCCGCTCACGTCGTGGTCGCACATGCTCGACGTGCAGCTCTTCGGCCTCGTGCCCGGCCCGGCGCACGCGGTGAACCTCGCGCTGCACGCGCTCGCCGCGCTGCTGCTCGTGCTCGCGCTCGCGCGGCTGACGGGGGCGTGGTGGCGCAGCCTCGCGGTCGGCGCGCTGTTCGCGCTGCACCCGCTGCGCGTCGAGTCCGT
>WBZT01001502.1_pt1 | contig 16978 bp, 16 predicted proteins | sample 5204241 | NCBI WGS metagenome assembly WBZT01 (sample SAMN12344358, study PRJNA552823) | activated sludge metagenome | biome: Activated sludge suspended growth; feature: Nitrification reactor; material: Wastewater; isolation source: activated sludge from nitrification reactor of wastewater...
GGAAATTCTATCATGCGACCCCTTTCCCCCATGTTTCCTCCTCCCACCATGAAGCGACTCCTGGCATTGCTCGGATTGACGGCGGCGTTCGCCTTGCCGGCCCGGGCCGAAATCGTCGAACAGACCCTGCCCAACGGCATGCGGGTCATCGTCAAGACCGACCGGCGCGCGCCGGTGGTGGTGTCCCAGGTCTGGTACCGGGCCGGCAGCATGGACGAGAGCTATGGCAGCACCGGCGTGGCCCATGTGTTGGAGCACATGATGTTCAAGGGCACCAGGGATGTGCCCGCCGGCGAATTCTCCAAGCGCATCGCCGCCGCGGGCGGCCGGGAGAACGCCTTCACCTCCCGGGACCACACGGCCTATTTCCAGACCCTGCGGAAGGATCGCCTGGAACTGGCCCTGAAGCTGGAGGCCGACCGCATGGCCAACCTGGTCCTGGCCCCGGAGGAGTTCGCCAAGGAAATCAACGTGGTCATGGAAGAGCGGCGCATGCGCACCGAGGACAGCGCCCAGGCCAAACTCTACGAGGCCCTCATGGCCACGGCTTTCCAGACCCATCCCTACCGCCATCCGGTGATCGGCTGGATGGACGACCTGAAGAACATGACCGTGGATGACGCGCGCGCTTGGTATGAGCGCTGGTACACCCCCAACAATGCCACCCTGGTGGTGGCGGGCGACGTGGACCCGGCCCAGGTGATGGCCTGGGCGACGCGGTATTTCGGCCCCATTCCCGCCCGCCCCGTGGCGGAGCGCAAGCCCCAGCGCGAGCCGGAGCAGATCGGCATGAAGCAGGTGACGGTGAAGGCGCCCGCCAAGCAACCCGTGGTGGCCCTGGCCTGGCAGGCGCCGCGCCTGGCCGATCCCCAGGCGGATTGGGAACCCTATGCCCTGGAAATCCTGGCCGGGGTGCTGGATGGCCATGCCTCCGCCCGGCTGAACCAGTCCCTGGTGCGGGAAAAACGCCTGGCCACCGATGCGGGCGCCGGCTTCGACGCCGTTTCCCGGGGGCCGGCCATGTTCGTCGCCGATGCCACCCCGGCGGAGGGCCAGAGCGTGGCCACGGTGGAAGCCGCCCTCAAGGCCGAGATCGCCCGTCTGGTGAAGGACGGCGTGAGCCAGACCGAGCTCGACCGGGTCAAGGCCCAGGTACTGGCCGGCCAGGTGTTCCAGCAGGATTCCCTGTTCTACCAGGCCATGCAGATCGGCGAATGGACCACGGCCGGGCTGGACTACAAGGCGCGGGATACCCGCTACGCCCGGCTCAAGGCGGTGACCGCCGATCAGGTCAAGGCCGTCGCGGCCAAGTACCTGGTGGATGACCGGCTCACCGTGGCGGTACTGGACCCGCAACCCATGCCGGAAGGCAAGCCGGAATCCCGTGCCAATCCGATGGGAGCCGGCCATGTCCGCTAAAACGCTGTTCGCCCTGTTCTTGACCTTGCTGGTTTCGCCCGCGGCCTGGGCGGGCCTCAGCATCCAGCACTGGGCCACGCCCCAGGGCGCCCGGGTCTATTTCGTGGAAAACCACGACCTGCCCATGCTGGACGTGAGCGTGGATTTCTCCGCCGGCGGCGCCCGGGACAGCAGGCAGAAATCCGGTCTGGCCAATCTGACCCGCCATGTCATGGGGCTGGGCGCCGGCGCGCATTCCGAGCGGGACATCGCCGAGAAGCTGGCGGATGTGGGCGCCCTGCTGTCAGGCCGGCTGGACGCGGACCGGGCCGGTTTTTCGCTGCGCACCCTGTCCGGCAAGGCGGAGCGGGACCAGGCCCTGTCCCTGCTCGGCGCCATTCTCGCCGCGCCCCGCTTCGACGCTGCCATCCTGGAACGGGAAAAAGCCCGGGTCATCGCCGGCCTGGAGGAGGCCGCCACCAAGCCGGAAACCCTCGGTGGCAAGGCCTTCCAGGCCGCGCTGTACGGCGATCATCCCTATGCCCTGGACGAAAGCGGCGAGGTGGCGAGCGTGCGCGGCCTGAGCCGGGACGACCTGGTCGCTTTCCACCGCGACCATTACCGGGCCAGGAACATGGTGGTGGCCCTGATGGGCGACATCTCCCGCCAGGAGGCGGAACGCCTGGCCGAGGGGCTGGCCGCCGGCCTGCCAACCGGCGATGCGCCAGCACCCATCCCCCCGGTGAGCCCGGCCGACACCGGCGTGGAGCGGGTCATTCCCCATCACGCCACCCAAAGCCACCTGTTCATGGGGCTGCCGGGGCTGAAGCGGGAGGATCCGGACTACTTCGCCCTGTACGTGGGCAACTATGTCCTGGGCGGCGGCGGTTTCGATTCCCGTCTCAACGAAGCCATCCGCCAGAAGAAGGGACTCGCCTACAGCGTCTACAGCTATTTCATGCCCATGGAACAGATGGGGCCGTTCCAGATCGGCCTGCAGACCCGGCGCGACGCCACCCGGGAAGCCGTGGACACGGCCCGGGCGGAACTGGCCCGCTTTCTGGAGGAAGGCCCCAGCGAGGCGGAACTGGTCCAGGCCAAGAACAACCTGATCGGCGGCTTCCCCCTGCGCATCGACAGCAACAAGAAGATTCTCGAGTACCTGGCCGTGATCGGCTTCTATCGCCTGCCCCTGGACTGGCTGGATACCTACTCGGCCAAGGTGGACGCGGTGACCCGGGACGACATCCTGCGCGCCTTCCGCGCCCGGGTGCGGCCGGAGGCCATGATGACCGTGATCGTCGGCGGACAGCTTGAAGGCCCGGCAAGGTAACTCGGTACGCATCATCGGCGGCGAATTCCGCGGGCGGATCCTGCGCTTCCCCGATCGGCCCGGCCTGAGGCCGACGCCGGACCGGGTGCGGGAAACCCTGTTCAACTGGCTGGGCCAGGTTCTCGGCGGCTGGACTTGCCTGGACGCCTTCGCCGGCAGCGGCGCCCTGGGTTTCGAGGCGGCGTCCCGGGGCGCGGGACGGGTGCTGATGCTGGAGCGGGACGGCCAGGCCGTCGCCGGCCTGCGTGCCCAGGCCCGGGCGCTGAGCGCCACCCGCGTGGAGGTCCGCCAGATGGACGCCCTGGCGTTCCTGGCCGGCGCCGGCGAAAACTTCGATCTGATCCTGCTCGACCCGCCATTCGACGGGGATTCGCTGATGCCCGCCCTGCAACGCGCGGCGACACGGCTCAATCCCGGCGGTAAAATCTACGCCGAATCTCCCGCGCCGCTTGCCGCGACAGGCTACGAAATCCTGCGCCAGGGCCGGGCCGGTCTCTCCCACTTCTGCCTGCTGGAGCCAGTTTGAAACGCGTGATCGTCTATCCGGGAACCTTCGATCCACTGACCCGGGGACACGAGGATATCGTGCGTCGAGCCCTCAAGCTGTTCGACGAGGTGGTGGTTGGGGTGGCGTCCAACGCCCCCAAGCAGCCTTGTTTCACCCTGGAGGAGCGGGTGGAGATGGCCCGCGGCGTGCTGGGCGGCTTGCCCGGGGTGCGGGTGGTGCCATTCTCCGGGCTGCTGGTGGACTTTGTCCGCGCCCAGGGCGCCAACATGGTGCTGCGCGGATTGCGGGCGGTGTCGGATTTCGAGTACGAGTTTCAGCTGGCGGGCATGAACCGCCGCCTGGATCCCACGCTGGAAACGGTTTTTCTCACGCCGGCGGAACAACACATGTTCGTTTCCGCCAGCATGGTGCGCGAGCTGGCGCAGTTGGGCGGAGACGCGAGCCCCTTCGTGCATCCGCTGGTGGCCGCGCGCCTGGCGGACCGATTTGCTCAACATGACTGAAAAGGAAAAAACCATGGCTCTGATGATCACAGACGAATGCATCAATTGCGATGTGTGCGAACCGGAATGCCCCAACGGGGCCATCACCCAGGGCGAGGATATCTACATCATCGATCCCAACAAGTGCACCGAATGCGTGGGCCACTTCGACACGCCCCAGTGCCGGGAAGTCTGCCCGGTGGATTGCATCCCGGTGAATCCGAATTATGTGGAGGACAAGGATCAGCTCTTCGCCAAGTATCAGAAGCTCACCGGCGAGAAATGATCGTTGTGTTCCGGCCATGACAAGCGGTGAAACGGGTCACCGAAAATGGCCTACCCATCATCCCGCTGTATTTCCAGGCGCTTCATTTTTTCCCAGAGGGTTTTTCGGCTGATATTCAGCAACCTGGCGGTGTCCTGCACGCGCCATTCGTTGGCTTCCAGCGCCCGCAGGATGTAGTCGCGTTCCTGATGGGCGAGCCAGTCGCCCAGGGCAAGATCAGGCGTGTCGCCAGCCACGGGCGAGGTTTCCTCGAACAGGAGTTCGGGGGGAATGACCGGCTGCCGCGCCAGAACCCGGGCGCGTTCCATGACATGCAGCAGTTGACGCACATTCCCCGGCCAGGGGTGGGTCAACAGCAGGCGTTCGGCGGCGGGGGAGAGCATGCGGGGGGGCTCGCTGGCCACCGAGTGCTCAGCCAGGAAGCGGCGCGCCAGCCACAGGATGTCCTCGTGCCGCTCGCGCAGGGGCGGCACCCGAACCTGGATGACGTGGATGCGGTAATACAGGTCTTCCCGGAACAGCCCCTGCTCCACCCGGGCCTTCAGATCCTGGTGTGTGGCCGCCATGAGCCGGAAGTTCACCGGGATGTCGGTGGCGCCCCCTAGGCGGCGGACCAGGCGGGTCTGCAGGGCGCGCAGCAGCTTGGCCTGCATGGCGGCGGGCATGTCGCCGATCTCGTCCAGGAACAGGGTGCCGCCGTCGGCCTGCTCCAACAGGCCAGGCTTGGCATGGGCGGCGCCGGTGTAGGCGCCTTTTTCGTGGCCGAACAGTTCGGCTTCCATCAGGGCTTCCGGCAGCGCGGCGCAATTGACCGCGACGAAGGGCCGGACGTCGCCATGGCTGAGTTGGTGCAGGCGCAGGGCCACCACTTCCTTGCCGACGCCGGATTCGCCGGTGATGAGCACGGAGGAGGCGCTCGCCGCCAGGCGTTGCAGCAGTTCCTCGATGCCGCGCATGGCCGGCGAGATGCCCAGGGCATCCGGGTCGGCCCCGGTCTCGCGGTGGGCCTCCAGCGCCCTCAGTTTCGCCAGCAGCAGCTCGGGCTCGAAGGGCTTGGCGAGGTAATCCACCGCGCCGAGCTTCATCAGCCGCACGGCCTGGTCCACCGTGCCATGGCCGGTCATGAAGATGAAGGGCGGCAGCTTGGCGCCCTCGTCCAGCAAGGTGGTGTAGAGGGCTTCCCCGCTGGTATGGGGCAGCAGGATGTCGCTCACCACCATGTCGTAGGTGTTCTTGCGCAGGGCGGCCAGGGCGGCGCGGCCGGATTTGATCCAGTCGCAGGCGTAGCCTTCCAGTTCCAGGCGCAGGGACAGGGGCCCGCCCATGATTTCGTCGTCCTCGATCAGGCAGAGGCGTTTGGCGGCCATGGGCAGTCCCCTTTCGGCAATCCCACGGTGAAACGGGTGCGACCATCGCGGCTGTCCACGGCGATGACGCCCCCCAGTTGTTCGACGATCTGATGCGTGACCCACAGCCCCAGGCCATGGCCTTCCTCGTTCACGCCGGTGAAGGGCTCGAACAGGTGTTTCATGAGTTCGGGCGGGATCACCGCGCCGTCGTTCTCGACCTCCAGTTTCAGTCCGGCTTCCGCCCCCACACATGCCACCGCGACATGGCCGCCTGTACCCGCGGCCTGGAGGGCGTTGAGCACCAGGTTGATGAGCACTTGGCGCACCAGGGTGGCGGGCAGCCCGTGGCGTCGCCCACCCGGTTGTCCCAGGCCCAGTCCACGTCGCGCTTCTTCGCCTCCTGGGCGAGCAGGGTGCGCACGTCGTCGATGTCCTGGGCCGCGAGGGGCCGGCCGCGGGCCTTGGTTTCCACCAGCAGGGCCGCGACGATGTCGCGGATCTGGGCCAGGCCGCGCTCCAGGTAGGGCAGGAAACGGTCCAGCACGGGGTCGCGGGCGGCGTGCAATTTGACCGTGTCCAGGGCGGTCATCAGTCCGCCCAGCGGGTTGTTGATCTCGTGGGCGATGCCGGCGGCCAGGCGACCCAGGGCGGCCAGGCGGTCGGCCTTCACCATGCGCTGCTCCAGGGTTGCCTTTTCCGCCATCTCCGCGTGCATCCGGTCGTAGGCCAGGAACAGGCGACCCAGCTCGTCGCGATAGGGGTAGTCATGGCTGAGGGATTCGGCGGGATCGTGCCGGCCCAGTTCGTCCATGCGCTCGGCCAGTCGCGACACGGGGACCGCCATGCGCCGGCCCCAGTACCAGTTGATGGGCAACAGCACGGACAGCACCAGGGCGGTGATGAGGAGGGCGCGCCAGGCCAGTTCCCGGAAGCGGGGCCAGTAAAAGCCCGCCGCATGCACCAGCACCAGATGGCCGATGCCGACATCGTCCGCGATCATGGGCAGGGCGAGCAGGATGGTGTGGTCGTCCTCCAGCAAGACGGGCATGCCTTCGGGCACCGCCTTCAGTTGCTCATCCAGCCGCGCAAAGGCGGCGCCAAGCCGGGCCACCGGAGTTCGCATCGGCCAGGCATCGGGCTGGCTGGAGACGAAGACTTCGTGGAGGGAATCGATCAGGACCATGCCCTCGGCGCGAAACGCTCCCGGGGACGCACCCTCGGAATAGGGCGCCTTGACAATTTCATAGGCGCGCCAGACGTCGTCGTGCAGCATGGGCGCGTACAGGGTCTTGACCAGCACGCGGCCGAGGCTGGCCGAGTGGGTCAGCATGTCGCGCTTCAGATCGTCATGGGACTGGAGCATGAAGCTCAGGGTCATCAGCAGGGCGACGACCGCGATGAGAGCGCTGCCCCACAGGGGGATCTTGTAGCGGAAGCTGAGATCAAAAACCCGCGCCGTCATCGTGCCCGCCCGCCTGACGCGCCATGGCTTCCACCTCGGCGTACAAGCCCGGCTCGGCCGGGATGAAGCCGTCGATGTGCAGGCCGGACAGGATTTCCCGGCCTTCCGGATGCTGTTCCATGGCCAGCAGCACCCGGCGCAGATTCTGGAAGGTCTTTTCCGACAAGCCCTTCATGGTGACGAGGGGCGGGAAGCCGAATTCCCGGGAGCGGCTGACGATGCGGGTTCCCGCCGTCACGCGCGGCTCTTCCCGCGCCAGGGCATCCCAGACATAGCTTTCCACCGCCGCGCCGTCGGCCAGGTGCTGGGCCACCGCCTCGATGGCCTTGCGGTGGGACCAGGTGAAGAAGGTGCGGCTGAAGAACGATTTGGGGGATTTGCCCAGGGCCGCCAGTTCGTGGCGCGGGAACAGGTAGCCGGTATGGGAGTAGGGATCGGCATAGGCGAAGACCTTGCCCTCCAGGTCGGCGAGGGATCGGGTCCGTGGGTCCCGGGCGGGCACGATCAGGTAGGAGCGGTAATACGGCCGCCCCTCCCGTAGCGGCGTGACCAGCAAGCGCACCCGGGGCTTCATCAGCACATAGGGATAGTCGGACAGCCAGGCCACCTCCAGGCGCCCCTGCTTGATGAGATCCATGGTGTCGCTGTAGCTGTCGCGCAGGACGAACGTCACCGGGACACCCAGTCGGTGCTCCAGGTAAACCTTCCAGCGGGCCAGCAGGGCATGACGTTCGTGCAGCAAGGTCGGCGTCAGGCCGATGCGCAGGGGGCGCACCCTGGCGCTGGCCCTCGCCCAGGGTGACATCAGCAGCGCACCCAGGGCGATGAATTCCCGTCTCTCCATCCATCTTCCTTGTTCATGGGATTGATTGTTACGACAGTGTAACGTCCCCATCCCGGGGTGGGCATGGATGTTACGACTCCGTAACCCATGGGCCGGATGCGCCGATTTTGCCGGCTGCCGTGTTACGTCCCTGACGCCCGCGTCGGATTATTCCGTCAAGAACAATTAAATCACCATTAAAAACATGTGGTTACCGTGATGGCATGGATGTTGCGTTGATGTGATCGCGCAACCGGAAACCGACATGAACGCCGTCCCGCTCACACACAGCCGCATCAGCGAAATCATCGATCGCCTGGAGTATTTCCGTGGTTTGAATGCGGAAACGCTGAACCAGTTGGCGGCGGCAACCAGGCAAGTGGCGGTGCGACGCGACGAACCGTTATTTCGCAAGGGCGAACCCGCCGATACCCTGCACATCGTGGTCAGCGGTCAGATCAAGGTATTCCTGCTCCATCCCAACGGGGGCGAGAAGGTGGTTGCACTGGTGGAGCGCGGCCAGAGTTTCGGCGTGGCGTCCCTGTGGCTGGGAGAGATGCATCCCGCCTACGCGGTGGCCAATAAGGACAGCCATCTGCTGATCATCGAGCGGGAAGTCCTCATGCGCCGCGCCCGCGTCGACTGCGCCTTGGCCGGGCGCCTGCTGGATGCCGTGTCGCGCCGGGTCGTGGAGATGATGCTCAATCTGGAAAGCTGTACCCCCAAATCGGCGCGCCAACGGGTTGCCTGCTATCTGGCGCAACGCAAGCCCGGGAGCGCGGGAGGCGAATACGAGGTGCTCCTGCCTACCACCAAGCGGGAGGTCGCCACCAAACTCAATCTGACCCAGGAGACTTTTTCCCGTGTCCTGCGCGAGATGGCCAAGGCGGGAATCATCGCGGTGCGCGGTCGCATGATCCAAGTGCGGGACGCGGAACGCATTCAAGCCATGAATTCCGCGCCCCAGCCAAATCAGGCCGAATAAAACCCTACTGAATTACTTAGTTTTTATGACTATAGATAACTTTTCTGTTCACGGTCCGGGTGACGCGGCTTGTTCCGGATTATCTTGCCCATGCGATTCTGGCTGAACTGGGCAAGCCCGCTGCGATGCCCGCCTGAACGATTGTGTGGTTCACCCGATGTCCTTCCCGGGACGGCTGGGTTCGAGTTCAACGAAGAGGAGACGAACATGAGGAAGACCTGGATGGGGGCTCTCGCGGCCCTGGGAGTGGTGGCCCTGATCTACGGCTGTACCCAGTCGTCGGCCAGGATGGCGGATGCGACGGTCAAGGGTGTGATCGAAGACCGGGACGGAACCAAGGTCGCCAACGCCACGGTCTGGCTGATTCCAGCGGGCGACGTGGCGGCCATGGGCAAGACGCCCATCGAGATCAAGCGGGACGCCAGGAACGACGAGCCGCTGGAAGACAACCTGGCGGCGAACCGGGACCGTTACCTGAAGGGCAAGAGCGGCGCCGACGGGAGCTTCAGCGTCGCCGGCGTGCCCGTCGATGGCAAGTACTTCCTCTACGTGGAGCCCGCCGACGCCACCTATCTGCCAGGTGGCGACAAATCGCGCAAATCCCTGAACGCCGCCGACATGGCCGCCGCCCCGGTGAAAATCCAGGTCTCCGGCAACACGCCGGCCGGCGCCACCCACGCGGGCACCAGCAAGTGCCTGGATTGCCACGAGGAACACGAGAGCTTCAAGGGTACCCTGCACCGTCTGGGCATCCAGGTCGTCGGCAAGCCGAGCAAGCTGCAGAACTTCTCCCGCTTCCCGAACTACAACCAGGGTCTGGACAAGCTCATGGCCGGCGCCAAGTTCTGGTTTTATGGCTATGACAAGACGCGCAGCTTCGACAAGTACCAGATCAGCGACAAGGAGCCGGCCGATCCGGCCAGCGTCAGCTTCACCGCCACGTTCTACAAGGATGCCGACGGCAAGCTGAAATTCCGCACCGAGAACGCTAAGGATACGAGCGACCCAGCGCGCGTCTACCCGGTGGAAGTGGCTTATGGCGGCGGTCTCTAAAAGCAGCGCTATCTGTTCCGGGTGGGCGCCAACCTGTTCCCCTTCGTGCAGTACAACCCCAACGGCGACGCGTCCTACGCCGACCGCAGCCGCAAGCCCTGGCGCGATTACCACGCCGACTGGCTGTTCAACGAGGAGACCAGGAAGCTGGCCAACCCGTCCCAGGCCAAGTCTTTCGACAAGGAATGCGCGTCCTGCCATTACAACGGTTACACCCTGACCAAGACCGCGGCGGGCGACTACATCGCCGGCTCGGCCAACGATCCGGACGGCGAGATGGACATCGACGGCGACGGCAAGCCCAACGAGCTCAACCTGGGTTGCGAATCCTGCCACGGCCCCGGCTCCGCCCACGTCAAGGCCAAGAAAGGCACCAAGTCCGCCAGCATCGTCAGCCCGGACAAACTGGCGGCCGAGCGCGCCTCCATGATCTGCGGCCAGTGCCACAGCCGGCCCCAGGGCAACCTGAAGAACGACCAGCCGGTCAACGCCGACAACAAGATGATGCCGCCGGGCACCAGCCGCAACACCTATCTGAACCAGTACACCACCCGGGAAGACGCGGCGCCCAAGGACTACTGGGCGGACGGACTGCACTCCAAGTCCCACCACCAGCAGTACACCGACTTCATCAAGTCGTCCAAGCATCGCAACGGCAGCCATCTGGTGGCCTGCACCGACTGCCACGACCCCCACGGCAAGGCCAAGTTCGCCCATCAGATGAAACAGGACGCCCACAAGGCCGAAGCCTGCACCACCTGCCACACGAACCGGACCGACATGGGCAAGCACGTGATGGAGAAGACCAAGTGCAACGTGGCCCCGGACAAGATCACCTGTTCCAACTGCCACGACACCAAGACCATGCAGACCGGCGCCGGCCTGGGCAAGGGCATGACGGGCAAGGACGGCAAGAACTACTGGATGAACGACATCACCTCGCACCTCTACAAGGTGCCGCTGAAGTCCAACATCGGCGTCAAGGGCGTGGACCCGGGCAAGGCCATGCCGATTCCCTACACCAACAAGTGCGGCGCGGCCTGCCATGACACCAGCAGTCTGTGACCTTGCCTTCGTGAGAAGGAGCCGCCCGAGCCGGACCGTGTAAAACCAGGATCCGAGCGGTAAGCGGCAAACGAAAACGCCCCATCACCGGGGCGTTTTCCATTTCCGGCCGCATTGCCTGTTTACGATAAGGGATAAGGCGGTGCTGGCCGTGGCTTCGGCATCACCGGGTCCGTCATGACAATGCCCGCAAGACGGGGGCATCGTCATCGCCAAGGACGGGCGGCGGGGGTTAGTATCACGTAGCCCGTATGACGGGCATTTTCAACGCGGGCGCCGGTCCGGATCAGGCCGCGAGCCGGGCCGGCTTGTGATCGACGGCGGCCAGGGCGTCGCGGATGCCCGCGGTGAGCGTATCGAGCTCGCCGACCTGGCGCATGACCTCGGCATGCATCTGGTCCAGTTCGCCGATCCGGTCGTCCAGGGTATCGGCGGCCTTGTGGATGCGCTTGACGCTTTCCAGGCGGCGGCGCAACTGCATCTGGTGTTCACGGACCTGGCCTTCCATGGGGGACATGACCGCCTTCAGCCAGTTCTCCACATCCTTGTTCAGGATCTCGAAAACCTGCACCACCCGGCTGGCCAGGGTCTCGAAGAAGCGCGTGGTGAGGGTGTACTGCTCGGTGGTGAGGAAGGTGTAGAAGGTGTTGAACTGCTGATCGTAGGCCTGCTCCAGACGCTGCATTTCCTTGCGATAGCGCAGCATGGAGAAGGGCGGGATGGCGATCAGGTTGATGCCATGCTCCTGATTGAGCTTGTGGTACATGGCCTCCATCATCTTGTTGATTTCCTCGATCTGTCCGTTGGCGGCCTCGAGTCGCTCGTCCACGCCACTGAAGAAGCCGCTCATGGCATCCCGGATGCCCTTGGTGAAGCGGCTTTCCACCATGCCTTCCCGGGCCGCCTTGACCTCGTTGCGCAGCACGTCCATGCCGATCTGGGAAAACAGCTTGATGCTCTGCTGGGAATACACGGAGCGGAGGGCCTGGAATTGCTGCAGGCCGCGCTCGAAGGTTTCCTTGTCGCCGGAGATCCTGGACATGATGTGTTCCACCACATCCTGGTTTTTCCCCTGCAGGCCCTTCAGTTCGCCGAGTTGTTCCTCGATGCCGCGCCGACGGGCATCCAGCAGGGCGACGCTGTAGTCCATGAGGTCGCCGAGCTCCGCCTCGGTCTGGTCGCGCACGATGGCCTGCTTGGAGGAAATCAGTTCCTCGGACAGGGCCGTTTCCAGGGCGGCCAGGCGACTGCGCTCAAGCAATGCCTGGTCGCCGTTGATCTTGGCCAGCAGGCCTTTCTGGGCGGAAACCGGGTAGATCTGCTCGGGTTCGACGCCGAGCAATTCGGCGCAGGAACGGACCTGGCCCTGCAGTTCGGCCTGGATCTGGTCTTCGGTCTTGAGTTCGTCCCACAACCCGTCGATCTTGTTCAGGGCCACCAGGCGGCCCCGGTTGTTGCCCCGGGAATAGATGTGGTTGCGCCAGACGTCGATGTCGGACTTGGTCACGCCGGTATCGGCGGACAGCACGAACAGCACGGCATGGGCGTTGGGCAGCAGGTTGAAGGTCAGTTCCGGCTCCACGCCGATGGCATTGAGGCCCGGTGTGTCGTAGACCACCAGGCCCTTTTCCAGGAACGGGTGGGGGAAATTGATGATGGCGTGGCGCCAGGCGGGAATGCTGACCGTGCCATCGTCGTTGACGCCGAGGCTGCTTTCCGGATCGTTCGGGTTGTAAAGGCCATAGCGGGTGGCCTCGTCCATGGAGACCGACTTGACCCGGCAGACCTCCTGCATGGCCTGGGCCACGCTCTGGGGCGAAGCGGTATCCATGGTGACCTGACGCCATTCATCCGGGTAGGCCTTGTATTCCGAGATGGTGGCATTGGTGCCGCGGGTCTCGATGGGCAGCAGCTCGATCATGGGGGGCTTGCCGGCCTCGTAGAGCAGTTCCGTCGGGCACATGGTGGTGCGGCCGGCGGTGGAGGGCAAAAGACGCTGTTTCAGATCCGACAGGAAGATGGCATTGATCAGCTCGGATTTGCCGCGCGAGAACTCGGCGACGAAAGCCACATGCAGCTTGTCTTCCGCCAACCGGTCGAGGAGTTGTTGCAGGCGCAGGTCGCGCTGGGAATCGTTGAGGTTTTCGCGACTCAACCATTGGCGGTAAGTCGCGATGCGCTGGGACAAATCCTGGCGCCACCGGCTGTAGGCCTCGAAATCGCTGGCGAGTGAAGCGCTGCTCATGTGTCGTCTCCAGATGCCCCAGGCGAGCATGGGGCTTTTTTGCCGCAATGTAGCATATACGGCACTTTCCGCGCCGGACTTGAGGCCGGTCTCAGCGTTTCTGGCAACGCGGGCAGAAGTAAGTCGAGCGCCCGCCCTGGCGGATCCGGCGGATGCTCGTGCCGCACGCGCGACACGGCTCGCCGGCCCGCTCATATACGAAGTAGCTCTGCTGGAAGTAGCCCGGATTACCCTGCCCGTCGACGAAGTCCCGCAGGCTGCTGCCACCGGCGGCTATGGCGCGCGTCAGGGTATCCCGGATCGCCGCCGCCAGTCTGACGCAGCGGGGGCGGGAAAGCCGGCCGGCGGCGAGAAGGGGATGGATGCCGGCGTGAAACAGGGCCTCGTTGGCATAGATGTTGCCCACCCCCGCCAGTCGCCGGGCATCCATGAGCAAGGCCTTGATGCTCGTGGACCGGCCCCGGCACAGGGCATGCAGTCGCCCGCCGTCGAAATCGGGAGAGAGGGGTTCAACGCCGAGATGGGCGAGGAGGGGGTGGCGCTCGGGGTCTTCGCTCCAGATGAAGGCGCCGAATCGGCGCGGGTCGCGATAACGCAGGATGCGGCCGTTTTCCAGCAACAGATCGAGGTGGTCGTGCTTTCCGGGCGGGGTGGTCGCCATCTCCAGCCGCAGGCTGCCCGACATGCCCAGGTGGCAGATCAGGCAGCCCGAGTCGAGCCGCAGCAGCAGGTATTTGCCGCGCCGGTCCAGGCATGCCACGCGCCGATCGCGCAACAGGATGTCCAGGTCGGCGGCAACGGGCCAGCGCAGGCGCGGCTCCCTGATCCGGGCGCCGAGCAGGCGATGCCCTGCCAGAAAAGGCGCCAGCCCCCGACGCACGGTTTCCACTTCGGGCAATTCAGGCATGGGATCGGGGCGGCTTGGGCGAGGACATGGCGGGCGGGGCAACTTATCGGGAGCGCGGCGGTCAAGCATGCCAAAATCTTCCCAAACAGCCGGAAGTTTGACAGGCTGCTAGCATAATGCCCTGACTTCGATTGGATTTTTACCATGAACGCCAAGCTTTTCCGGTACGCGTTGCTTGCCGTCTCCGTATCCGCCTGCGCCCAGTCGCCGGTGCTGGAGCACTCCGTGGTGTCCGCCCCGGAGCCCGAGGGCCGGGGGCTGACTTCCCAGGTGCTCTACCAGTTCCTGCTGGGGGAGATCGCCAGCCAGCGCGGCGAATTGCAACTTTCCGCCGAGGCCTATGCCGACCTGGCGACGCGCACCCGCGACGCGCGGGTGGCCAGGCGCGCCACGGAAGTCGCCCTGTATGCCCGGCAAACCCAGCTGGCGCTGAAGAATGCCCGGCTCTGGCGGGAACTGGAACCCGCCTCTCCCAAGGCGATGCAGACCCTGGCCTCCCTGCTGGTCGGCAGCGGGCGCCTGGGCGAGGCCAAGCCCCACCTCCATGCCTGGATCAAGACCGGCAAGGAGGGGGAGGTATTCATGCAGTTGCACGGGCTGCTCGCCAAGCAGAAGGATCGGCAGGCCGTGCTTGATCTGGTCACCGACCTGGCCGCGTCCTACCCGGGCATGCCGGAAGCCCGCTTCGCGGTTGGCCAGGCGGCCTGGCAGGCGGGCCAGGGTAGGAAGGCCCTGGCCGCCCTGGACGAGGCCCTGCGCCTCAGGCCGGATTGGGAGTCCACGGCCCTGTTCAAGGCCCAGGTGCTGCAACGGGAGGACGGTGACGCCGCCCTGGAGTCCTTCCTCAAGGATTACCTGGCGGCCCATCCCGCTGCCCGGGAAGTCCGGCTGGCCTACGCCAGGCAGCTTGCCCGCGTCGGCAAGTTCACCGAGTCGCGGGCCCAGTTCGAGTTCATGACCCGGGAAAACCCGGACAACCCGGAAGCTCATTTCGCCGTGGGCCTGGTGGCTTTGCAGACCAACGACCTGGACAGCGCCAAGGCGAGCTTCCTCAAGGCCCTGGATCTGGGCCACCCGGATGAGGGCCAGGTACGCTTCTATCTGGGACAGTTGGCCGAGGCGCGGAATCTGCCCGAGGAGGCGCTGACCTGGTACCAGTCCGTGAGCAAGGGGCGGCAGCAGTTCGATGCCCGGTTGCGCGCGGCGGTGATGATGAACAAGCTGGGCCGGCTTGCCGAAGCCAGGGCCTGGCTGGCCGCGCTGGCGCCATCCAGCGATTCCGAGCGCATCCAGTTGGCCCAGACCGAGGCCCAGTTGCTGCGGGAGGCGAAAAACTTCGACGGGGTGTTCGACGTGTTGTCCGCGGCCCTGGAGAAAATGCCCGATGCGCCCGAATTGCTCTATGACCGGGCCATGGCGGCCGAGAAGATCAATCGCCTGGATGTGCTGGAAAAGGATCTGCGCCGGCTCATCCAGCTCAAGCCGGACCATGCCCATGCCTACAATGCCCTGGGCTATACCCTGGCGGACCGGACGACCCGCATCAAGGAGGCCATCGAGTTGCTGGAGCGGGCCCTCAAGCTGGAACCGGAGGACCCCTTCATCCTGGACAGCATGGGTTGGGCGATGTTCAAGGCCAAGCGTTACGCCGAGGCGGTGGATTATCTGCGCCGCGCCTTCGGGATCCGGCCCGATCCGGAAATCGCCGCGCATTTCGGCGAGGCGCTGTGGATGAAGGGTGACAAGGAGGAGGCCCGGCGGGTATGGCGCAACGGCCTCCAGCTCCATCCGGACAATGAAAGCCTGCGCGAAGTCGCCTCGCGCCTGATGCGCTGATGGGCGCGTCCCGGCGCGGCCTCGTCGCCGCGCTGATCTTTCTGCTGGCCGGTTGCGCCCAGTGGCCGGGCTTCCAGGCGCCGTCGCCCGCGGCCGTGCTCTCCCTGTCGCCCGCCCCCGCCGCCTTTCGCCTGGAGGGTCGCGTGTCCGTGCGCGCCGGGGAGGAATCCTTCTCCGGTGGGCTGGCCTGGCGGCGGGGCGCCGCCGGCGAGGAAATCCTGTTGAGTACCCCCCTGGGCCAGGGGGTCGCGGAATTGCGGGGCGACACGGAAGGGGTGTCGCTGACCGACGCCAAGGGACGATCCCATCGCGCCGCCGACGCCGATAGCCTGGTGCGCCAGGCCCTGGGCCTGGAATTGCCCTTGCGGGGCCTGACCTGGTGGGTGGTGGGCCATCCCCGGCCGGACGCGCCCTATCGCGCCGAGGCCGATGAGGCGGGGCGGATGGCGGTGCTGGAGCAGGATGACTGGCGCATCGATTTCAGCCGGTACGAGTCCCGCGACGGCCACGTGTTGCCGGGCAAGCTGGTGGCCCGGCGCGGCGATGACCTGGACGTGCGCCTGGTGGTGGATGCCTGGGAGTTGCCATGACCCCGGACCTTGATCGGTCGGCCCCGGGGGGGCGGGGATCGAGCGGTGACGGACGCCCCGGAATGACGGCCATGCCCGCGTATCCGGCGCCGGCCAAGCTCAACCTGTTCCTGCATGTGGTGGGGCGCAGGCCGGATGGCTACCACCTGCTGCAGACCCTGTTCCGCTTCCTCGATCACGGCGACAGCGTGGCAATCGATGTCCGGCCGGACGGCGCCATCCGCTTGTTGTCGCCCCTGCCCGGCGTGCCGCCGGAACAGGACTTGTGCTGGCGCGCCGCCCGCCTGTTGCAGGCCCACGCGGGCTGCCGCCTGGGGGCGGACATCCGCCTGGTCAAGCGCCTGCCCCTGGGCGGGGGGCTCGGCGGCGGCAGTTCCGACGCGGCCACCGTCCTGTTGGCGCTCAACCGCCTGTGGCGGCTGCATCTGCCGCGCGCCGAACTGCGGGCGCTGGGTCTGCGCCTGGGCGCGGACGTGCCCGTGTTCGTGTTCGGCCGCAGCGCCTTCGCCGAGGGGGTGGGGGAGATTCTGACCGCCTGGACGCCGGCGCCGGCCAGCTATGTGGTTCTGACGCCATCGGTCCATGTCTCCACCCCGGCCATGTTCGCCCATCCGGGATTGACACGAAATACGCCCTCCGTCACAATCGCGGCCCTC